>JUEG02000543.1_pt1 | contig 11927 bp, 11 predicted proteins | sample 432341 | NCBI WGS metagenome assembly JUEG02 (sample SAMN02953476, study PRJNA257561) | rock porewater metagenome | biome: terrestrial; feature: Opalinus Clay rock; material: porewater; isolation source: Opalinus Clay rock BIC-A1 borehole | place: Switzerland: Mt Terri URL, St-Ursanne ...
CAAGTATCTCCATAGGGTGTATATACGGTTATCCTAGAAAAAATATAGTCTAACTCCAAATTTTTAAATACCCTATCAGATATGAACCTCATTGTTCACCACCCATCACCACATCAAATACAGGTATTGGATATAAGAATCTTTGTATTCTTTCCAAAAACTCCTTAGGATTGAAATAATAGCCCTGGGGTGCATAGGGATTGATGGTAACGGCCAGGGGTTCAATTTTTTCAACCACATGTATTCTTATTCCAGCCTTGACGAAATACAGCCAATCCTTAGGAAGCACAAATATTCTGGTGGCATCCTTTACCACAAAGAATACATTTTTATATTTTTCACTATAGTCCATTATTTGTTTCAATGTACCTGTAACCAAGGAACCCCCTATAACCACGTACTTAGAGTCATCCTTAATGGCATTTGCCAAGGATTTACCACCATTTAGGGCAGTTTCAATGGCTACATTCTCAATATTTCCGGCTTTATCTATAATACAATAGCCCTTATGATCTATAATACTTTGCATTTGCATTCGAGCTTCTTCATTCTCCACCATAGGTAGAGAAAAAAGCTTTACTTGATGAATGGACTGCTCAATAACCTGATCCATATCCCTGCTAAGTACTGCACCGGTGGCTAGTATGGTAGCCTCAGTCACAGCAGGTGATGCTGCTGAAATTCGGTCTATAGCGCCGTCCACGACTACCAGCTCAGCACCATGGGAAAGCATTCGTTCGGCTATTATTTTAATTTCTTTATTCGTATTTGGACCTGCTACTTGTATATTTCCTGGAGTCACAACCCTGGCTATAACTACCCTTCCCAGGATTGTACTATACTCCGTTACTTCCAGTAGCTCCAGTTTTGCTTCTGCATATTTCAAGGTTTCTTCCGTCGTTGCAATTAATGTTCCCCTATTTACATAAATCAACGGTTTTTCTGTATTCGTAACCACATCCAGTTTTTCACCATCTCTACCTGTGGATGTAATCCCTAGGGGAATTCTCCTCTCCATGGCCTCCTCAATTAATTGATTCAGCGTCACGGTTTTTCCAGAATTTTTGGCCATCCCCACTACGGAGATGACCTTATATTTATTTTGTATGAGGTCTATTAATTGCATAGTCTACCTCCTAGGTATGTTCGTAGGGAATAGTTATTTGCGGACGACCGCAGGTCGCCCCTAATTGGGGCATCAAAATGATGTCACAAATATCCTGTAGGGGCGACCTGTGGTCGCCAGATATCTGTCATCAACTGGCCATTCATGTATTATCCGTTACCCCGAATGTCAGAAGAACCGTCCCCATGACATTTTATTCGTGATGGCCTCGGTTTAATCTTTCAAGGTCTGTTGGGTTCATATGAATTTTATTTCCTTGAAGTAGGCCAGCTACTCCAATAAGCTTATGTTCTCTTTCCTTTGTGCATACAGGACAAATACATTCTTCCTCATATACCCTAGGCTCTGTATAGGTAGTGATAACCCCTTCAAAGTTTCTCAAAACAACCTTGCCTGGAGATTGGGAAATTACATACTGAGGCATTACAGGAGTCTTTCCCCCCCCACCTGGAGCATCCACCACAAAGGTTGGAACAGCGTAGCCTGAGGTATGTCCTCTTAGTCCTTCAATTATCTCTATACCCTTGGAAACAGGAGTTCTAAAATGCTCTATTCCAACAGAAAGATCGCATTGATAGATATAGTAAGGTCTAACCCTATTTCTTACCAGTTTATGCATTAGCTCCCTCATGATGTGAACACAATCGTTTATACCTCTTAAAAGAACGGATTGATTTCCTAAAGGTATACCTGCATCGGCAAGAAGAGTTAGGGCCTTCTCTGCCTCAGGTGTCATCTCCTTGGAGTGATTAAAGTGGGTATTTAACCAAATAGGATGATATTTTTTCATCATATTAACCAACTCTGGTGTGATTCTTTGTGGTAGAACCACAGGAGTTCTGGAGCCAAGACGTACAATTTCCACATGGGGAATTTCTCTCAGTTTTTTAATAATATATTCTAATCTTTCGTCGCTAACAAGGAGACAGTCTCCTCCCGATAAAAGTACATCTCTTACAACAGGTGTCTTTCTAATGTATTCGATCGCCGCATCGATTCTTTCTATTGGAAGCATGTCATCGTCCTTCTGCCCGGCAAATCTTCTTCTCGTACAGTGACGGCAGTACATAGAGCACATATCCGTAATGAGTAGCAGCACTCTGTCTGGATAACGATGGGTCAATCCAGGTACTGGGGAGTCCTCGTCCTCGTGAAGTGGGTCATCCATATCGGCATCACTCTTATAGGTTTCATATAAAGTTGGTACAGCCTGCTTACGTACGGGACATTCTGGATCGTTGGGATCCATAAGTGAAGCATAGTATGGTGTGATGCCCATCCTCAGTATCTCCAAGGATTTTTGAATCCCTTCCTCTTCTTCCCTTGTAAGGTTGACTACCTTCTTTAAATCCTCCACATTGTCTATTCTATTTTTAACCTGCCAATGCCAATCATCCCATTGTTCGTCAGATACATTCTTCCATAGTTCGATCTCTCTAAAATGCCTCATAGTATCACTCCTCTTTTTTAAAAAATGCTCATAGCTCATGGCGCTTTCAATCTTCCTACGCGTATAGCTCCTCATAAAGCTTTCTTATTTCTTCATTTTCCCTTAAAATCTGTAATGTTATTTCTGCATGGCCTCTTGTATAACCATTTCCTATAATCATGTTTACATCGGAGCCAACCCCCTCAGCACCAAGGGCTGCCTTTGTAAAGCTGGTGGCCATGCTAAAGAAATATATGGTTCCATCCTTCTTAGTAGATAATATACTCGTCATTTCTGAATTAGGTATATTTACATTATTTATGGTGATATCAACCATGTTTCCATTTGTCAATGCGGAAACCTTCTCCATTACCTCCAATGGATTCGTGGCATCGGCTACGATATACTCATCGGCTACGTTAACACGCTTTGCCTTTGATAAACTTTTTTCGCTATGGCTGAGGCAAATTACTTTACCTGTTACACCTGCTCTTCTTTTGGCTTCGTAGCAGCAAAGTATACCTGATTTACCTGCACCACCTATTACGAGAACAGTATCTCCAGGCTTAACAAGTTTTGCTGTTTGGGCAGGAGCTCCAGCCACATCTAAGGCCGAAAGAGCCAGCTGCTCAGGAATATCCTTAGGCAGTACAGCATAAATGCCACTTTCGAACAAAATGGCTTTTCCTTTGATATCAACCTGGTCTATATTTGGTCTTACTTCTAATATTTCATCAATTCTGAGGGGGGTTAATGATAGGGATACTAATGTAGCAAGCTTGTCTCCCACCTTAAGGTCTATTTTACCCTCTAGTGCAGAACCTATCTTTTCCACGGTTCCAATAAGCATACCTCCTGATCCCGTCACGGGATTTTGGTGCTTACCTCTCTCGGCCACGATACCCTTCATAATTTCTTTGATTCTTTCAATATTTCCTTCTGCCTGTTCTTCAATCTGCGTAAAGCTTGCCGAATCAATATTTAAAGTCTGTACATCAACTAGTATTTCATTGTCATAAATCTCCATGTTATTATCAATTTTCCTTGCCGGTTGTGGCAGTGCTCCCACAGGCTCTAATACCCTATGAGTTCCATATGGACATCCTTTTTTCATAAATAACGCCTCCTATTTTTTTACTTTTGATTGTTCTTCAACACTTTATACTTATGCAATATTTGTGCCACAACTCATGCAGACTCTGAAATAAAGAACAATAATTAAAAACAAGTGCCCATTATTCTAAAAATACTGATAAATATGGATTTTAAAATAAATTTTACCAGTAGTATACGGAGAAATTCATGTTAATATAGGATTCTCCCTGGGAAAATGAAAATTTTCACTGAAAACAATTCCCTTCGTGCCCATTATTGGGCGTTAAATTTCTTTTAAACCATATTTTCTCACCTTATATTGAAGAGTTTGCCTTGGTATCTCTAGGCTGTCAGCTGCGTGACTTATATTTCCGTTCCATTGTTTTAGAGCATGGGCTATCATTTCTTTTTCTAACTGTTCCATGGCTTCCCTCAATGGAAGTCTTTTAAAATCCTGATCCTGCAGAGGTATTGTACCAACATATTTTGTAAAGTGAATAGGTAGCCATTCCAGGGTTATGACGTTACCATCCATCAGGTTCATGGCACCCTCTATGACATGCTCCAGTTCCCTCACATTTCCTGGCCAATCATAGTGGTTAAAGACCTTCACCACTTCTTCCGATACCCCGGTTACGGATTTATTAAAATTTCTGTTAAACTTTTCAATAAAATAGCTGGTCAGTATTGGTATGTCCTCTGTTCTTTCGGCGAGCTCTGGTATTCTTAGGCTGACGGTGTTTAGTCTGTAGTATAAATCCCTTCTCAACTGCTTATTTTCAATTGCTGTCATTGGGTCAACATTGCTGGCAGCTATAATTCGCACATTGACCTGTCGTGTTGTTATATCTCCTATTCTTCTGATAAAACCGTCCTGCAAAACCCTCAGTAGTTTCACCTGCAGCTCTAAGGTCATGGAGTTTATCTCGTCTAGGAAAATTGTCCCTCCATGGGCTAGTTCAAAGAGTCCAGCCCTGTCATCAGCCCCGGTGAACCCACCCTTAACCGTCCCAAATAAAATTGCTTCTAACAGTGTTGCTGGTAGAGCGGCACAGTTTTGTGCTATGAGTGGTTTATCCCTGCGATCACTGGCCGCATGGATAGAGTGTACAAATAGCTCCTTCCCGGTGCCCGTCTCTCCGTGGATCAAGATTGGCGAAGAGGTTTGAGCTGCTCTCATGGCTAGTCCTTTAAGCTTTAGCATCTCCTTGCTACGTCCAATTATATCGAAAAAGGTGTATCTCGCACTATCCCTTACTTTTTTACCCTTTCCCCCTCCACTTTTTAGAAAAAGTCTTTCTTGAAGATCAACAACCCGCTCTGACAATTCCTTTACATTCGTTATATTCCTTGATACCTCAATTGCCCCGATGATTTTATCCTTAGCTCCGATAGGAAATGAAGAATTGATCGTGGTTATTTTTTTCCCTTTATAGTTAAGGAAGGTCTGTTGCATGTTAAGGGTTGGACTACCCGTATGAATAGCTCTTAATAGCGTACTTGTCTCTGCAGAAAGGGATGGATATACCTCTAGTATATGTTTACCTATGGTATCCTCCTTATTTATGTCGTCCAGCTGAGCCGCAGCTCTGTTGTAATAGACAATTCTCCCTCTACCATCAATGATTTGTACTCCATCTCCTACATAGTCAAGTATTATCTCCATATTTAATTTTGAAAATATCATGTCCAAGATCTAACACCTCCTTTCAATGCTCAATTTTCATCACCATCCGCCCAATTTTCATCACCAGGTTTAAAATAAATGCGGCTTTTGACCGCTATTATTTTTGTAAATTCTTTAAATCGGGCGATTCGTGAATCGCCCCTACATGAGTGATCATTGGTTGTAGTAATAATCATCCGTCCATTTTAATGGATTTGCTTCAATATATTCATAGATTTGTTGATATTCCTGTTCATTTCGTATGACGTGGTCATGATAATTCCGTTGCCATACATTTATATTTTTATTTGTAGCATGAATCCGTTTTGCAGTATTCATTTTGAGATATCCTATTAGTTGAGATATTAATGAACGTTTTGGTAGGGGCGATTCACGAATCGCCCGTTCGCCTGATATTACAGCAATCATGTGGACATGATTAGGCATAATAATATAATGGTCAATATTAATATTTGTAAAACGATTCGATAAATTTTCTACCATTGACTTTACAATAATTCCATTTGTATTCAATTTCATTGATGATAATTCGGGCGATTCGTGAATCGCCCCTACAATTTGTCCAAACAAATTCAGCTTATTCTGTGTGCAAATTGTAATAAAATATGCACCATTCTGGGAATAATTATAATCCTTTAACCTGACATTTTTTCTCTTTGGCAATTTATCCATATTATCAATCCCTAATGATCCTTACATTTTCTCGGGGGCATCTAGGTCCAATATACTCAATGCATGGTTGATTAGTACCCTTAAACCTCCTAAAACTTTAAGGATTGCCAAAAGGCGCTCTCCATCAAGATTCCTAAAGAACAACCCCTCATGATATCTATAAAAACAATCTTTTAACTCCCACAAATAGTTAAAGAACACTTCTGGTTCATTATTGTGGACGGTATCTTTAATGATACTTGGATAGGTAGCAATGAGCTTTACTATTTGCTTTTCTAAACCACCTTCAAACGCGCCTATATATAAGCCTTCTACACTTGGAATGGAGATTCCTTCATTTTCAAAGTAATTTATAATGGAAAATGTTCTACTATGGATATATTGAATAGACTGAATTCCATCATGGGATAAGAAATCTTTCAAGTCCCTATGTGTTTTTATTAACTCAGAAGCCTTGGTATTATAGCTTTCACCTATCAATTGACAGACATTATAGGTGGTATTATCTAACCCCAGATAGATCTTCCTATCGGATAGGTAAAAATTAATAAAGCCAGGCTTTACCACTTCAATGTTCGAAAAAAAATTTACTTCTTCCTCTAATGAAGATCCTATTTTCTTTGCTAGTTCCATAGCATCCATTTCTAGAGCTTTGGCTGCCTTCAGAGCCATATTTGTACTATAATCTCCATTGGTTTCCTTCTTTGGTTTATATACCTCTATGGATTCCTCTGCGACTTCATATTTAAAATGCTCCCATAATATCTTCACCATAAGAGTTCTCATTCTCTGTTTTAGCTCCATCTTTATTCCCTACATTATTCTAATGCTTAGGGTATTCTTGCTCTCCACCAATCCCTGAAGATTCATATGGTACTCGATAAACACATCACCTTTACTAGCATCATTGATGTTGTACTCCATATTCATGGTTAGTACCTCCATATCAAAATTTCCATAGGGAGTGTTATAATTGGCTATATATTTCTTTCCCTTTTCAAATACCATTTCAGAATTAGAGGAGCCAAATCTTTTCATAGAAATTTTGTCCCTGGCCAGTTTAACCGTGGTAGTACAACCATCCATACCGGATATCTCTGTTTCATCATAGACTAGATACAAGACGCTTTCCTTCTCATAAAGCTTTCCTTCGGTGGTGAGTTCTATTGCATTCTCTTCTCCATCCATTGTCTTCTGCATTCCTTCTATCTTCAACATAACATTTTTCATTTGAACACACCTCGGTCTCTATATTTCAAAATAATTGATTTATTTACTAAGACTATTATACTTTTTTGTTCCTTTTCCGAATTCAACCCTTTTTAGAAGATCTACGTCATAGGAATACATGTTCTCATTTTTTTCATTATGACTTGTCAGGGCAATATCAATCATTTCATTAATGAGCTGCTTAAAAGATATTCCCATATTTTCCCAAAGGTAATATGCCAAGGATCCTGGCAATGTGTTAATTTCATTGACGTATACATTTTCTTCCTTATCTATGAGAAAGTCTATTCTAGCATTACCTCGGCAGTCTATGGCTATAAAGGCTGATTTGGCAAGATTTTCGATTTGAAGTTTCATTTTTTCTGGAATATCTGCAGGTATTATCCGCCGTTCTCCCTTAGCACCTGTTTGATTACTTCGGATATACTTATCCTCATATGATAACAATTCTTCCCATCCTATAGGTTCCTCGCATAATGAAGTTCTTACTTCATTATCATACCCCATTACTGCACAGTTAATTTCTCTTGGACTTTCCACTGCCTTTTCTACAATAATCTTTCTGTCATAGTGGATGGCAATCTCCACTGATGTTATCAGTTCAGTTTTATTTTTAGCCTTGGTTATACCTATACTTGAGCCTAAATTGGCAGGCTTGACAAAAACCGGATAGCCTAAGCTTTTTTCAATTTCATTGATTATTTTATCTTGGTTGATTGTCCACTGCTTTCTGAGAAACCAAGTATATTCGGTAACTGGTAAACCGTATGCTTTAAATACATATTTCATCAGAACCTTATCCATACCAATCGATGAGGCCAGAACACCTCCACCAACATATGGAATATTCAACAATTCGAAAAATCCCTGTAGGGTTCCATCTTCTCCGTTCGTTCCATGCATAGCTGGAAAAATTACGTCCAATTCATTAATTACCTTTTTTCCGAACATTCCAGTATTCTCAGGATGAGTATATAATTTATGATCATTTGTATATGGTGTCATAATAATTTCCTTAACATTTTTAAAGTCATTGTTTTTAAAACTGTCAAATGTTAGGAGCTCAGCACCAGTCAACCACTTTCCTTTCTTATTGATATAAATGGGTACAACCTCATATTTACTCTTATCGATATTCTCCATAACCTGTTGTCCTGTTATAACAGAAACCTCGTGTTCAACGCTTCTGCCTCCAAAAATAACACCTACTTTTTTCTTCATAGCTAATCCTCCATTCTCTATTTTTCTGAGCCAAATTTAGAAATAACATCAAGTATTTCCTTGGGTTTAAGGCTGTCTATTCATTATAGTTGTCGGGTAGGTCATTTTCAAACAAAACAACATCTTTGGGTTTTATAAGTGATTGAAACCTTTTCGTGGCATGATCAAGGTTACTTACCACATAAATATTGTCCTGATTAAAACCCATTGTCTTTAAACCCTCAAGAATTGGTCTAGTACGCTTTTCTCCTACCAATATGGCAATATCACAGCTCTGTGCAATATTTTCACCAAAAATTCTATTGGCTTCTTCCTCTTGTTCTCCCAATTCTACCATTCCTGGTGTTACAATTAACCTTCTTCCATCCTTAAACTGCTTTATCACTTCCAATGCAGCCTTTGCTCCTTCAGGATTAGAATTAAAAGCATCATCTATGACTATTACTCCCGTTCCAGGATTAATCAATTGTAGTCTATGGGGAATGGGCTTTACCCTTTCAATCCCTTTGGCAATCTCCTCCAGGTTTAAGCCCAACGCCTTAGCAGCAGCTGCTCCAGCCAGTAGATTTGAAATGTTGTGCTTTCCTAACAATTTGGTTGTACATCGGACCGAGTTTCCAGCTTTATCTGTTAATACAAAGGTGGAGCCCTTATCAGATACCTCTATATCAGTTGCATAGATATCAAGCTTTTCCAAATGTTCTAGTCCATACAGAATTTTCGTTTTTGTAGTATTGTCTGCCAATTCTTTTATATACGTATTATCATAGTTAAATATGGCTATTCCATCATCGGGTAAAGCTTCAATTAGTTCATATTTTGTTTTCATTATATTTTCAATGGTTTTCTGTGTCTCAAGGTGGGTTGGTCCAATGGAAGTAAGTACTCCAATGCTGGGATTAGCCAATTGAGCAACTTCCCGTATGTCTCCCCTTTGTCTTGCTCCCATTTCCACAACAAATGCTTCATAATCATCATTGAGCATATTGTTAATGACCATACTGATGCCCATAGGAGTATTATAGCTCTCAGGAGTTTTCATCACCTTAAACTTTTGTTCTAGCATTTCTGCCATAATGAATTTTGTGCTGGTCTTTCCATAGCTTCCTGTAATCCCTACTATTTTAAGCTTGTCAAAGGTTCGTACTTTATTATATGCCTTATTGTAGTAGTATTTAAATACCACCTTTTCAATAGGGGCAATGCAGAAATTAGCCAAATACATAATATACGGAACCAAAACAAGTAAAATAGTTCCAGCCAGAAATATTTCAACTAGTTCAATATAGGAATTTTGTATAAAATATAGAAGAATTAGCACCAGTACCACTAATATAAAATTCATAGCAAACAGCCTTTTGGCCCTTGCAGTAAATGCCAAAGCTTTCTTAGCGTCAGTCTTTTTAAAATCAATAGTCACAATGGTTAATATACACCAAATTCCTATAAATACTAACTGCATGTTGTTTTCGTTACTTCCTATCGCTAAATAGATAGTATATGTTGCTGCGACAAGTAAGGACATTATCCATAATTTTTGAGGAAAGACCTTATGATTGAAGGATTGGAGCCAATGGAGATAACTTTTGTTTTTATATCCTTCCAGCTGGAGCATGTGCAGAAAGTACTTGCTCCTCAGATATATGGCAATCGTATAAATAACCAGTGCTATGATAGTTCCTATAATTACAGTGTTTTGATTGTCCATACTATTCACTCCCCTTTAAAAAATTATCCACAATCTTTAAAAATGAAAATAGCTGATCCAGATAGGAGAAATGTCCAGCATTCTCTAAAATAACCAAACCACTGTCTTTGATTTCCTTCTCCATAATTTCACCCATATAAACAGGAGTAGCTTCATCTTCTCTTCCCCATATTAATAGGGTTGATGCCTTTATCTCCTTTAAGAGACCTCTCAAGTCTTCATTTACTACTTTTACCAAAATGTTCCTCATATTACCTGCATCCTGATAGTCCTTAGACCCAAATTTCTTGTAGAACAATTCCATCTTTTTCTCTTCTGCCATCCAAAAGAAAATATGTCTGTATAGAAGCTTCAATGACTTAAAGATGTATACTTTTCCATAATAGCTTAATCTTCTTTCAGGGATGATTCCAGCACTATCTACAAGAATCATTTGCTTTATCAGATTCGGATATTGATTGGACAATATTATGGATATTCTTCCACCAAAGGAATGTCCTATTAATATTACCTCTTCCATTCCCATACGATCAATAAAATCTTTTGTCATCTTAGCATAATCAAATACTCCCCAAACACTATTAGGCTGTTGGCTTTCTCCAAAACCCGGAAAGTCCAAAGCATATACCTTAAAGTGCCGCTTCAGGTGATTAAAGACAGGTAAAAAACTTTGGGCACAACCTCCCCAGCCATGGAGTAGTAATATATTTTTCCCTGTGCCTTCACATATGTAATTGATATCTAATCCTTCTATTTTAACTTTCATTTTATTAACATCCTCATTAATCTTTCCTCATTGTTATTATTATATTATTAGCTGTCCTATATGATTATAACAAATCTTTTAAAGTTATACTATGATTAATCCTTTAGAACAAATCACATACATATTTTTCTATATTGCTGTTATTTATAGAGTTATATAAAACAGACTTATAATTTAACTTGTAATTACTTAAATTTTTAGTTATCATAATTCTGATACAATACATTCCATTTTATAGAATACTAAAATTGCTGTTACGTATAAATATATTAATCTCACCTATGAAAAAATGCATATTAAATCGAAAAAAATTGAAAGTTTTTCACTTATTATGAATTGCGATTGTAACTTTAATAAATTGGGGTGATTTTTTTGGATATCGATATAGGCTTGAAAATAAGAAAATTAAGAAAATCAAAAAATATGAGTATCGCCGAATTAGCAGGTAACACCAATCTTAGCACAGGGTTAATAAGTCAGATTGAGCGTGATATCATCGGAACATCCGTGGAATCACTCTGGAAAATTGCTAAAGCTTTGAATGTTTCTATAGGATACTTTTTTGATGAGGAAAATGAACCCGTTTATGATCCTATTGTTAAAAGTACAGAACGTAAGGTGATTAAGACAAGTCAATCAAATGCAACTTATGAATTACTTAGCCACGATCTAAATGGAAAGATAGAGTTCTTATATATAACTTTGGAGCCAAGAGATGCCACTCGAGAAGAATTAATCAGTCATGAGGGTGAAGAGTGCGGAATTGTCATTAAGGGTAGGTTATTGGTCAGGCATGGTGTCAATGAACACATTTTAGAAGAGGGCGACAGTATTTATTTTAACAGTGCTATTCCCCACCGTTATATAAATATTGGTAATGAGCCATGTATTTCTATCTGGGCAATGACCCCACCAAGTTTTTAGTGAAATTAATGGATGCCATTGGCATCCATTAATTTGAGGTTGTTGAAAAAGTCAATAATTTTCAGACTG
>JUEG02001338.1_pt1 | contig 11880 bp, 10 predicted proteins | sample 432341 | NCBI WGS metagenome assembly JUEG02 (sample SAMN02953476, study PRJNA257561) | rock porewater metagenome | biome: terrestrial; feature: Opalinus Clay rock; material: porewater; isolation source: Opalinus Clay rock BIC-A1 borehole | place: Switzerland: Mt Terri URL, St-Ursanne ...
CCTTTAATAATATAAACATTCATCCCTACCGGCGGAGTTATAACTCCCATCGCTGCTACCAGGACGATAATTACTCCGAACCAGATGGGGTCATAGCCTAGGTCGTTTACGACAATAGGATAAAAAATAGGTATTGTAAGCAGGATTAAAGCAAGAGCATCTATAAAACAACCCAGGATCAGGTAAATAAAAAGCACCAGGCCCATAATGGCAAATGGAGGTAGATTAAGGCTCCCTGTCCAACTAGCAACTACAAAAGGCATCCTACTGATCGCCATAAAACGGCCAAAAATCATGGCTCCGGCAACAATAAGCATAATCATTGCCGTCGTCCTAGTCGTATCAAACAACGATTTTTTCAGGTAGTCCCAGGTAATGCTTTTACGGAAGAAAGCTACGACCAATACTCCAACTGTGCCAACTGCCCCGGCTTCAGCGGGTGTAAACCACCCCAAAAAAAGCCCTCCCATGGATACTGCAAAAACAATGATAACTTCAGCCAACCCGCCTCGAAGTGCCTCGAACCTTTCTTTCCACCCTGCCTTAGGACCGGCCGGCCCCAATTGCGGATTCCGAAATACAAGTATACTGATAGCGAGAATATACAGCACCGTCAATAGTACTCCCGGAATAATGCCTGCGATAAAAAGCCGACCGATGGATTGTTCAGTCGCCGCCCCGTATACAATCAAGATCACACTGGGCGGGATTAATACTCCGAGGGCTCCGCCTGCTGCAATACTGGCGGTAGCCAATGACATATTATAGCCGTATTTTCTCATTTCTGGCAGGGCGATTGCGCCCATCGTCGCTGCGGTAGCAGTGTTTGATCCGCAAATAGCGCCAAAAGCTGCACATGCTACCTGCGTTGCGACGGCAAGGCCCCCCGGTAAATGTCCGACTAACCTGTAAGCGAATAAATAGAGACGGGACCCAATACCGGAATAATACGCAAGAAATCCCATCCAGACAAACATTGCTATCACGCTCAAATTATATGACGAAAAAGTATTAAAGATTTCTTTCGCCACCATATTAAATCCTACATTAACCGAAGTCATGTAGCTAAACCCGACAAAGCCCGTTATAGCCATTGCATAAGCAATTGGCATTCCTATAATTAACTGACTGAATAAAACTACTATCCCAAGGAAACCAACTATCAAAGTACTCATTTTTTTAGCGCCTTCCTTGCACAGGTTGAGGTGATCCGGATTGCGAAAGTATATCCGTTTCCAAACCTTTAATCGCGGTCAAGCAGCTGTTAATCAGCCTTTCCAGCGGCACCAGGCAAAGACCGAGCAACCCGATTGCTATAAGATAAGCAAATATGTAAATAGATACCTGGGCAGTAGGGGACACTACCCCGCTCGCCATCAGACTTTGCCCATATTTAAACATATGCCATGCACACAAAGCCCAAAAGCATGAGGAAATTGCATTTACTATTATGTCAGCACCCACCCGTAGCTTATCTGGGAACTTATTAACAAGATAATCGAGAGCAATATGACCATTCTGAAACGCACAGCCGGCCAATGCAAAACTAATACCTAGAGCAGTCAGGTAACCCACGATTTCATAAGTCCCCAATATTGGAATGTTTAAAATTTGCCGCATAAGAACATTGCCAACAACCAAGAGCATGACTCCTGCCAAGCAGGCCCCTGCTATTATGTCCAAGACGCGACTCAATCTTTCAACCATCCCGGTAAGCTTCTCCATATTACTACCTCCGCCCGCTACGTTTTTTTATGCACTTACTTATATTTGTCAGCAAGATCCTTAACCTTGTCAAGTATCGACTGCCCTTCAAAAGCCTGTTTATTCATATTTGCGACAAACTCCTGCTGAATCGGCTCAATAAGCTGAATCCACTTCTTAGTTTCATCCGTAGTAAGTTTAATTATTTCCATTCCTTTTTCAGTGGCATATTCCATGCCATCCATGTTTTGTTTATCCCATAAACCGCTTGCCACTTCATTGAAATATTTTTCACTGACATCGGTAATTGTTTTTTGAGTTTGTTCATCTAGAGAATCCCATTTATCTTTATTCATCGTGATAAAAAACAGGGTATTATACAGAAACGGTGTTTGTGTTATATATTTAGTAACTTCGGCTTGTTTCCAACCTTTGAGAACCTCAACAGGACCTAAATTTCCCTTCACAATGCTTTTTGAGAGTGACTCATATGCTTCTGACTGTGGCATCGCTACCGGTACTGCTCCCAGAGCTTGCAGTGTCTTCGCACTTAAACCGGTAGCCCTTATTTCTAGGCCCTTCAAATCATTCAAATCACGTACAGGTATTTTTGTATAGAGGTCTCCGGGACCTGTGCTTAATATCATTAACAGTTTTGTATCCTGTACTTCCTTAGGATTAAGCTCTTTAATTCCTTCCCAGGCAACCTTGCTAGCAGCCTTTGAATCTTTGTATGTAATACCCGGAAGTTCAAAAACCTCGGATACTGGAAAGCGGCCTCGCGTATATGCAAAACAAGACAGGCCAACATCCGCAATTCCACTTACTACACCGTCATAAATTTGTGCGGCCGGTAACAGACTTTCACCTGGATAACTGGTAATCCTAACCTTTCCGTTCGTTGCCTCTTCAATTTCCTTTGCCCATGGTTGAATCAGATCTTTTTCGGCCGGATGTGTACTAGGAAAGAAATGTGCAAGTCTAAGTTCAATTACAGCCTGATCCGTCTGTACGGTCGGCTTCGAAGGCTGCTGTGAACACCCGGTAAAAACAAGCAGTATCATCACTATGGCAAGAGCAATTAGTCTTTTTCCATTCATTTTCTTCACTCCCTCTTTTTTAATCTCACTCTTTAAATAATTTTTGAAATAAAAAAAAACCCCTAATAGGAGTACTTAAGGGATTCGCTCAGCACAATCCCCCTATCCTACCATTCTACCTTCCTACCTATTTTCAGTTGTGTCACCAATTGAAAAACGCCATCCTACAATACTACGATCTACATCCTACAACACTATAAACTACCTTCACACACTGCCTACTGTTTGAATCTACACTATGTTTTATACCTGTACTATAATATGTATTAATTGATCCAATATTCGGATACATTATATCACGGGCGGTTTTTTGAGTCAATAATAACCGGTCCAAACTACTGTTTGTCCTATCAGGATAGGTACTCTTCCTTACTTACCTTGGAGTTAAATAATAAAATTTTTCATCCTCAATTTCAGAAAAAATTTTTCTTTTGTATCGTCACCTGTTCTAGTCGCTTACGGTTCACATTATAGCCTAATCCTGGCTTTTTGGGGACATTAATAGTTCCCTGATGTACCACCACTTCAGGTTCAATAATATCTTGTTCCCAATAGCGTGAGGAGCCTGCTGTATCCGCTGGTAAAATAAAGTAAGGTAAGGAAGCAAGCGCCACACTATGAGCTCTAGCTACACCAGCCTCCAGCATACCGCCACCCCAAACAGCAATATTACTTTGTTGGCAAAGGTCATGAATTCGTTTAGCTTCACCTATCCCTCCAACACGACCAATTTTAATATTTATTACCTTACAACTGCCAAGCTCAATTGCTTTTTCTGCATCTTCATAAGAAACTATGCTTTCATCTAAACAAACTGGTGTGTTGATCTGCCTTTGCAGTTTAGCATGATTGACAATGTCGTCAGTTGCCAGCGGCTGCTCAATCATCGTTAATTTATATTCATCTAAAGACTTCAATAAATCAATATCATTTAACGAATATGCAGAATTTGCATCAGCCATTAAAGGTATGTCAGGGAAATGCTTACGAATACCTTGTAGTAATTTATGTTCTATGCCAGGTTTAATTTTTACTTTTATCCGTTTATAACCCTCGGCTAAAGCAGCATTAATAGAATCTAACATTTCTTCTAGCGGTTTTATCCCAATAGCAACTCCAATATCGATTGATTCTTTTTCTCCGCCGATAACTTTAGAAAGAGCCATTTCTTGGTGATTGGCATATAAATCCCAAACTGCTCCTTCTAATGCTGCTTTAGCCATCTGATTCCGTCGAATTGGTAAAAAGCGTTTTAGTACTTCATCAGGATGAGTAATCGGTTGTTGAAATATCAGCGGAATTAAAAAATCCTCCATAATATGCCAGCAGGTTTTCACAGTTTCCTCCGTATACCAGGGAGCAGAAAAAGCTACACATTCTCCCCAACCAATATACCCTTTCTTATCTTCCATCTCAACAATGATACTATCACGGTTCTGAACTGTTCCATAGCTTGTTACAAAGGGAGTGTTTAATTTCATTTGTATATGATATAGGGTAATTCGTTTAATTTTCATCTCACCTACTCATCCTTTCATAATAAAAGATCTAGAAGTTTTCTGCGCAACAGCTTGTTTGATGCATTACGAGGTAATTCATTAACAAAGTTAAAGGCTACCGGTACCTTATATCTGGCAAGTCTTCTGTGACAAAAGTCAAAAAGTTCTTCCTCTTTTACTTTTTCCCCGGCTTTTAGCTTTACAAAAGCAATGGGAACCTTTCCCCATTTCTCATCTGCTCGCCCTATAACACCAGCATCTTCAATAGCGGGGTGCTTGAGAATAACAGATTCGACTTCAGCGGGATAAATATTTTCACCACCGGAGATAATCAGATCACTACGACGATCAAGCACAAATAAAAAACCATCCTCATCTAAGTAACCTAGGTCACCAGTATAAAACCAGCCATCTTTAATAACTTTCACCATTTCTTCTTGATTTCGATAATAACCTTTAGTTACATTGGGCCCTTTAACAATAATTTCTCCAACTTCACCTGCTTTTAGTTCTTTTTCATTTTTTACAATTTTAAGCTGTGCAGGAAATAAAGGCTTTCCTGCTGAACCTAGCTTTGATATTAAATAATCCGGCCCGAGAGTTACTATTTGTGATGAAGTTTCAGTCATTCCGTATGTTTGAAAAAGAGGAATATTGCGTTTCTTACTTTGCTCTAATAATGATTGTGGTATAGAACCTCCCCCTAACAATACACAGCGTAATGTATTTGGATAAGATGAATCGCCTAAGGTGCTAAACATCTGTGATAACATCACACTGACTACAGAGATAATTGTTATCTGATTATGTTGAATCGCTTCATTTACTGTTACCGGATCAAAAAATTGGTGGACATCAACGGTAATGCCATAAATTACACTTCGTATTAGAATAGATAATCCGCTAACATGAAACATAGGTACACAAAGTAACCAACAGTCATTGATATGTAAGCCAATATTTAAAGAAGAACCAATGGCACTCCACCAATGATTTCCATATGTCACTATAACTCCTTTGGGATGTCCTGTTGTACCCGAAGTATAAATAATAGTATGTACTTGGTCTAAATCAAATTCATACTTCAATGGAGCGTCTATTCCTTGTAATTCTAATAATTGCTTTGCTGTAACAGTTTGTATAGCAGGATATTGTAACATGATTGTACTAACAATTTCCTCATAATCATTATCAAAAATAAGGTATGTTGTTTCTGAGTCTTTTAACTGCCAAGCTAATTCATATGACGTGAGTCGGGTATTAAGTAAAACTATAATAGCCCCAAGATACTCCAGTGCATGGATTATTTCAACAGTGTGAAAGCTATTGTTAACTAAGAGAGCAACATGATCACCATCCCTCACTCCTAATTGAGCAAATCGTTGAGCAGTTTTTTGTGAGCGTTCATCCAACTGGGTAAAAGTCCATGCCTTATCCTCCGTCCGTAGAGCAATTCTATCCGGTGTAAGTGCTGCCCGCTTATGTAACCAACTGGGCATTCTTTCGCTACTCATTTCTTTCTTACCCCTTTCAAATATTACAAAAACTTTTTAATATGCAAAATCAGCTTGATGAGATTTCCCATCAAGCTGAGATAACAAATATATGTTGTTTATTGTTTATGGAAAACGAGGGAATTTTTTGAAGTCAGGCTTGCGTTTTTCTTTAAAAGCATCCCGACCTTCTTTAGCTTCATCAGTTGTATAATAAAGAAGTGTTGCATCTCCCCCCAATTGTTGTAAACCAGCTAGTCCATCAGTATCTGCATTAAATGATGCTTTTAAAAAGCGCAGTGCAGTTGGTGACATTTCAAGCATTTCTTCACACCATTTCACAGTCTCCTCTTCAAGGTTTTCAAGAGGTACAACAGTATTGACTAATCCCATTTCTAGTGCTTCTTGGGCAGAATATTGACGGCATAAGTACCAAATTTCCCGCGCTTTTTTATGACCGACGATGCGCGCAAGATAACCTGCACCATATCCGGCATCAAAACTTCCTACCTTAGGACCTGTTTGTCCGAATACAGCATTGTCTGCTGCAATTGTTAAATCACATACGATATGTAATACATGACCTCCACCAATGGCATAACCAGATACCATGGCAACTACCGGCTTGGGAGTTACACGAATTAAATGTTGTAAATCCAAAACATTTAAACGTGGAATCTGGTCATCCCCAACATAGCCACCGTGACCACGTACCTTTTGATCTCCTCCAGAGCAGAATGCCTCATCACCAGCACCCGCTAATATAATAACTCCAATATTTGCATTATCCCGTGCATAAGCAAATGCATCAATTAATTCGATTACCGTTTTTGGACGAAAAGCATTACGCACCTCAGGACGATTTATGGTAATTTTTGCAATATTATTATATGTTTCATAAATAATATCTTCATATTTCCGTTCTTTAACCCATTCAATCGCCATTATAAACCCTCCTTTACTTGACTAAGTAGATTTTAAAAAATCTGTTATCATTTTACCAAAAAGATCTGGCTGTTCAACATGAATTGCATGACCAGTTCCTTTTACCACTGTAGTTTTTGCATTTCGAAGCTGATTAATCATTTTATTAGCAATTTGATAGAATTTTTTATCCTTTTCCCCAACCATAATATAGACAGGCATATTAAGTCGGTTTAAATAGTTCCAGCAGGATGGTTGTTTTCCACTTCCCATTCCACAAAGACTGTTAGCAAGACCAATTGTATTATTATTTAAGCGCTGGTGACGAATTCTCCCTCTAATGTCAGCAGATAATGATTGTTGGGTAAGAAATAAAGGAATGTTTTCCCAATAATTAACAAACGCTTCAATACCTTCTTTTAAAATAAAATTAGCTAAAGCCTCGTCTTTCTTGATTCGTTCATTTCTTTCTTGTTCTGTTTCAAGTCCTGGTGAACTACTTTCTAAAATTAAAGAGGAAACATATTGGGGATACTTGACCGCAAATGTTAATGCCAGTCGACCTCCCATAGAATATCCCAATACATGTACTTTTTTAATATTTAGCGTTTCAAGCAGTTCCTTTAAATCATCCGCAATTTGTTCAATTGAATAACGTAATACGTCTTGCGGACTATCCGACTTTCCATGACCTAAAATATCAAGCATAACCACATGGTAAGAAGATACCCATACTTTTAAAAAAGGCTTCCAATTTTCTAAGGAACCGGTAAATCCGTGGAGTAGGAGTAGGGTTTCGCCTTGGCCTGCTAATTCTACATTATATTTAACATCATTTATTTTAACCTTCATGCTTTTTCTCCATTTGCAAACCATTCATTTATAAAGTCAGATAGAGACTGCCAAAGTTTTCGATGCAGGTCTGCATTTTCCGTCCGTTCTGTCGGTAATTCAATCACGGAAAATCCTTTAGCTGAAACGCACTCAGTTACTTTTTCACGAAACTCTTTCCAATTAGAGATACGTGTAAACGAACCTCCATACATATTAACTCCATACTCAAAATTCAATCCTATTGGGGTCCCAAATAACATTTCAAAATGCTTCTCATACTTCATCTGAGGTAAAAAAGAAAAGATACCGCCACCATTATTATTCAAAACAATAATTGTTATATTTAACTTGTGAAGCTTTGCGGAAAGCAAACCATTCAAATCATGGAAAAAGGATAAATCACCTATAACAAGTACTAGGGGAGAGCAAAAAATACTAGCCCCTAAAGCACTAGAAACCACACCATCAATTCCATTAGCCCCTCGGTTAGCCATGGTACGAATATTTTTGTCAGTTACGGTAAAAAACGTATCCAAATCACGCACCGGCATACTGTTTCCTACAAATAAAGTTGCGTTATCTGGTAGTAGCTTTTGTAGCTCAATTATTACTTGTCCCTCAAACAAAACATTCATTTGTCCCTTTGTTTGCATATAAGTTTGACTTATTTCATTAAGTTTCTTCCACTGTATACTCCACTTTGTCAGCTCAGTTCGCTTTTCCACCGACTCTGAAAACAAACAGCAAAACTTTACCGGGTCAGTATACAGCATATCAGAAGCTAAAAGCGTTGGCTCACGCCACCCACCATCACTATCTATAACAATTTGACGAGCTTCTGGATGGGCTTGTACATATACCAAAAATGCTTTAGAAATTGGCATCGCTCCGAAGCGAATAATGACCTCCGGCTTCAATTGTGTTTTTACATTCTCATTTCGTAAAAAAGCATCATAACTATCAATGACCCATTCTTTTGAGTGGGGTCCGCTCCTAATCTGTGACAATGGATCGGCTAAGACGGGATATTGCAATACTGAAGCTAAATGAGTAACCTCTTTCTCAAGTTGCAGATGGTTATCTGGACCGCACACAATTAACCCTTTTTCAATCCCTTTTAACTCTTCTGCCAGCATTTGAATCTGTATTTGTTCAAGTTGTCTGTTACCTTCTTTCACCTCAACATAGCGTTGTCTTCCTTTTAAACGTCCTCTCTCCCATAGATTTGGCAACGATAAATTAGGAACTAGCGGTTCTCGAAATGGGAAATTTAAATGAACAACCCCGGCAGGACCCATAGAGGCTATGGCTGCAGCTCTTTCTGCCACCATACGTACATAATTTAGCATTACTTCTGTTTTTTCGGGAAGAGCCATATCAACAAACCATTTGGCATATTTCCCAAATAACCCAATTTGATCAATGGCTTGAGGAGCACCAACATCCCGTAATTCATGTGGTCTATCCGCGGTAAGAACTAAAAGCGAAATTCGAGAATAATATGCTTCAATAATAGCAGGCAAATAATTTGCCGCTGCTGTTCCAGACGTGCAAAGCAGAGCTACAGGCTGATTTTTCACTTTTGCCATCCCTAACGCAAAGAAGCCGGCCGAGCGCTCATCCATTTGCATCCATACTTTTATTTGTGAATGTTCTACCATTAACATTGCCATCGGAGTTGACCGAGAGCCTGGGCTAATGACAACATCACAAACTCCTACTTTCGTTAATTCATCAACAAATGCTGCAACATACGCCGTCATCGCATCATTATTATTAGTCATGTCCTCAACCCCTTAAAGCCGATAGCATTGGTTTAAATTTCATTTGTGTTTCTTTATATTCACTTTCCGGATCAGAATCTCCTACAATTCCACATCCAGCAAATAAAGACACCCATTTCCCTTGAAACAAACCTGAACGGATGGCAACAGCAAATTCACCATCTCCATTCATATTCACCCAGCCAATAGGAGCAGCATACCATCCACGGTCAAATTTCTCCTCCTCCCGTATTTTCTCTAATGCTTTATCACGGGGATATCCCCCTAAAGCTGGAGTAGGATGGAGCTTCTCAACCATATCTAAAAGCAATACATTATCTTTCGCTCGGCCAGTAACCGGTGTATATAAATGTTGAACGTCTCGCACTTTATAAAGTGTAGGCGTTTCCGGTATTACAATTTCTTTACACCCTTCTTTCATAGCATTTTTAATCATGTTAACAACAAGTAAATGTTCATGTAAATTTTTCTCATCATGCAACAGTTCATTCCCTAACTGTTCATCCTCTTCTACTGATTTTCCACGGGCAATTGTTCCTGCTAAGCACATTGATAAAAATTCATTTTCCTGTTTTTTTACCAGTCGTTCTGGTGATGCCCCTACAAAACAGTTATCTCCGCTTTCAACAGCAAAAATATAACTTGATGGTTGTTCTTTAAGCAAACGGGCCAACACATCTTCCACTTGGATGACATCTTTCGCTTTAATGCGTAATTCTCGGGCCAATACTACTTTTTCCACCAAACCAGCCCGGATATCTTTTGTAACCTCTGCAACAGAATCCATCCATTTTTCAGGGCTGCCTTCCAACTGAAATAATATACGATTCTCCTTGGGAGAAGGTATTCTTTGACTTTTAAACAATAAACGTTCCTGTTCGTCCAGCCATGCTGCTTTTTCATCAGGATAATCATGCTGATTAACAACAATATTTGTTGTCAACCATGCCTGACCATTGGCAATGGTCAGCATAAAAGTTGGTAGTACCATCTTTCCGTCGGAAAATTTATTCCATAAACCTGTTTTTTGCTTATACGGATCAAAGGAAAATCCCCCCAGCAAAATAGGGCCTGTACCATAAATAAATGAGTTGAAATCAGGCTTAATAATATGTTGTTTTAATAATTGCTGCCATTTATTTTTAACATAATAAAAACGTTGGTTCTGGGAAAATGCATCTATTGTATAGGCATATCCAATCCCAACGATAAACATGTTCCTCGAAGGCTCTGACCAAAAAATTCTTTCTCCTAAAAAAGAAGTCCTTCCTGCCCTGAAAAATGAGAAAGGATCATCAATTTTTTCTATTTTTTTAACGTGGCTAATTACTACAGGTCGTAACGTTTCCCGACTAAGTTCAATCCCTTCTTTAATGCTTTCATATAATACTTTATACTGAGCTGTTAACACAAAAATACCCCCAGATGATATTCCAGATAAAGTCATTAATACTTAAGTTTATTTATAATATTTCACCCAAGTATAGTTCACATTAGCTATTTATATTATATATATAATATATTTAAAATAAAAGAAAGAATAAACCCAATAAACTTAAGAATTGACACGAAAAGGTAGTTTCTTTAAACTTATATATATTACAAAGAATGGAGGAAAAAGATTGGATTTTAAAAATACAATTCATGAAGCATTGGATATTAAGACCATTGAGCTTAATGCTAACCTTGTTGTCTTAAGTATGCCTGTTGGTCCAAAAACAAGACAACCAATGGGGTTTCTTCACGGGGGTGCATCTGTCGTTCTCGCTGAATCTGCTGCAAGTATTGGAACATACTTAAATATAGATCCAAAAATACAAACCGCCGTTGGTATTGAAATTAATGCCAACCATCTGCTTAGTAAAAAGGACGGTACCATTAAAGCAATAGCGATACCCGTACATAAAGGTAGAACAACAATGGTATGGCAAATTGAAATTGTGGATGAAGATGATAGAAAAATTTGCATCTCACGCTGTACTGTTGGTATCTTCAACAAAAAACTTTGGAAACCAGATTGTCAATATCTCCCCAGCTAAAGGACTGACCTGACTGCGGAGCGACCTTTCCCAACTTTGGGGTCATATTGCTATGTTATTCTTAGCACGACCCCTCAATATATAGTTAATTGACACTGATTCCCATGCAAGTCAAGTACCGTCCCGGTTTTGTCCCAGCAATTTCTGCATTTACTGCAATCATAACTTAAAAACAGTTCTTTGTGTAATTTTAAAAACTGCTCATCCAAATCATCCTCATTCGCATGATTTTTCAAATATGCCCTGAAGGCATAATTCTCTGCTTCGATTCCATTAAATGCTTCTTTCACTTTTGATGGTTCTATCACTACACTTACCTCCCAAAATCAAAATGGTAACTCATCATCAGAATCAATTGAAATATCCCGAATTATTAATTCGTCATTCTCATCGTCTTTATCTCTAAATGTACCGTAAGGTACACCATTTTTCAGTAAACCCAGCTATAAAATCCATTCCATATATCTCTTTCATATATTCTTCATATTGTTCTTCTGTCCATA
>JUEG02000920.1_pt1 | contig 11869 bp, 7 predicted proteins | sample 432341 | NCBI WGS metagenome assembly JUEG02 (sample SAMN02953476, study PRJNA257561) | rock porewater metagenome | biome: terrestrial; feature: Opalinus Clay rock; material: porewater; isolation source: Opalinus Clay rock BIC-A1 borehole | place: Switzerland: Mt Terri URL, St-Ursanne ...
CGTCTGGATCGGTTACGTCAACGCGGAAGGCGCGGCCAGCCAGCGCGTGATCGCCCCGGTCCGGGTCGAGGGCGGCTTCGTCACGGCGTTCGACCACACGGCGGCCGAGGTCCGCACCTTCTCCCTGCACCGGATCACCGGCGTCGCCGAACTGGCCGACGAGCCGGCCCCCTGAGCCGCCCGCGCGGGGCGGCCCCGGCCGCCCTGTGACATCACCCACCGCGCAGCACCCAGCGAGAACCCCCCAGTGAGACCTGGGCCACACGGCCCATGCGCGACACTGGGGGTTTGGCCACCGGACCTCTCCGGACCGACAGCAGAAAGGGCGGAGGCGTTGAACGGACCTCTCATCGTCCAGAGCGACAAGACGCTGCTTCTGGAAGTGGACCACGAGCAGGCGGGAGCATGCCGCCGCGCCATCGCCCCGTTCGCGGAGCTGGAACGCGCTCCCGAGCACATCCACACCTACCGGCTGACCCCGCTCGGGCTGTGGAACGCCCGCGCCGCCGGACACGACGCCGAGCAGGTCGTCGACGCGCTGGTGGCGTTCTCCCGCTATCCCGTGCCGCACGCGCTGCTCGTCGACATCGCCGAGACGATGGCCCGCTACGGCCGGCTGCGGCTGCTCAAGCACCCGGTGCACGGGCTGGTCCTGGAGAGCACCGACCGCCCGGTGCTGGAGGAGATCCTCCGGTCCCGAAAGGTCCAGCCGCTGGTCGGCGCCCGGATCGACCCGGACACGGTCGCCGTGCACCCCTCCGAGCGCGGGCAGATCAAGCAGATACTGCTCCGGCTCGGCTGGCCCGCCGAGGACTTGGCGGGCTACGTCGACGGCGAGGCGCACGAGATAGCGCTCCGCGAGGACGACTGGCAGCTGCGCCCGTACCAGAAGCAGGCCGTCGAGAGCTTCTGGCACGGCGGCTCCGGCGTCGTCGTGCTGCCCTGCGGCGCGGGCAAGACCCTGGTCGGCGCGGGCGCGATGGCGGAGGCCAAGGCGACCACGCTCATCCTGGTCACCAATACCGTCTCCGCCCGCCAGTGGAAGCACGAGCTGGTCAAGCGCACCTCGCTCACCGAGGAGGAGATCGGCGAGTACAGCGGCACCCGCAAGGAGATCCGCCCCGTCACCATCGCCACCTACCAGGTGCTCACGACGAAGCGGAAGGGCGTGTACGCCCACCTGGAGCTGTTCGACTCCCGCGACTGGGGCCTGGTCATCTACGACGAGGTGCACCTGCTGCCCGCCCCGGTCTTCAAGTTCACCGCGGACCTCCAGGCCCGCCGCCGGCTCGGGCTGACCGCCACCCTCGTCCGCGAGGACGGCCGCGAGTCGGACGTCTTCTCGCTCATCGGCCCCAAGCGCTTCGACGCCCCCTGGAAGGAGATCGAGGCGCAGGGCTACATCGCCCCGGCCGACTGCGTGGAGGTACGGGTCGACCTCACCGACGCCGAGCGGCTGGCGTACGCCACCGCCGAGACGGAGGAGAAGTACCGCTACTGCGCGACGACCACGACCAAACAGCGGGTCATCGAGGCCCTGGTGCACAAGCACCGGGGCGAGCAGACCCTGGTCATCGGCCAGTACATCGACCAGCTCGACGAGCTGGGCGAGCACCTGGACGCGCCGGTCATCAAGGGTGAGACGTCGAACGCGCAGCGCGAAAAGCTGTTCGAGGCGTTCCGGCAGGGCGAGCTGTCCGTCCTCGTCGTCTCCAAGGTCGCGAACTTCTCCATCGACCTGCCGGAGGCGACCGTCGCCATCCAGGTCTCCGGCACCTTCGGCTCCCGCCAGGAGGAGGCCCAGCGGCTCGGCCGGGTGCTGCGCCCGAAGGCCGACGGCCATGAGGCCCGGTTCTACTCGGTGGTCGCCCGCGACACCGTGGACCAGGACTTCGCCGCGCACCGGCAGCGGTTCCTGGCCGAACAGGGCTACGCCTACCGGATCGTCGACGCGTCCGAGCTTTCGGCCGCGGGCGAGGAGGCGTAACGGGGTCCCGGAAGCCCGGGACCCGAACCGCCCGGCGGCCCGCCGCGCACCCGCCAGGCCACGTACGCCAGAAAGCCGAGGGCCAGCAGCGGGTACGGCGAGGCCGCCGGCTGCTGCCACCACGGCAGCCGCAGATCGAGGTAACCGTCGTGCGGCAGCAGCCACATGCTGCGCGCCGTGAAGACGACGGCCATGGCGGCGGCCCAGCGCGGCCCGGGGCCGGCGGCGATCAGCGCCAGCAGCGGGACGCACCACACCCAGTGGTGCGACCAGCTGATCGGTGACACCAGCAGCGCGGTCAGCGCGGTGCACATCAGGCCCCACGCCTCCAGGCCGTGCACCCGCACCGCCCGCCGGGCGAGCAGCAGCCCGGCCGCGGCGGTGACCAGCGCGGCAGCCTGCCAGACGATCCCCGGCTCGGTGGTGTGCAGCAGCCGCGCGAACATCCCCTGCAGGGACTGATTGTCGACGATCCACGCCTTGCCGACCCGGCCGGTCTGGAAGATCCGCCGGGTCCAGAACTCGAGGCTCGGGCCGGGCAGCGCCGCGACGCCGGCCAGCACCGTGCCGGCGAAGCCCGCGAGCCCGTACAGCCCCGCGCGCACCCGGCCGGTCAGCAGCAGATGGACGATGAAGATCGCCGGGGTGAGCTTGATCCCGGCGGCGATGCCGGTCGCGATGCCCTTGCCGCGCGCGCCGTCGGGCCGGGTCAGGTCCCAGAGGACCAGACAGGCGAGCGCGAGGTTGATCTGCCCGAAGAGGGCGGTCTGGAAGACCGGTTCGAGCCAGAGACCGGCCCCGGTGGCGGCCAGGACGACCGCGGGCCGCGACGGCCGGCCCGCCAGCCGGAGCGAGAGATGGACGAGCAGGCCCAGCAGCAGGGCGTTGCCCGCGACGACGGCGGCCTTCAGGGGCAGCAGCGGGAGCAGCGCGGCCGGCACGAACAGGACGGCGGCGAACGGCGGGTAGGTGGCGGGCAGTTCCCACTCGGTGACCACGAACCCGTAGAGATCGGTGCCCTCGACGACGGCCGAGCCCTCCGCGCGGTAGACCAGCAGGTCGGCCATGGGCATCGGCCGGAGCAGGCACAGCGCCGCAAACGCGGCCAGCGAGAGTATGAGCAGGAGCAGTGCGGCGGCCGTCGGCTTCGTGAGCCGGCGTCCGCCCCTTCCGGTCGCAGCAGCCACCCGTCCGTCCTTCCGGTCACCACCCGGTCGGCGGTCACCCTAGCCCGGAAGGATCAATGCTGGTCGTCGGACTCGCCGAGGACGACGACGCTGAACGCGGCCCCCGCGAAGACGCGGAGCGCGCGCAGCGCCTCGCCGAGGAGGTGCCGCTGGTGGCCGTGCGAACCGAGAGCGCTGGCGCCGGCCGGCGGCCGGGGCTGGTGAACCGATGCGGTCGTCATGTCTCCCATGATGGATTTCACGCCAATGCAGCACATCGGTCCAGGGATGTAGACGTACGGCCCCGTCCGTACCCCGCGAGGCCGAGCCGTGCCCTACCGCGGGCGGAGGCCGCCCGTAGGGGACGAATAATCATTCGCCCACCGCGGCGGCGGTGGCTACAATCCCCGTCTGCCGCCTCCCCACCCTCGCGCCGGGAGAGCCACCGCCCGGACGGCAACCGGCCGGTAACCACCGCTCGTCCCACGCCTCCGGAGGCTCCGCCGTGCCCGCGCACCACCCGTCACCGACCGGTCCCACGGACCCGGACAACCCGCTCCACCGCGAACAGGCACACCTCGCCCGGTCCCGGGCCGCGCTCCGCGCGATGCGCGCCGACATCGAGTCGCTCGACATCGCCGACGTCACCGCGAACTGGGTCAACACCGCCGTCCTCCAGTCACAGATCGACGGCCGGATCAAGGCTCTCGCGGACCACGCGGACACCCCGCTCTTCTTCGGCCGCCTCGACTATCTGCACGCCCCGGACGACGGGGACGAGCCGCGCTACTACATCGGCCGCCGCCATGTGCACGACGCCGACGGCGACCCGATGGTCGTCGACTGGCGCGCGCCGGTGTCCCAGCCGTTCTACCGAGCCTCGAGGAAGGAGCCGATGGACGTCGCGCTGCGCCGCCGCTTCGGCTCCACCGGCGGCGAGCTGACCGCGTACGAGGACGAGAACCTGACCGACCCGGCCGCGGGCGAGACGAAGAGCCGGCTCCTGCAGACCGAGATCGAGCGGCCGCGCGTCGGCCCGATGCGCGACATCGTCGCCACCATCCAGCCCGAACAGGACGAGATCGTCCGCGCCGGACTCACCGGCACGGTCTGCGTCCAGGGCGCGCCGGGCACCGGCAAGACCGCCGTCGGCCTGCACCGGGTCGCGTATCTGCTCTACGCCCACCGCGACCGGCTGGCCCGCACCGGCACCCTGGTCATCGGCCCGAACCGGTCCTTCCTCCGCTACATCGAGCAGGTGCTGCCGGCCCTCGGCGAGCTGGAGGTCGGGCAGGCGACGGTGGAGGACCTGGTGGCGTACGTCGAGGTCCGCGGCGTGGACCCGGCCGGCAGGGCCCGGCTCAAGGGCGACGCCCGGCTGGCCGAGGTCCTGCGCCGGGCGATCCGCTCGGGGGTGACGATGCCGGCCGAACCGCTGGTCGTCGTCCGCGGCTCCCGGCGCTGGCGGGTGCCCGCGCACGAACTGGCGGAGATCGTCCGCGAACTCCTCGACCGGGGCATCCGCTACGGCGCCGCCCGCGAGGCCCTCCCGCAGCGGATCGCGCACACGGTGCTCGTCCGGATGGAGTCCGCGGGCGAGGCCCCGGACGACCGCGTACAGGACGCGGTGGCCCGCGATGGGGCGGTCAGGGCGGCCGTCAAGGCGATCTGGCCGCCGGTCGACCCGGCGCGGCTCGTCCTCCGGCTGCTCGCCGACCCGGGCTTCCTGGCCGAACACGCCGCGGGCGTCCCCAGCCCCGCCGAACAGGACACCCTCCGCTGGGAGAAGCCGCCGCGCAGCATCCGGGCCGCGAAGTGGTCGCCCGCCGACGCCGTACTGATCGACGAGGCCCGGGACCTGATCCAGCGCACGCCCTCGCTCGGCCATGTCGTCCTGGACGAGGCACAGGACCTCTCCCCCATGCAGTACCGCGCGGTCGGCCGGCGCTGCACCACCGGCTCGGCGACGATCCTGGGCGACCTGGCGCAGGGCACCACGCCCTGGTCGACCCGGAGCTGGCCGGAGGCCCTGACCCACCTCGGCAAGCCCGAGGCGCGCATCGAGGAGCTGACGGAGGGGTTCCGCGTACCGCGCGACGTCATCGCGTACGCCTCGCAGCTCCTCCCGGAGATCGCCCCCGGGCTGGCCGAGGCGACATCGGTCCGCGAGGCGGCCGGCTCACTGCTGATCCACCGCACCGAGGACCTCGAGGGCACGGTCCTGGAGTCCTGCCGGGAGACGCTGGCCCACGAGGGCTCCGTCGGCCTCATCGCGGCGGACCACCGCGTCCCGGCGCTCTCCTCGGCCCTGTCCGCGGCGGGCCTGCCGCACCTGACCCCCGGCGAGGAGACCACGGCGGACGCCCGCCTCACCCTCGTCCCGGCCTCGCTGGCCAAGGGACTGGAGTACGACCACGTGGTGCTGGACGAGCCGTCGGCGATCGTAGCCGCCGAACCCGACACCCGCACCGGCCTGCGCCGCCTGTACGTAGCCCTGACGAGAGCGGTCTCGGGCCTGACGGTGGTCCACACGGAAGACCTGCCGCGAGCCCTCGCCTGACCCGGTCGCCCGCACGGGTCCGTGGCCACGCCAGGCCCGTGAGACTTCCCCGAACCGGCGCACAGCCCGGGGACGGCGGGATGCACGGTCCCGGCCTGAATCAGGCGTCGCAAACCCAGGACCGAAAGCCACCCGGCCGCGGAGACGCACCGCACCCGCAGACCACTCGGGCAGTCGGACAATGGCTGGAGAGACGGGGCCGCGGTGAGGGCGACTTGCCCCGCATTGATCATGATGAGGTTGAGGGGTAGGAGTCTCCCGTGACGGCGTCCGAAGGTAGGGTGATGGCTCTCCCCCGCCCACTCCCGGAGGTGCCATACCGGTGACCGATACCTTTGTTCACCTGCATAATCACACCGAATACTCGATGCTCGACGGGGCGCAGAAGCTCAAGCCGATGTTCTCCGAAGTCGAACGTCAGGGCATGCCGGCCATCGCCATGAGCGACCACGGCAATATGTTCGGTGCGTACGAATTTCAACAGGTGGCCAAGGGCTTCGAGGGCGTCAAGCCGATCATCGGGATCGAGGCGTACGTCGCCCCTTCCTCCCGGCGCAACCGGAAGCAGGAGTTTTGGGGTCCGGGCGGTCGGCGGGCCATGTCGGAAGATGGCGAAGGCTCCAAGGACGTTTCCGGTGGCGGCCGCTTCACCCACATGACGATGTGGGCGCGCAACCCCGAGGGTCTGCGGAATCTGTTCTGGCTCTCGACAGAGGCGTCATACACGGGACAATTTCCCTCGGGCAAGCCCCGCATGGACCGCGACCTGATCGCCCAGCGGTCCGAAGGGATCATCGGGACGACCGGCTGCCCCTCGGGTGAGATCCAGACCAGGCTTCGCCTGAACCAGTACGACGAAGCCGTGAAGGCCGCGGCCGCCTACCAGGACATCCTCGGGAAAGAGAACTACTTCCTCGAATTGATGGACCACGGGCTGGACATCGAGCGCACCGTACGCGACGGCCTGCTGCGCCTGGCGAAGCAGCTCGACATCCCGCTCCTCGCCACGAATGACGCGCACTACGTCACCGAGGACCAGGCGGACGCGCACGACAGCCTGCTGTGCATCGGTGTCGGCAAGAACAAGGACGACCCGAAGCGATTCCGCTTCAACGGATCGGGCTACTACCTCAAGACCGCAGCCGAGATGCGATCCCTGTTCTCCGAGCTGCCCGAGGCCTGCGACAACACCCTGCTGATCGCTGAGCGCATCGAACCCTACGGCGAGGTCTTCGACCCCGTCGACGAAATGCCGCTTTTCGATGTGCCCGAGGGCGAGACGCAGGAGTCCTGGCTGCGGAAGGAAGTCCTCCAAGGCTTGGAGATGCGCTACGGCGCTCCGATCCCTGGCCACGTCATGGAGCGCTTCGAGACCGAGATGTCCGTCATCGGACCGATGGGCTTCTCCAGCTACTTCCTCGTGGTCGCCGACATCTGCAAGCACGCCCGCGACAACGGAATTCCCGTGGGCCCCGGGCGCGGCTCGGCGACCGGCTCGATCGTGGCCTACGCCACCCGCATTACCGAGCTGTGCCCACTGGAGCACGGGCTGCTGTTCGAGCGGTTCCTCAACCCGGAGCGGATCAATCCGCCGGATGTCGATCTCGACTTCGACGACCGCCGCCGTGACCACATGGTCCGTTACGTCACCGACAAGTACGGCGACGAGTACACGGCCATGGTGAACACATTCGGCAAGATTAAAGCCAAGAACGCGATCAAGGACTCTTCCCGCATCCTGGGGTACCCCTACGTCCACGGCGAGCGGATCACGAAGGCCCTCCCGCCCGACCAGGGCGGCAAGAGCATCCCCATCTCCGGTATTTTCGACCCCGAGCACCCGCGGTACGGCGAGGCCGGTGAATTCCGGCAGCTGTACGAGAACGAGCCGGACGTCAAGAAGGTCGTCGACACCGCGAAGGGCATCGAGGGCCTGACTCGTGGCACCGGCGTCCACGCGGCCGCGGTCATCCTGTCCAAGACGAAGCTCACCGACCGGATCCCGCTGCACATGCGCGCTGCGGACGGCGTGAAGATCACCGGCTTCGACTACCCGTCCTGTGAAGACATGGGACTGGTCAAAATGGACTTCCTCGGATTGAGGAACCTGGGCGTCATCGACCATGCCATCCAAAACGTCCGCGAGAACCGCAGGGTAGAGCTCTCCACGGAGACCATTCCGCTGGACGACACCAAGACGTACGAGCTCCTGGCCCGCGGCGATACCTTCGGCGTGTTCCAGCTCGACGGTGCCGGCATGCGGGCCCTGCTCAAGCAGATGGAACCCACACGGTTCGAGGACATCGCGGCCGCCATCGCCCTGTACCGGCCGGGCCCGATGGCCGCGAACGCACACACCAACTACGCGCACCGTAAGACTGGCCGGCAGCCGATCGAGCCCATTCATCCGGAGCTTGAGGCCGCTCTCGAGCCGATCCTCGGCAACACCTTCCATCTGCTGATCTACCAAGAGCAGATCATGGCCATCGCCCGGCAACTCGCCGGCTACACCCTCGGTGGCGCCGACCTGCTGCGCCGCGCGATGGGCAAGAAGAAGCCCGAAGTGCTGGCCGCCGAGTGGGAGAAATTCCACGGCGGCATGAGCGCTAACGGCTTCTCCGAGGCGTCCATAAAGGCGCTGTGGGACGTCATGCTGCCGTTCTCCGGCTACGCGTTCAACAAGTCGCACACCGCCGGCTACGGCCTGGTATCGCTGTGGACTGCCTACCTCAAGGCGAACTACCCGGCCGAGTACATGGCCGCGCTCCTGACATCCGTCGGGGACGACAAGGACAAGGCCTCGGTGTACCTCGCCGACGCCCGGAAGAACAGCGTCCGGGTTCTGCCGCCTGACGTCAACGAATCCGTCGCCGAGTTCACTGCCATCGGGGAAGACGTGCGCTTCGGGCTGCGGTCCGTGCGCAACGTCGGCGACAACGTCATCGATTCCCTGATTGCCACACGGAAGGCGAAGGGCAAGTACGCCGACTTCCCCGACTTCCTCGACAAGTCCGAGCTCGCGGCCCTACAGAAGCGGGCCGTGGACTCGCTGATCAAGGCCGGTGCGTTCGACTCCCTCGGGCATTCCCGCAAGGGCCTGAGTGCCGCGCACGAGCCAGCGATCGACTCCATCATCCCGGTGAAAAAGGCGTCCTCGTACGGACAAGATGACCTGTTCGCCGACATGGGCAGCAACGATGACACCCCGACGTTCGGCCTGGACTTCCTCATCGGTGACGACGAGTGGCCGCGCAAGCAGCTCCTGTCCACCGAGCGGGAGATGCTCGGCCTCTACGTCTCCGCTCACCCTCTGGACGGCGCGGAGCACATTCTCTCCCGCAACCGGGACACCTCCATCGCGGAGCTCCTCGCATCCGGGCAGTCACAGGGCACAGTGAAGCTCGCCGGGCTCCTCACCACCGTCGAGCGGAAGATGACGAAGCAGGGCAACGCGTGGGCCGCCGTCACGCTCACCGACCGAGACGCGTCCATTGAGGTCTGCTTCTTCCCCGCCACCTACCAGCTGGTGAGCCACGCCTTGATCGAGGACAGCGTGATCTCCGTAAAGGGACGCCTCCAGGACCGGGACGGCACCGTCAACGTCGCCGGCCAGGAGATCACCGAACTCGACATCTCCTCTGCCGAGCATGGCGGCCGCCCTCCGGTGACGATCGTCCTGCCCATGCACCGCACGGTGCCGCCGGTCATTAAGGAACTGAAACGCATTCTCAAGGCGCACCCCGGCCAGACCCCAATCCGGCTGCGGGCCGAGGCCAGGGAGAAGACCGTCGTGTACGAGCTGGGCTTCCTGGTGAACCCGGACAACATCGCTTCCGACATCAAGGGATCTTTCGGCCCTGATGCCTGGTCCGGGGCGGCGTGACCGTTTCGGACGATGGGATCACGCTCCGGCTGGACGATCCTCCCTCGTGCCCGCGGTGCGGCTGCATGGGGCTGCTTCTGGCGAAGTTTCCACACCGCTGGACGAAGCAGGACGGTGGAACGGTCGAAGGTCTCCGTGAGGCTGTCCTCTGTCCCCCGTGCGAGCACACGGACCCGGCGGCGGCCGCGCTGATCGCCCTGTTCGCAGTGGACGAAGAACTCGATCTGTCGAACCTTCCGGCCTTCGCCGAACTGGCTGCCGAGTGGGTGGAGGCAGCACGATGTCGGACGGTTGACCTGGATGCACTCTCCGAAGATGAGGAACTCTGGTCGCGCGGCGAGCTGTGAGTCCCGAGGATGCGATCGGCCCTATGAGCGGCCACCGCGGTGCAACAGCAATGGGCTGGCCCTCCAAGGAGAGCCGGCCCATGCGTTTCAGCGCTGCGACACGGCAGTCACCCCGCGCCGCACACGCTATGCCGCGGGGTTCTACTTCGGGATATTGCCGTGGTCCCCGCACGGGAGCGGGTTACCACCGCCGCCGTCGTCTCCGCAGGACTTCGGTGCGCCGCCCTGACTGCACGAGGAACTGACAGGCCACAGCTCCTTGTCGACGGTGTACCCGGCTGCACGGATCGCATTGAGCGTCCGCTCCCGCACCTCGGCGGGGTCCTCGGTGACGGCCCCTTCCTCGTCGTACGGGAAGTGGTGGATGAAGAACCCGGCAACCCGCTGACAGAACGCGGCGTAGTCCACGGTGTAGAGCAGGAAGGTGTGCCACCCGATATCCGCCTGTGGGCTCGGCGTCAGTGTCCTCTCGTCCGTCGGAGAGGCCGCCAGGAAGGCGAGCGCCTGGTCCATGATCCGCTCGGCGAGGGCCGCGTCGATCTGATTCTCGTCGGCGATGCGGCGCGCCAGCCGCTCGAACAGTTGTTCCGAGATCAGCCCACGGGCTGATACGTCCTGCTTCTCTGGAGCGAGCTCCAACGTCACGATGATGTCCTCTCTCGATGAGGTGAGTTGTGCTTCCACCCCGCCCCGAAGATGCGGCGGGGAGCATAGGGGCCGGACTGCGCAGCCAGGCGGCACGGCAACGTGCTCACGTAGGGAGGTCCCATCCGGGGCCGTTCCGGGCGCCGTGCCAAACGCGCTGGCCGCCGGTGGAGACGGTGATCCCGAAGCCCGACCTGTCCGGCGCGTCGGGGAAGCTGCTGCCAGGGTGGTTTCGGCCGGGCGGTGCGGGGCGATGATCTGCCCGTCGGGCAGGAGCTCGCCGGTGTCCTCGAAGCGGAGGACGCCGTTGCAGAGGAGCACCCAGCCCTGTTGGAGTGCGAGGGTCTCCGGGGCGGCGGCGCCCCGGTCGGCGGTACCGGCCGGCGGACACGGTGGCGTGTGCGTACACATCTCTCGGTCTCCAGACTGGGGCGATGGGTGGTGGCGGGTCCTGCCAGGGCCCCGCCCTTCTGCTACTGCCGCTCCATCTCGTAAATGGACGGCGAGGGTGTGGTGGGGGGCTGGCTGAGGAAGGGAAAGTTTTCGACCCAGAGCGGGAGGGACAGCAGGATCAGCACGGGGATGCCGAAGAGGAGACAGCTCAGAAAGCCTCTAGATGGCTCTGGTGCCGGCTCGGGCGTCAGCAGGTCCGGGCCGGGAGGGTCGGACTCGAAGAGGGGAGCCGGATGGGGCCGGCGGTTGGCGTTCCGGGCTGCCGACGCCCCCGCCGCGCCCATGACGACCAGAAAGGCAACTGCGCTGGCCGCGTTGGCGTAGGGGGATGGGCTGATGACGGGCGTCATGACACCTGGCCTTCGGTGCGATCAAGCAGTCCGTACTCCCAGCCCCTGGTCACCAGGTGCGCTTCGCTCTCCGCGCACAGGATGAACTGCGCCTCGCGGAACTCGCCGCCCAACTGACGCGGCGCCCGGTCGAGCTCCTCGGCGATCGTGTCCAAGGCCTTCCCGCTGGCGCGGAGACGGATGATGCGCAGCTGGTCGCTCGAGAGGGCGGGGCACGTCTGTGACGGCTTCGGGCGGGGCAGTTGCTCGGCGAGGTAGGCGACGTGGACCATCCCCGCGTGGTCCCAGGTGCCCAGCTTCCGGCCGGCTCGCGCCAGGCAGGCAGTCACCGTCTGGAGCGACAAGCCCAGCCCAGACGCGACGGTGATGGGGTAGCTGCCTTGGGCGATGCCCGCGAGGATCTCGCGCTCTTCGACGGAGAGATCCGGGACGGCAGCCGGGCGGATGGTCACAAGGGCCCTTCCATATCGCTGGTCAG
>JUEG02001257.1_pt1 | contig 11864 bp, 7 predicted proteins | sample 432341 | NCBI WGS metagenome assembly JUEG02 (sample SAMN02953476, study PRJNA257561) | rock porewater metagenome | biome: terrestrial; feature: Opalinus Clay rock; material: porewater; isolation source: Opalinus Clay rock BIC-A1 borehole | place: Switzerland: Mt Terri URL, St-Ursanne ...
AATAATGCAAGTAGAATCGAAAACTCAAGCCACTAAGTGACATAGCCAATAAACCAAACAAAGCCAGTGAACAAATTAGTTCCCATCTTCTGAAACCCACCCTGAGCAAATCCGCCATCTAATATTAACATAGGCACTGGTGTTAACTAGAAGTTAGCTCAATACATACCTATAAGCCTCCATAGTTTTATTCAGTGTATTCTCCCAAGTAAATTGCTTTGCTCGTTCGAAGCCCTTTTGCTTCAGTTCTTCTTTTATTTCACGACTGCCAAGAATCCCCCTAATAGTTCTATTCATATCCTCTTGATCACGAGGATCAAAAAGTAACGCCGCATCTCCTGCAACCTCAGGAATAGATGAAGTGTTTGACGCAACTACAGGGGATCCACAAGCCATTGCCTCCAGTATTGGAAGACCAAATCCCTCATACAGCGAAGGAAAAACAAACAGTTCAGCAGAACTATATAAAGCAACAAGTTCCTCTTGCTCAACTGAACCTAGAAAATAAACATTGTTAGCTTTCATAATTCCCTTACTAAACCCGCTTCCCCTCCAGTCCCCCCCCACTACAGCCAAATCTACACTATACTTCTCGCTAATTCCTTCAAAGCTATTTATTAATCGAGCTACATTCTTTCTCGGCTCATTTCCTCCTATCGTCAGGAGAAATGGTCGCCTAAGTCCAAACTTTTCTCTAACGTTTTTTAACCTATTCATTTCGAGAACTGGTTTAAATTCTTTCCCGCACGCCAAAGGAATAACCCTTATCTTTTTGATTGGTACATCTAAGTACTTAATAATTTCATTCATAGAAAATGCTGAATCTGTAATTATCATGGATGACCGTGATATCGCCACTTTTAACGCTAAATTATAATAAGTGCGTTCCACAAATGTCTTGAGATATTGATCGCTAAAGACTAAAGGAATTACGTCATGTATAGTTACAACAGATTTACAGACCTGTTTTATCGGGAGTCCATGATTCATAGGATTATGCAGAATGTCAACTTGATTTTTACGGAGAAGATTCGGTAGTTTTTGCTGCTCCCACCACAGTCTGCTTAAACGGTTTATGTAACCTCGTAGCTTCTGTCTTGAAATTATTACGTTATCTGCAACCGATACCGTCTTTATTGTTGCAGGAAAGAGCTTAGGAAGTCCTTCAAAGAGAGCTTGACTATAATTTCCGATACCTGTTCTTGGCAACGCCCTCATGTCGATTGCCACTTTCATCTCTTGACCTCCATTTTTTATTATAAATGAGCTGTCTCTAAAATACCTCATTAAGCAACTTTTGCGCGCTCTCTCTCCACGTAAGGTAAGGCATCCCTATGGACTGCGGAGTTTTGCCTTCGCTATCCAGTGTTAACCATCTCTCAATGGCGTCTGCCAAAGCTTGTGGTTTCTCTCCCACAAAATAAAATGCATGCTCGGCAGCTACTTCACGAAATACTGGGATGTCACGGGCGATGATGGGCAGTTTATGCTGCGCGGCTTCAACGAGAGGCAGACCGAATCCCTCGCCTTCGCTGGCGGCGATGAGGCAGGTACTTACGGCATAGACCTTTTCTAGATATTCATCGCTGATCCCATCCAGCCAGAACAGATGCTCATTTAGTTTTATGTGGTGACGTAGCTTCTCAATAAGTGCTTCGACCTTCCAGCCTTGCTTACCGACGATAACAAGATTAGCATCAACACCTTTGGCCCAAAGCCGATCCATGGCCTCTAACGTCTGAGCATGACCTTTGCGAGGTTCAATTGTTCCAACCATCAAGAAGCTAGAGCGTTTACGAATTTTCTCTATCACTGCATCGGCATCATCAGACAGACCGCTAGAAGGTACTGAGTTTTTAATGTCCGCACCAAGGTGAAACCAGCCAATCTTGAATGACCGCAGCCGGTGAGGAGCATTTTTCTTGAACCACCCGCTCAGTTCATTAGCCACGGCTTTAGAAATGCACACCGCACCATCACTTTGAAATACCACATCTAGCCAGTCTTTATGCAGTTGTGCAATCCCTTCTGGAAACGCCCGTGGCATCATGAGCGGTAATAGATCGTAGACCATAAACCTAACTTCAGTGCCATGGCGACGCATCTGCTGATAAGTTTCTTGTTGCTTCAGAGCGACATGATGTTGAAGATCCAACCCTAAGAAGAGATCACCAGACCGATATTCGATAGGGTCATCAGTCAAGCCGGTAGTCGGACAGCCTAAAAATCCTGCGGTAAAACGACGCGCATATCGATAGCCCGCATCAAGCGGGGCATACACGGGTTCGACCCGCCACCCTGAAGGCGGATGCTCAAGCCAGACTCGAAGGATACTGCGCACCACGCGCTGGATGCCAGATTTGGCGTCGCCTTGAACCAGCACCGAAATATCAACAAGCAATTGCCTGGAAGCAAGTTTAGTTGGCAATGAATGCGCGATACAACTGGCTAGCGTCTGATAAGCCGAAGAATCCTTCGGCGCAGATTCAATCCGGGCAATCGCCTGCGTCAACCCAGAAATACCTGTAAAAGCTTTCTTGTACATACCCTCGATTGCATCACAATACTGTTTGGCACAAGCACGAGGCGCATTATTGGTAACAATAGCCTCCCGGGCTTGCTCTCCCAGTCTTTGACGCAACGACTCATCCCGCCATAACACCTCCAAGGCCTCCTTGAGCTCATCCTCGCTAAATTCATCTGGAATTTTCCATACCACGTCATCAGGCAGATCTGCCATACTGCCGTTTGCATTAACGATAGTGGGCAGGCCATAATTCATGCAATCCAACACGGCGCCCGATGTTTCACCACGGGAAAGGGTGCGCAACTGCACTCCCACATCAACCGCAGCAAGATATTGACGGAAGGAGGCAATATCCAGCCATCCAGTTACTCTGATACGTTTAGTCAGTCCGCTGTTGCTTATGTCATTAAGTAAGCGCTCTCCATAATCCCCTTTATCGTTTTCCCCTGCAAAAACCAGTATGCAGCTTTGGTTTTTTGCTAGACTTGAACTAAGCCAGGCCTTTAGTAGACGCTCGTTGAGCTTGATTGGGCCTAGCAGACCGAAACTGCAAACGATGAAATCGTCCGCGTCAAAATTCAAGGCTTGACGGGCTCTGGTACGATCTTGCACTGTGGCAGGAATTCGCAAGAGCGGAACTACCAACCAATCTTGAGCCACAGACGCACCGTACCAAGACTCTGCCAGTCGCCGAGAATTTTCAGAGTGCACGATGATGCCCCGTGCATTATGCAGGACGCCGTAATTACAAGGATACTTCCATACTACTTCATCCCGAGAGGTAGCATGGAAGCGTTCTTGCATTGCCTGATAGCCATGCGCCCGATATAATTCAATAGCCCAACAATTTGGGACATCCCCGTTAAAATCTATATGGGAAACGATACCTGATAGGAAAAAATCGTGAAGTACGACCGTGCCAGGGATCTCATCAAGAAGCGCGAACATATGTTGATGAAAAGGGGAATTACCAAAGTGGTAAAGCACCCGGTCATAGCGAGGAGCGTTGGCACGGAACCACTCAACGCTTCGAATGGAACAATTTGCTTTTACCCAAGTGTCAGAAACAGTATCTTGTGCCACAATGACATCGATATCGTAGTAACATGCCAGTTCTGGCAGGAGTTCAGCACTATAGTCACTTATACCACTACGTTCAGGTAGTAATGGGGAAATGTACGCTAATTTTAGTCGGCGCGGCGAGATACAAATTGGCGTTGTCCTTTGTTCCTGATGTGCAAGCCATTTTTCAAAGGTAATAATCGTCTGTTTAGCACTATTCTCCCATGAGAACTTTCTAGCCTGTTCAATTCCGTACTGTTCTAGTTCTTGACGAAAGACGTCATCAACTAGTACTTGAGTCAGTTTTTCAGTAATTGCCATGTCGCTATGAGGATCAAAGAGGGCATCTTCTCTGCCAATAACTTCTGGCAAACTTGTTGTATTTGCACCGATTACTGCCTTTCCACAGCTCATAGCCTCTAGTGCTGGCAGTCCAAAGCCTTCGTGCCAAGAAGGAAAAATAAAGACCTTACAAAGGTTGTAAAGAACAATTAGGTCCTCTTCCGGCACAAAACTAGTAAAAATAACCTCATCGCATGAAAGACCATATTTTATGGCAATATTGTACAATCTTTCGCGGTCCTGTGGCTGAATGGAACAGACTACTGCTAATTGGTGACCATCTCGAAGTGTTTTGGACAACCTTGCATAGGCACGAATCAATCCTTCAATATTTTTACGGTGGTCGATGCCTCCAGTATACATTACGAAAGGACGTAACAGTCCATAGCGTTGACAAATTTCTGTTGCTTGAGTAGTTTTTATTAACTTGGGTTGAAAATGAGATTCGGCTGCTGTAGAGATGTTGATGGAATTGTCCGAAGAAAAGCCAAGATAAGACATGCTCTCCTGCCGTGAAGATTCTGAAATAGCAAGTAACATCTTGGCGCGGCGCAGGTGACCAAGCTTGTTCTCATACCATGACTCGACTAGTGGATTTTCCAGATACGGCTGGCGGTGAATAAGAGGAATTAAGTCATAAAGAATCACCGCTGTCGGGACTGTACTACTCAGCGTATCAATACTTGTAACAGCATCATCATTAAACCCCTCAAAAAGACTACTAATTAAAACGATATCTGGGTTAAGTCTCGCCAAAAATGCCTCTCGGGTTAACTCTGCTACGCGACGGCGCCAAATATTCTCAACATTTGAGCTACTCACCTGTCCTGGCGCATACCAGATGAGGATGTTCTCCTGCGGTAGTAGATCGACGAAAGCTGCACGGATGGGTTCAATGGTATCGGGGAAGAGGCCGTTCAATGCGAGGATTATTTCGTGTTCACCTTGATTAAGCGCTATAGCTTTAGCGAGTGAAAGAGTATAACGACCAATACCACGATTTCGGCTACCAGTTGATTGTGCTCCTTGCATATCCAGTACGATACGCATCAGTTATCCTCCTTTTGGTGCTTAGCAATTGCCCCTGTTAGATCCTCGTAAATGTGTCGTGCATGGCTGCTTAGTTGGGCAATATTGGGGTTCAGATGTAGGTTTTCTGATTGATCAGGTATCGGTAGACGAGATGGCTCAGCGGAACCAGACCGATGTACTAATATGCCATTATTGGATACCACCGAGCGAAGACGGGCTTTGAATTCAGGATGCTTAGCGAGAAGATTTGTACCTTTTGCTTTTAAACTAGGTCTTGCTAGTACATAAAGTACTGCTATGCTCACTGTGCGCTTAACAATACGTTTGGGTAGAGAGAGCATCCAACGTACCATCCTCAATAGGAAAAAAGATAACTGCCGTAGGAATTTCATAACCATACGTAATGGCCCAGTGATACGCCAGGACTTGCTGTGATAAGCAGCTTGCATCTCTTGGTTTAGACCGTCAGCCACCGTCCACCAATGTTGAGAATAATGGTTTAGTTCGTCTATTTTTGCGTTAGCTGTATTCCACTCGTCTTGAAGATGCTGAGCGCGGGCCTGTTGTTCAGTCAACGCAGTTTGTGTTTCTGTGAGCTTTTGATTTAATTCATCAAGTTGTAAAGTTTGATGCTGGTTATTGATCTGTTGTTCAACGATCGTACTATTTTGCTCTGTCATCATTCGATTAATTTCGTCAAGCTGTAAGGTTAGATACTCAATATGTGCGTTGGCTATAGACACCTCTTGGGTAGCAAAGTCATCAAACACATTGGGAGGCGTTATAAAACTTTTTCTGAGTTCTGGATGTTCTTGCGCCACGTAAAATCGATTCAAGCCATCGAAGTATACATAATCGTAATTTGCATTCAGCAAAATAGGTTCCCAGTTTGCATAATCTTCTATTTGAGTGTTCGGTAGCGTAGATTCTACTACCACAATCCACGGCCTAAGTTTAGAAAAATCAATCCCTTCGAGTACCTCATTCTCGGCACCCTCGACGTCAATTTTCAGAAAATGAATCGGAGCTATATGCAGGTTAATACAGATCTCTGTCAAGGTTTTAACATGCACTTTATACTCGACTTTTCGATAACCCCGCTCCGTCTCATGTCGTTCCGCAATTGATTTATCCATGGTAGACAAGCCCGTGTCAGGTAGATCGTAGATTATTGTCTCTCCTGACTGAGCACCCACGGCAACTTGCAGGTTAATGTCCCGTGTACGTTCACTTACTAACCTATTAAACCACTGGGAGACTGGCTCGATATTGATACCACGCCAACCGCGTTCGTAAAACGCCTTAGTTACAGAGTCATGCTGTGGGTCATTTGCACCAACATCGACATAGAATCCTATCTCTACATGCTTAAGCGCCCGCCAGAGCATAACATCTTCAAAATTCTGGGCATAAGAAATAAATCTCATTTACCATACTCCTCTATTGTTATCCTCGACTCGATCCACATACAACCAGCAAAATGCACCTTATCGATATTTATAACATTAAAAACCAAGGCAAGGTCAAGCCATTCGTAGTTAGCTGTAAGGTGCGTGTCACGATCGACCAATGCGGTCTGAATGGAGTAGCTGCCCACTCCCAGGTTTGCTTGAAAGGCGATGACGAATTCATATTCACTTCCAACATTTGGTTTGTTGATAACTTGCTTCGTATGCCAAGTGTTTGTACCATGCATTACTTGGCCTAAACGATCTTTGATACCATAGCCCAATACCAAGGTTTCAATGGATTGATAAACCTTAACCTTGATTCGTAATTCAACCCGCTCACCCACTCCGACATATTCAGCAACTTGACCTTTAGCATTATACAGAGCAACCTCTATTACTTTAGCTTCAGCGGTTCCGGAGCGTGTTTGTATGCCTCCGTTACCCATTACCACCTGTTCAATCGTGCTATTTGCTTTCTCTGCGATTAGAGCATTGTAGTAGTCGGTTATCTCCTCCGGATCGCCATCTCTAAGCAGGTGACCCTTGTCAAGTAAAATAGCCCTATCACATAAGGCCAAGATTGCTCCTTTATCGTGTGAGACAAAAAGAAGGCTTGTCCCTTGTTCTCGAAACTCGCGGATACGATCGAAACTTTTGTGCTGAAAGTAAGAGTCTCCCACACTAAGTGCCTCATCGATAATCAGAATATCAGGACGAAAAGCCGTCGCGACTGCGAAAGCCACGCGCATCTGCATCCCACTTGAGAAAGTGCGCACTGGATCTTCAAAATACTTGCCGATCTCAGCAAATTCCTCAATATTATTAATGACAGTATCGATTTGTTCGCTGGTATAACCCATTAATCCTGCCGAATGATAGACGTTTTGACGGCCGGTGAGGTCTGGATTAAACCCCATTCCTAGTTCTAAAATCGCGGCAATCTTGCCCTTCACTTGCACGCTTCCATTTGTGGGTTTAGTCGTGCCTGTGATGATCTTGAGGAGTGTGCTTTTACCAGCACCATTTTGTCCGATAATCCCCACAGCCTCTCCTGGAGAGAGCGAAAAGCTAATGTCTTCGAGCACCCATGTCTCTTTAGCCGGGTAAACATTCGGGACAAACCATGAAGCAACACGCTGAATTTCGCCTTTATACTGACGGTACGCTTTAGCAACGCCGTTTACGTCCAATGCACCACTCATAAAACATCCACCATTTCCGCACTTGCACGACGATATACAAAGACCGCAAGTAACAGCAACCCTGCTGATATGCATCCAATGACTCCTATTCCTGTCATGTTAGGAGTTTTTTGAAATACAAATATATTATGATACGCCGAGATGATAGGGTACATCGGATTGAGAGCTATATACTTACCATATCCTTTTGGCAAGATCGCCTCCATATAAACTACTGGAGTGAACCAATACCAAATCTGCAAGATGATCGGCATGATTTGTCCGATGTCACGTATAAATACATTAAGTACCCCCAAAAAAAGACCAAGTCCAACCGCAAATGCGATCGTCACAATCATAACAAAAGGTAACCATAAGATAGCTGAGGACACCGTATGACCCAGCATAGCAAAAATTACGCTCACAGATACAAGCAAGAGCAGATTGTTCACAAGGGCCGAACCTACGACTATAACTGGAAGGGTGCTTTTAGGAAAAGCAAGTTTTTTCATGGTGTTACCATTATCAATAAAGACAGTCAGGCATCGATTAAAAATCTCAGCGAAGAGTGACCATCCAACAGTTCCAGCCATCAAATAGATCGCATAGGCATACTTGTTTTCAATGCCTGGTAATTTTGCAGACAAAACTTCTGAGAGGATAAACGCAAAGATCACCACTTGCGCCAATGGATTAAGGATCATCCATGCCGCCCCTAGGCGACTTCGTACAAATCGCGCACGAAATTCGTTCACTATAGAAGTTCTAATAAAATAGCGATAGTAATATAGTTCTCTGATCCAGCTCATTTAGTGCTCCCAGCCACTTCACTGCCCACCTGTTTCAGGTCCGCCACGACCATTTTTCGAACAAGTTCCTCAAACCCCACAGCCCGTTCCCAGCCTAATACCTGATATGCTTTATCAGGGTTACCAAGAAGCAGTTCTATTTCTGCCGGACGGAAAAACCGCGGGTCCACAGCCACTAAGACTTTTCCCGTCGCCCGGTCCAGTCCCTTCTCTCCTACACCCTCCCCGGTCCAATCTATTTCAAACCCAGCATGTCGAAACGCCAGTTCTACAAACTCGCGTACCGGGTGAGTCTCACCTGAGGCGATGACATAATCATCCGCTTCCTTTTGCTGAAGCATCAACCACATGGCCTTGACATAATCTCCAGCGTAACCCCAATCCCTTTTGGCATCCATATTGCCCAAGTATAGAGTGTCCTGTAAGCCATACTTAATTCGTGCCACGGCGTCTGTGATCTTTCGTGTCACAAATTCCAAGCCGCGTCGTGGAGACTCATGGTTGAATAAAATACCAGAACATGCATACATCTGGAAACTTTCACGATAATTTTTAGTAATCCAATGCCCATAGAGCTTGGCAACTCCATAAGGACTCCGTGGATAAAAGGGAGTTGTTTCAGTTTGAGGAGTCTCTTGTACTAAGCCGAACATTTCACTGGTTGATGCCTGATAGAAACGCGCTTCAGGCTTCACAACGAGGATAGCCTCGAGCAAATTGGTTACTCCAATAGCGTTAATCTCTGACGTTGCTATCGGCTGCTCCCACGAAGTGGCTACGAAGGATTGAGCGGCTAAGTTATACACTTCGTCTGGTTGTGCGATCTTCATGGCACGGATAAGTGAGGCCATATCTGTCAAGTCGGCATAGATAAATTCAATGTCCTTCTTAAGATGTTCCACAGTTCCAAAGTCAGCCTTACTCTTACGTCGAACAACCCCATATACCTTGTATCCCTTTTCTAACAAAAGCTCTGTTAGATAGGAGCCATCCTGACCAGTTATTCCAGTTATTAATGCGCGTTTCATCTAAACAATCCCTTCCTAGCTCGTTATATTTCTATCTACTTGCACAGTACACGCTTGACCACTGTAGCATATTTCCACGATCATGTTTAAGCATACTAAAACTCAAAGCCGATTCTCCCACTCGGCTAATACCCCTTTCAAACTATCTTCAATAGAATAAATGGGTTCCCATGTAACAGCAGTACGGATTTTATTATTATCCCCTACGGAGTAGATATTCTCCACAGGGCGTAACTTACTTTCGTCAAGCTCTACGCTTAGGTTTCCACGTTCGGCGCGCATAAGATCAAGAATATCACTGATTTTCTTAGCTTCTCCCGAACAAATATTGTACGTTTCGCCCTGTTGACCTTTTTCCGCCAATAAACGATATGCTCTGACAATATCCCTTACGTCTGTAAAATCACGATAAACATCGAGTCGTCCGACTCGAATACTTTCGTCTCGCTTTGAGGCTTCTATTATTTGACGTGCAAAGTCAGGCACCACAAATCCCTCATTTTGTCCGATTCCAATATGATTGAACGGGCGGGTTACTATAACTGGAAGTTTGTACATCTGACCTAACTGTAATGAAATGCGTTCTGATGCATACTTCGATGTAGCATAAGGACTCTGTGGATTCGGGGGCATTGACTCACTAAATCTCTCTCCTAGGCGTCGTCCTGGTCCATAAAGCTCTGATGAACTAACATTAATAATAGCCCGAACATCTTGTCCTTTTAACGATTCCAACAAGTTAATTGTTCCGATCACATTTACTTCAAATGAAGCCTTTGGATCAAGCCAAGAATGTCCGACTGACGCTACACCTGCTAGATGAAATATCATATCAGGCCTTAGTTCTTTCATTGCCCGTTCCAAGGCAATCTGATCCGTTATATTTACTTCTTTATACTGAACATCTGGCAAATCAAACTGTCCCATACCTATTCCACTCACTGAGTAGCCTTTTTCCTGAAGTTCTTTTGCAAGGTATTTCCCTACAAACCCATTAACTCCTGTAATCAGTGCCTGCAATGTTATATTTACCTCCCCTGTTACGCAACCATCTTACGGCGACTACATCTAATTTACGACTCATTCAGGAATCTACTGATCCTTATATCTTAATGGTTATCATCCCAGATTTTTACATGGCACCCTTGCCAAGTAGCACAACGGGGATTGTCTGAATGATTATTTTTGCGTCAAAAACAAGTGACCAGTTATGAATATAATAAAGGTCCATTTGAATCCTGTCTTCATAACTTACGTCATTGCGGCCACTCACTTGCCATAAACCTGTAAGCCCAGGCTTCACACGTAGAATAACATTTCCATGGGTACCATACCGTACAATTTCCTCTGGAACAATAGGTCTAGGACCCACAAAACTAAGGTCGCCTTTTAGAATATTAACGAGCTGTGGTAATTCGTCTAAGCTAAGCTTCCTTAAATACTTACCAAGCGAGGTTATCCTCGGGTCATTCTCGATTTTGAAATTATCATGATAATCTTTTTTTATCTCCTCGTTTTCAAGCAAAGCCGAAAGTTGTTTATCGGAGTCGACAACCATTGTCCTAAACTTATAAATCCGTACTTTCCTTCCATCTAACCCCAATCTTTCTTGAGCGAATATGGCGGGTCCCGATGAACTGAGCTTTACTGTTGTCCATACTAGCACTAGTAACCAAGATGTAAGAAATAATCCAGCAGCCGCTAGGATTACATCCATCACTCTTTTTAACCGTTTTGAGACTCCATCAACAATTAAGTCTTGCGGTCCAAAAATAAGAATTCCTTTATAATTAATTGTCTTTAGTGGTATCGACAATAACCTGCTCACCGAGGGCACTATATATAGTGGGATATAATTGAGCTCACAGTAGGATATCAGTGGCTCCAGCTCACCTACTCTTTCTTCATAAACTAGCATGCCCAGTTCCCTTGGACTCACTACACCTAAGGTGCTAGCCAATTTGCGATGACTGTTAACTATCTCCTCTAGTTCCGTGTTTACCGCTGTCGTTGCTACCACTCTGAGTCCCATTTCTTGAACCAATTTTTCTAAAAGATTATCTGCTGTTAACTCAAATCCAATGGCCATTAACGGTAGTTTAGCCTCATCTCCTAATTTCGACTTATATACTTTCGCTAGCAAATACCTCACTATAATCGCAAATAAAAAATTGACCAAAAAGAATACTGTAAAATAAACACGTGAATAGCTAACACTACGCAGGTAAAAGGACATAACATAAAAAAAAGCTGCACCATATATTAATGAGCGGAAATAAATCTGTGGCTTAACTTTTAATAACTCAGATGTTTCATAATTCCCTGATAGATATAATAAGCCCATGAAGATTATACCGATCATCGATATCATTATCAAATATGCACTTATATTTATCGCTGAAATATCACTCAGGAACTTCATATACCCGACT
>JUEG02000020.1_pt1 | contig 11827 bp, 9 predicted proteins | sample 432341 | NCBI WGS metagenome assembly JUEG02 (sample SAMN02953476, study PRJNA257561) | rock porewater metagenome | biome: terrestrial; feature: Opalinus Clay rock; material: porewater; isolation source: Opalinus Clay rock BIC-A1 borehole | place: Switzerland: Mt Terri URL, St-Ursanne ...
CAAGCCGCAGAGGGCGTGGAGCCAGCCCCAGACTGGGATGAAGCGACCCAACCGGCCCCGGACTTCGAGGTCGATCAGCGCGTCAGTTGGTAGGGTGGCAACAGCGGTTAACAGTGGTTTTGCCAACGTTGCGAGGCAGCGCTGCGCCTGTCACCGCCAAAAACGGGTCATACCGAAAAATCTCGGGCAACTGGCTTTGAGAAATCAACCCAGCAGTCCCCTGTGTGCATGCCTGAGACGCCCCAAACGTGTGCCATACTTGCGCTCATGCGGTTGGATTTCCTATCCCCTGAACACAGGGCTTGGAATTCGGCCTTATCCAAGCCACGCTGGGCCCGGTAGTCCACATGTGGCATCAGCCCCGAGGCGTTTGAGGGTGCCCGGGCGTGAGGCTAGGAATTGTCTACTGGAGTGGGGGAGTCCACCTTGAGGTGGAAATTAGTGCATCAGGCGAGCCGATAGCGCATTGCACCGTTTTCATCCTCTGCAGACATGATTTCCCCACGCTGGTCGAGATAGTTCAGGTGAGCGAGCGTCTCTCCGGTCGCGAGGTTGAGGTGCATTTGCTCCGCAACAATGGACGAACGGTACAGGGCGCGAACCAGGTCAATGACCCTCAGAGGCTGCGCAAGGTGTTGCCTGATGCGGTCGGTACCTCTCACGGCGCTCGCACGTAGTTGCTCCAACCGTAGGTGCAGGCCATGGAAAGGTTCATTGTGGACAGGCAGAACCAGGGCGCTCTCAGGTACGCGTTGCAGCAACCGGTCAATGGAATCGAGCCAGCCCTGCAGAGGATTAGCATGAGGCTCGGTGGCGTACACGGAGGTATTGGAACTGATCCGGGGAAGAACCTGATCCCCCGATATCAGCAAATCCAGTTCGCGCGAGTAGAAGCACGCGTGCTCGGGGGAATGTCCTGTGCCAACGATGACTTCCCACTCCTGACCCCCGATCCGCAACGTCTGACCATCCGTGAGCCGCATAAAGCTGTCAGGCAAAGGATGGATCATATTGCCGAAGTCGCCGAACCGGGTACGGTACCCATCCACCTCGGTGTCGCTCCATCCGGCCCTCCGATAGAAGCGAACGCCATCGACTGGCGCTTCCCGCCCCGTATCGGCAAGCATCACCCGACAGCTCAAATACTCGTCTCGTGTCATCCAAAGCGCGCATTCGAAGCGACGTGTCAACCATCCCGCCATGCCCACATGATCCGGGTGCATGTGCGTCGCCATCACACGTGAGACGGGGCGGCCGGCTAGCGGCCCCAGCGGAGCGAGCAAGGCGAGCCATGCATTCATTACGTCCACGCTACGAATTCCCGTGTCCACGACTGCCCAACCAGGACCGTCACTCAATGCCCAGAGGTTGATGTGATCCAAGGAAAACGGCAGCGGCATGCGCAGCCACAGCACACCTGGCTTGATTTCCGTGGCTTGTCCAGGGAGCGGGAGATCCGAGAACGGATACGAGAGTGCCGGGGCTGCGTCGGTCATGATGCTTGGTTTACATTCTGGCAATGCCGCTTCAAAAGGCGCACGGGCATCACTCTTTTATGCTGTGCGAGTTCACTTTTAGCTTAGGGTCAGCCCCGACAGGTGGCAATAACGAACGACCTCGATAGGCTGACGGAAAACGTCTGCTTCCTCGCACAGCCTGTCGCTGCGCTGCCGTCTGAGCAACTGCCCCAACGGAGGCTATAGCCACGTGGCCGAGCCAAAATTGGTCGAATGCCTCTAAGTAGGGTGCTGCCTGCTGCGCGAGCGGGCACGGTAGGTTCCTGGCGCGCTGCCGGTCCAGACCTTGAAGGCGCGTTGGAAGGCGGTGCTGTCGGTGAAGCCCAGGTCAGCGGAGATGTCGACGAGCGAGGCTTCGCTGCTGGTCAGGCGCACGATCGCCATGTCGCGCCGCAGCTGGTCCTTTAATGCCTGGAAGGAAGTGCCTTCTGAGGCCAAGTGCCGCTGCAAAGCGCTCACTGACATGTGCAGGCGCTGCGCGGTGACGGCTAGGTTGGGCCATTCTGGGCAGGCTCGCTGCAGCACCATGCGGACCCGCGCACTGGAGCTGCGCTCGTTCAGGTACGGCCCCACCACGTTGCCCGGCGTGGCGCGCAGGAAGGACTGCAGCGCGTCCCGATCGCGCCGCACCGGCTGATTGAAGGCATCGGCATCGAACCAGGCGGCCGTGCGCGGCTGCCCGAAACACAGCGTGCCAGAAAAGATGCGCTGGTAGTTCAGTGTATGAGGCGGCGGCGCAAAGTTGAAGTCGAAGCGCTGCGGCACCAGTCGGCCGCCGTGCAGCCATACCAGCAGTCGCCAGAACACGCGCAGCAGATGTGCGTGCAAGAAGTCGGCATGCGCGCCCAGACCGCAACGCATATCGAGCGCGATACCCGCCAGCGTGCCCTCAGTCACGGGCACTAGCGCCACGTCGTCCTGCAGCAGGGCAAAAGATTCGCCCAGACGTCGCAGGGCGAACGACAATGAGTGCGCACTGAACGCACTACGCACCATCAGTGCGAAGCTGCCCGGGCGCATCGGCCGCCCGTGCAGGTAGCCCAGGCACTCGTCGTTCAGGCTGTCCTTGACGGCGATGAACAGTGCGTTGAACTGCTCCACGGTCACGCGCGACTCCTCCAGCTCCAGCAGCGATTCGCTGATGCCCGCGCGCCCGAGCATGTCCTCCAGCCATTCTGGCGTGGCCAGCCCCTTGCCGCGCGCACCGTCGAGCAGGCCATGTACGGCAAAAATGGGAGCGGTGAAGACAGGCTGCAGCATGGCGAGTGATCGAAGGGGCCAACGCCGATCGCATGGGCCGAAAGAAGTTATTTGTCAGTTGATTGAGGCAATCCGTTATAGCCCTCGCAAGGGCCAATTACTACGATTGTCGCATCCCCCAAACACTTCGGCAGTGGCGCTGTGCGGAACGCTCGGTGTGGGGTCAGAAGTCAACATATAAGGAGACACGTTCATGCTGCCACAGCTGTATCGCCACGCTTGGATGGACGGCGAGATCGAAGCCTTCCGCGAACAGGTTCGCCGCTACATCAGTGCTGAGTTCGCCCCAAGGCTGGATGAATGGCGCCGCCAGGGCTATATCCCGCGCGAAGTCTGGCGTCCGTTCGGCGAGATAAGCTTTCTGCTGCCCGAGATTCCCGAGTCCTATGGCGGTGCCGGCGCCAGCCTCGCCTACCAATTGGTGGTGCAAGACGAGCTGGCCAAGGCCGAGATGCCGGTCAATATAGCGGTGCACACCATCGCTTCGCATTACATCCTGGACTTCGGCACGGAAGCGCAAAAGCAGCGCTGGCTGCCCAAGGTGACGAACGGCGAGATGCTGGCCGCCATCGCGATGACCGAGCCGGGCTGCGGCTCGGATCTAAAGGCCATCTCCACCCGTGCCCGGCGCGATGGAGACCACTATGTGATCGACGGCGCCAAGACCTTCATCACCAACGGCTTCACCGGCAACCTGTTGATCGTCGCGGCGCGCACCAGCGGTACAGGCAGCAAGGGGGTGTCGCTGTTCGTGCTGGAAACCGAGAATCTGCCCGGCTTTCGCGTTGGCCGACTACTGGAGAAGATCGGCATGCAGGCCTCGGACACGGCGGAGTTGTTCTTCGACAGCGTACGCGTGCCGGCCGACCAACTGCTGGGCGAGGTCGAAGGTCAGGGCTTCGGGCAGTTGATGGGCGCATTGCCCTACGAGCGCATGCTTATTGCCGTGCCGGCGGCCGCCACTATCGAGCAGGCGCTGGCCGTCACGGTTGAGTACACGAAGCAGCGCAAGGCCTTCGGCGCGCCCCTCTTCGACATGCAGCTCACGCGCCAGAAACTGGCCGAGGTGGCCACTACCGCGCATGTGGTGCGCAGCTTCGTCAACGACTGCACCCAGCGCCTGCTGGACGGCACGCTGGATAACGAGGCCGCTTACATGGCAAAGTGGTGGTGCACCGAGCAGCAGTGCCGCGTGGTGGACGAGTGCCTTCAATTGTTCGGCGGCTACGGCTACATGGCCGAGTACCCGATCGCGCGGATGTATGCCGCTTCGCGAGTGCAGAAGATCTATGGCGGCGCCAACGAGGTCCTGAAAGACCTGGTTGCGAGGAAGTTGTAACATGGTGTACACGTTGCACACGCTGCAGATGCCGCTGCACGGCGTCCGTGTGGTGGAGTTCGAGGGCATCGGTCCAGGCCCGTTGGCCGCCATGATGCTGGCCGACATGGGCGCCGAGGTGACGGCGCTGGCGCGGGCCGAGCAGGCCGCCGGGGCGCAGTCGCTGGGCGGGGCGGCGGCCAACCCGCTGCACCGGGGCAAGACGGTCGAGATCACCGACCTGAAGTCGCCCGGCGGCAAGGCGCGCGCCCTGGATCTGATCGCACAGTCCGACGTTTTGATCGAGGGCTTTCGCCCCGGTGTGATGGAGCGGCTGGGCTTCGACCCCGCCGAATGCGCGGCGCTCAACCCCCGGCTGGTCTATGGCCGCATGACGGGCTGGGGCCAGGACGGCCCGCTTGCCCAGGCCGCCGGCCATGACCTGAACTACGTGGCGCTGACGGGCCTGCTGTCGCTGTCGGCGCACAGGGGGCAAGCGCCCATCGTGCCGCCCTCGGTACTCGGGGACGGTGCCGGGGCGCTGGGCATGGCTTTTGGCATCGCCTGCGCGCTGGTCGATGCACGGGCCACTGGTCGTGGCCGGGTCGTGGACGCCGCCATCATCGACATCGTGGCCATGCTGGGCACGCTGGTTCATTGGATTCGCGCCAACGGGCAGATCGACGGCGCACAGCCCAGCCCGTTCCACGATTCGCCGTTCTACGACGTGTACGCCTGCGCCGACGGCGGCTTCATCAGCCTCGGCGCGATCGAGCCGCCTTTCCACGCACTGCTGCTGTCCAGGCTGGGCCTGACGGACGTGAACCCCGCCGACCAGTACGACACGGCGACCTGGCCAGCGCTCAAGGCGCGCATCGCAGCCCTCATCCGCAGCCAGCCCAGGGCGCACTGGTGCGCATTGCTCGAAGGCAGCGACGCCTGCTTCGCACCCGTGCTCAGCCTCGCCGAGGCGGCGCGGCATCCGCACAACGCGGCACGGGGCATCTACCAGACCACCCCTTCCGGCGCCATCGAAGCGGCCCCGGCCCCACGGTTCCAGGCACTCAACGCAACCACCACCCAGGAGACAAAGAAATGACTGCTAACACCCACATCGTCCGCGGCTGCCCGTCCACCACCGGCAACGAGCGCCAGCTCAACACCACCACGCTGATCCGGCACGCCGCGCGCACCCACGGGGACCAGGAGATCGTCTACCGCACACCCGATGGCGGCTGGGACCGCTACACCTATGCCGACTGCTACGCCCGCGTCTGCCGCAGCGCCAATGCCCTGCGCGCGCTCGGTGTCGGGCCCGGCGACCGCGTCGGCATCCTGGACTGGAACAGCCGGCGCCATTTCGAGCTGTACTGGTCCATCCCCGGCCTGGGTGCCGTCATGTTGCAGATGAACCTGCGCCTGGGCGCCGAAGACCTGGGCTACGTGGTCGGCCACAGCCAGGTGTCCTACGTGTGCGTGGACGAGACATTGCTGCCCATTGCCGAATCCATTGCAGCGAATTCGCCCCAGATCAAGGGCTGGATCGTCATGACCGACAAGCCGCTGGATCAGATCAAGACCACGCTCAAGCCGCTGCTGCACTACGAAGACCTGCTGGCCGCCGCCGACACGAAGATCGACTGGCCCGAGATCGACGAAACCTCGGCCTACAGCGCTTGCTATACCACTGGCACCACGGGCCGGCCCAAGGGCGTGTACTACTCGCACCGCGGCATCTACATGCACTCCACGGGCATGGCCACCAACCTGGGCATGACGCTGGACGACTGCGTCATGCTCATCACCCCCATGTTCCACGGGCAATGCTGGGGCCTGCCGCAGGCCGCCACGCTGCTGGGCGACAAGATCGTGCTGCCGGGCCGCTACGCCGCCGAAGACACCAAGCCGTTGGTGGATGCCATGATCGCCGAGGGCGTGACGGTCACCAACGGCGCACCGGCCATCTTCCAGCCCATGCTGCAGTACATCGAGACGATGCCGGTCAAGCCGGACTTCAGCCGCATGCGCATGCTGTCCGGCGCGAGCGAGCCGCCGCTGTCGATGATGATCGGCTTCTATGAACTCACCGGCGCCGAGGTGGTGCATGGCTACGGCGCCACCGAAGCCACGACGCTGGTGACGATGAACCGCCTCAAGTCCACGCTCAGGAAGCGCCTGACCGAGGAAGAGCGCTGGAACCTCAAGCGCAAGCAGGGCCTGGTGCTGACCGGGGTGGACATCCGCATCGTCGATGCCGACGACAAGGACTTGCCGCACGACGGAAAGTCGGCGGGCGAGATCTGCGTGCGCGGCCCCTGGATCACGGCCAGCTACCACGACATGCCCGATTCCGGCGACCGCTTCCTGGAAGGCGGCTGGTGGCGCTCGGGCGATGTGGGCACGGTGGACGAGAACGGCTACCTCAAGGTCACCGACCGCATCAAGGACGTAATCAAGAGCGGCGGCGAATGGATCTCTTCCATCGACATGGAAAACCTGCTCATGGGCCACCCGGCCGTGCGCGATGCCGCCGTGGTCGGCGTTCCGCACCCGAAGTGGCAGGAGCGGCCCCTGGCCTTGGTGGTGCTCAAGCCCGGCCAGCAGGCCACCCAGGAACAACTCAAGGAACACCTGGGCAGCGCCTTCGCCAAGTGGCAGTGGCCCGACCAGGTCCTGTTCGTCGAGGCCATCCCCAAGACCAGCGTCGGCAAGCTCGACAAGAAGCGCATCCGCGCCGAGCAGGCAGACCGCTACGCCGAGTGACACCACTGTGCGCGACACCCACTTTCTACCCTGGAGAACCCCATGAACGACCATGAACCCGTAATCGTCGGCGCGCTGCGCACCCCCGTGGGCAAGCGCGGCGGGCGCTTGCACAAATGGCATCCCGTCGATCTGATGGCCGAGACGCTGCGCCAACTGGTCGAGCAATCCGGCGTGAACCCGGCAGACCTGGACGACGTGATCGTCGGCTGCGTGCTGCAGTGGGATCAGCAGCACGGCAACCTGGCCCGCCATGCCGTGCTGGCGGCGGGGCTGCCCGAATCCGTCCCGGCGGTGACGGTGGACCGGCAATGCGGCTCCGGCCAGCAGGCGGTGAGCTTTGCAGCACATGGCATCCAGGCCGGTGCCTACCAGTTGGCCATTGGCGGCGGGGTGGAGTCGATGTCGCAGGCGCCGCTGCCGCCGTCGTTCAAGCCCGGCGCGCCGCTGGGCTCGCAATACAGCCCGCGCGAACTGGCGCGCTACCAGGACAACCCGCTGATACCGCAAGGCGTGTCGTCGGAGTTGCTGAACACGCGCTTCGGCCTCACGCGCGAGACCCTGGATGCCTCCGCCGTGCGCAGCCACAAACGCGCCGCCGAGGCGATTCAGGCCGGTCGCATCAAGGATCAACTGGTGCATCTGACTGAGGATCCGGCCGACCCGAACAGCCCCGTCGTCGCCGCCGACGAGGGCGTGCGCCCCAACTCCGACCCCGAGAAGCTGGCCACGCTGAAAGCCGTGTTTGCCGCCGACGGCGCCACCACTGCCGGTAATTCGTCGCAGATCAGCGATGGTGCCGCCGCGCTGCTGATGGCCAGCCGCGCCTATGCCAAGAAGCACGGCCTGAAGCCGCGCGCGCGCTTCGTCAGCACGGCAGTGGCCGCCGCCGACCCGGTGATCCAATTCACCGCCGTGCTCGACTCCACCCGCAAGGCGCTGAAGGAGTCGGGCCTCACCATCAACGACATCGACCTGTTCGAGGTCAACGAAGCCTTTGGCGGCGTGCCGTTGATGTTCCAGAAGGAATTCGGCATCCCCGACGACCGCCTGAACGTCAACGGCGGCTCGATGGCCATCGGCCATCCGCTGGGCTCCACCGGCGCGCGCATGCTCACCGACCTGTTGTACGAACTGGAGCGCCGGGGCGCCCGCTATGGCCTGCAGACCATCTGCGAGGCGTCGGGCACGGCCAACACCACCATCATCGAGCGGCTGGCATGAGCGGGGCCACCATGAGCGAAACCAGCGAAGTGCTCGTCAGCCGCGAAGGCGCCGTCGTCACCCTGACCATCAACCGCCCGCGCGCAAAGAACAGCTTGAATCGCGCGGTATTCGATGGCCTGCGTGCACAGCTTGTGCAATTGCAAGACGACGATGCTGTGCGCGCGGTCATCATCACCGGCGCCGAGGGCGTTTTCTGCGCCGGAGCCGACATCACGGCGTTCGACGCGCTGCGCGCCGAGCCGCTGCTGGGCGACCGCGCGGCGGCAGGCGGCCACTTCTGGTCGGAACTGGAGCGCTTCCCTAAGCCCGTCATCGCAGCGGTGGAAAAGCTCGCGCTGGGCGGCGGCACGGAACTGGCGCTGGCTTGCGATATTGCGATCGCTGGTGAGTCAGCCATGTTCGGGGTGCCGGAAGTCAAGCTGGGCGCCATTCCGGGGGCCGGCGGCACACAACGCCTGATCCACGCCATCGGCAAGTCTAAGGCTATGGCCCTGCTGCTGACCGGGGACTTCATCGACGCCCGCAAGGCCTGCGATGCAGGCATGGTCGCCGAAGTGACGACTGACGGCCAGGCCCTGCCGACGGCTTTGGCGATGGCCAACCGGATTGCAGCCAATTCGCCGCTGGCCGTGGCGCTGGCGAAAGATGCGGCCCTGACCAGCTTTGAAACTCCGCTCGCGCAGGGCCTGGAGCATGAGAAGCGTAATTTCCTCGTCGCTTTGCGTTCGGCCGACAACCTGGAAGGGCAAGCGGCATTCCTGGGTAAGCGCACCCCCCACTTCACGGGCCAATAACGCCTGTCTATCTGTCATCCATCGAGGAAAAACTATGCAACTGAACTCCGACATCTCTGCCATCATTACCGGAGGCGCTTCCGGCCTGGGAGCCGCCACGACCCGGCGTTTGGCCAGCCGTGGCGTCAAAGTCGCCATCTTCGACATGAACGAAACCGTCGGCCAGGCGTTGGCCAGCGAACTCGGCGGCGTTTACTGCAATGTGGACGTGACATCTGAGGAGCAGGTGGACGCAGCCTTTGCCAAGGCCCGTGCGGCCATCGGGCAGGAGCGCATTCTGGTTAACTGCGCCGGTACTGCCGATGCCGTCAAGACTGTCAGCCGCGACAAGAAAACCGGCGAAATTCGCGCATGCGCGGCAGATCGCTTCAATCGCATCATTCAGATCAACCTGGTGGGCACCTTCCGTTGCATCGCTAAGTCAGCCGCGGGTATGCTGACGCTCGCATCGCTGGCCGATGGCGAGCGCGGCGTCATCGTCAACACCGCTTCGGCCGCCGCGCAGGACGGCCAGGTCGGGCAGGCCAGCTATGCGGCCAGCAAGGCAGCCATCGTGGGCATGGCCTTACCGGTCGCGCGCGACATGATGGATGAAGGGATCCGGGTCAATACCATCATGCCGGGGATCTTCGGTACACCATTGCTGCTGGGTCTGCCGGACAACGTCAAGCAGGCGCTGGCGGCCAGCGTGCCCTTTCCCAAGCGGTTGGGCGACCCCGATGAATTTGCCCAGGCCGTCGAGTTTCTCGTCACCTGCGACTACATGAACGCCGAGTCCATTCGGGTGGATGGCGCTATCCGCATGGCTCCGCGCTGACGCCTGAAATCTTGACCAATCAGGAAGCGTCATGTCTGGAAATCCGGTCATTCTCGAAAAGCATGGTGCTGTTGCCACCATCACACTCAATGCGCCCCAGAAAAAGAATGCGCTGAGCACGTCTGTCGTCAACGCGCTCGCTGGCGTCATTGCAGACGTCGAGCGTGACGACTCGATTCGCGCTTTGCTGCTGCGCGGCGAGGGCCGGATGTTCAGTTGTGGCGGCGACATCGATGAAATGTTGGCCGCAGGCGATGAGTTGTCTACCTTGGTCGATGACGAATTGAGGGTGGCGGAACGCATGATTCCTCAATTTGCCAGCTTGCCATTCCCGGTGGTCTGTGCCGTACAAGGCGCGGTCGCCGGAGGCAGCCTCGGGCTTGCCTTGGCCTCTGACTACCTGATTGCCGCAAGTGGGACGAAATTCGTGGCGGCCCACACAGGCCTTGGATACGCGGGGGATTTCGGCATCAGTTGGTTCCTTCCGCGAGCAGTGGGAGGACGTCGCGCAAGAGACATGATTTTGACCAATCGCGTGGTCAGTTCGGACGAGGCTTTGGCCTGGGGATTGGTCGAGAAAGTGGTTCCTGGCGAGAGCCTGCTGGACGAAGCGCGACGTGTGGCGGTACGATTCTCAATTGGCCCGACGCAAGGATATGCAGGCGCCAAACGCCTGCAACTCGCTACTTTCGAGAGTGATCTGGCAACCTCATTGAGGCAGGAGGCGGCCGAGATGAATCTGGCTTCGAAAAGCACAGACTCGCAAGAAGCGGTCCGTGCGTTTGTCGAAAAGCGCGCACCGCAGTTTGTCGGGCGCTGAATGGTTGCAGACACCTCCGATGTCAGGTAACAGATAATCCCTGCTGCCGTTGGATTTGCCAGGATACGCATGTCATCATGTACCTGCACAGAAATCGACATACCGAGTCGTGGTTCGATGACCGGCCTCCATGGTACCAAGTTGAACCCCTTGCGGTCGTCTAGCATAGACGTAGCGCCCGCTGGCGAGCATGTCGCGACGGCGGTAAATGCCCGTCACGCGCTGACTGTCGGCCACGCGACGGGGCTCCAGGTCGGCTTCGGCCGCAATGTCCTTAGCGGCCGTGTACATCATGCTCGCGGAGCGTTGCAGGCAAGTTGCGCGCCAGAATCATGCGCTTGCTCGGCAAGTCCTTGCTCTGTCAAGAAATCCGCACGCTGCTGTAACGCCTGCTTGACATCACTGCCAAAGCCCAAGTCCCCCAGCGCCTTGCCGCCGCCGATCAATTGCTAATCTAGCCACGTAGCGCCGATCACGCGGGCCTGCCGGTCAATGGGAAGGTGGGATTTGTCGCAGCTGTTGGCACGGGCCGAAACAGTAGCAAGGGCGCGGTAATTGAGGAGCGGTATGTGAGCGGCACTAAGCCCGCCGTACGTGCGGCCAGCGAGGCCGCGATCGCGGCGCTGACACCGGAGGTACGAGGATGAACACGCCACGCTCACCCGCGCCAGACAGAGCGGTGCCAGCATTGCTACTGCTGCTGACCATTCGCAGTGACGCCGATCTCGCGGAGCTGGTGCGCTGGACCTGTGGATGGCCCCTGCAGCTGCGGATGCTATGGCGAACGTGACCCTGGTAGGCCGTGAGGTGAGCAGGTGGGCGCCGGCCTGGTGACGATCACCGTGACCGGGGACGTATTTGCGCAGTATTCATGCCAGCCACCGCCAAACCCAAGCGCTACAACCCCCGCCACCCCGAACGCACTCTGCTCTACCAAACCGTGGCCGAGCACTACGAGAGCTGGCTGGAGCTGGCTTGCGAGGGTCAATTTGAGGGCCAGGGCGACCACCACAGCCCCAGGCCCTACGTGCGCAAAGCGTTCGAGAAATATCTGGAGTGCGGCATCTTCGCCCACGGCTTTGCCCGCGCCCGCTGCGACGACTGCGGACACGACTTCCTGGTCGCCTTCTCGTGCAAAGGCAGGGGTGTCTGCCCCTCATGCAACACCCGGCGCATGGCTGAGACGGCGGCACACCTCACCGACCATGTGTTTCCCCGCCTGCCGGTGCGCCAGTGGGTGCTGTCGGTGCCCAAACGGCTGCGGTACTACATGCAGCGAGAGGGCCCGGTGCTGGGCATGGTGCTGCGCAT
>JUEG02000786.1_pt1 | contig 11794 bp, 10 predicted proteins | sample 432341 | NCBI WGS metagenome assembly JUEG02 (sample SAMN02953476, study PRJNA257561) | rock porewater metagenome | biome: terrestrial; feature: Opalinus Clay rock; material: porewater; isolation source: Opalinus Clay rock BIC-A1 borehole | place: Switzerland: Mt Terri URL, St-Ursanne ...
AATCATGATCTAGGGAAAGGATTGCAGGGAGACGCTTCGCCATCCTTGGCTCCGCTAGGCAAAGTACATCGGAGAACAGGACGATTCACGGCTCCGGCTAACGCCTCCGACCTAACTTTCCAGCTATCATGCCTTTTGCAATTGAGCAGGCAAGGCGGTAGGCAAAAGTCACGCCAGCTAGAAAGTTCGTGAATTGCTTGAACGTTAAGTGAAGTTGGTCGCCCCCATATTCAGCAGTCGCCTGGACGGCGACTCCTTAAATACCTGAAAGCAACTTCTTAAAAATAATCAAATATCGATAATGAGAAGTATTAGATTAAACGGTAATACCAAGGCTGTTCATAAGGGCAGAATATTGATCACTATCTTTTTTGACCTTATCGATTATTAATTTTGCGGTTGACACCATTTCCGGCACTTCAACTGGCATAGCAGCTCTTTCAATGGAGCCTTTCAAGTGCGAATACTCGTTGTTAATTCTATCAGTCAAAATAGGGGGAACTTTATTCTCTCCAAAGAAACGCTGGAGTTTGTCTTCAGAAAAATCGGGGTATTTGAAGTATAGATATATCTCCAAGAACTTTCTTGCATTATTTCCAAAGTTGTAAAACAACTCGAAATTTGTATCATCTACCATAGTAATACAAGAACACTTATAGACACAGGAAAAAAGATAGTTGAATTCTGTACCGAATTCTTTTAGATATTTTGGCATTTGAAGTATAGTCGAATAATGCCCTTGCCTATTGATGATAAAGTATTGCTTCTCACAGCTTTTGAGTTTTCCATTTGCCTGTTGTTCAAAGCTAATCAAGCGTCTGAGATATTTCAAAAAATCGAGGTTGTGCGTTGATACAAACAACTGTTCAAACGATCCTTTTTCGGCTATTTCAGCAGCAATTAAGCTGTAAACAAAAAAGATATGATTCCCGTCTAAACTGGAAATAGGGTCATCAATCCAAATGATAGGTTTGGTATCCTTGGTTTCTATGTCATCCAGCTTCGCCATAAAATAGCAGAAAGCAATCAAGCTACATTCTCCTTCGCTAAGATGGTAAGCACGTTTTTTACCTCGTACAATTTCAAAACGGATTTTCTTTTCTCCATCCTCAGTATCTTCTGTAGCTAGTAAAGAAAGAAATTCGTGACCAAAAAAATCCGTTAGATATTTATTTACTCTTATGGCACCTTTTTCCTCATCATTGAGCTGACGTTTTTTTTCTTGTACCTCTTCTTCTTTAGCTTTTATCTCGGCTTGCTTTCCATCAATAGCTTTTTTCACAGTATCTGATTTGCCTTTCAAGTCATCAATATTCTCTACAATTTTACTATATCCAATTGTTGTACAAAAGTCGCTGACCTCCTGCAATCGGAGAACTTTTTTTGCCTTTGTCTGTTCTTTATTTAGCTTGCTGGAAAAATCATTAGACTGGCTACGTAATTCTTCATAGCTTGTCCAGACTGAATAAAGCTCTGGGGAGTAGTCCACCGGAAGTTCAAATGACAGTGAAACCGTGATAGCCTTTTTCCGTTTGGTTAATTGCTCTACTATCGACCCCAACTGCTCAGCGTAGTTAATTGAAGCTGTTGAATAGGACTGAGACAGTTGCTCGATTTGTTTTTGATACTTTGAGTAGAACAGGTTTTTATCTATTGTAAAGCCAACCTTGACTGATTTTGTTTCTGTTTCTATTTGTTTAAGCAAACCGTCTATTTTACTTTCCAGCATCCTTGACTCATCATCAAAGTGCCTATATAATATAGTCCAACGCTCATCAGAAACTATGCCACCACAGAACGCACAGGTCCGACTACTATCATGTAGATCACAACCCTGTTTAACCCACTCATTCAAGGTGACATCACGAAGCAGCTCTACAATTTTATCGGATGCGCCGATTTCCTTAGAGAGCAATTCTTCCGACTGACTGCAAAACTGATCCCATTGAAGTGATAAAGCAGGGAGAACCGGAATAGTAGATTTGATACGTTCGGTAAGCAACTGTTCATATTCAGACTTTTTGTCATCACAACAAGAGACATATGTATTTGAGAGTACATTTTGAATATCGCTTCCCAAGCTTATCTTGTTATAGTTTGGCTCGCCGAACTTATCCAGCTTGTACTTAATTCCGCTAGCTCGACCTGTTGCCTTTTCAGCAAGTTGTTTGTCTAAACTGCTTGCTACCTGTTCATGAGCAGCCTTCACTTCCATGTATACCTTTGTTTCATCTTTAAGTAGTGCATACAGCCCTGTTTCTTTGCCTTCATCTTTTGAACCAATTTCACTCTCGAGAGTAGTAATTGACTTTTCAAGAATATTGTTGTCATCACCAAGAATGGCAAACGGCTCAATGGTGTCATCCGGATTGCTAATAAATCTTAAATTATCCCTAACAAAGTCCTCATTGAAGACTCTAATTCTCTTATTGCAGGTAGAAATCTGGCTCTGATCGACTCTTGTGCCATCATCGAAGGACACCGAAAAAACTGGATTTTCATATTTGTCTGATATTTTACCTGTTTCCATTGCTCGCAGAATACGAGAAAGCGTTGTTTTGCCAGAATAGTTTCTCCCATACAGAACATTCATCTTCTCAAACGGAATAGATCTACCTTCAGTATTTAGCACTGATTTATCCCATTCAAAGTCATTGAAAACAGCAAGATTCTTTATAGCAGAAATCTTCTTGATCATTGAAAGTTAACCTCCCTATTTACCCATTTGAAATACTACCAAAGATCTACACTCCATCCGCGACAGGACGGCGCGGTCCTTTGCGACCAATTTCATTTAACGTTCTCGGGGTTTGCGAACTTGACGGTTGGCGCGATTTTTGCCCATGCTTTTTCTTCCTCAAAAATCGTGACAATCGTCAAGTTAGGTTGGAGGCGCTAGCCGGAGCCGCAAACCCTCGTGTTAAGTGAAGTTGGTCGCCCCATATGCGAGGCGATAGGACGTCGACCCTCATTTACTAGTTAATCTAATGTCATAAAAATTGAATAAGAAAAATTGTTACCTATGCTTAGTCAAGATATAGTTACTAGTTTTTTCACTTTTTTCATACGCATTATCTATAAACTTGTTTGGGTCATCTAAAAATTCTTCTTCCTCAATTATAGAAATATATGAACCGGTCAACCTATCAAAAGTTTTACATTCATCACAGAAGTATTTTTTCGGGGTTTGGTTAAATCTGTTGTTATTAATTATGTCATATAGTTTTGTGGTGTCATTTGAAGTGGAAGTATGTCCATCACTTTGATTAGTAGATGATCTCAGCCAACTATATCCACCATTATATTTCATAACAACACCGACAACTCCGTTGGTACGAGACGTTCTACCTTTACGACTAATTTCCTTTAAACAGTATTCTATCTCCCAATCAATCCATTTACTTTGTTTCATGTTAGGTGAGATGATTACGATAGTAACAGATGTATTATACATCATACCAGTCAAATTTTTCTTAATATTTTCCGTAGATGTATCTGTCAGATTTGGTGAGTCACTTGTTTCACCCTGATAATATGTAGCATCTTCACCAAGCGCATCAATGATTTTATCTCGCAAACGACGTGCCTCACTGTATTTATAAGATATGAATGTTTTGTGTGCCATAATTAAATCCCCCTTTATTAGTAAAAATATATAATTTTTAATACCATTTTTAAGATAAGGATTAATGCTAAGGTTGCTTTATAGTCCTTCTTTCAAGTTTATTGTTTTAACATACATGATTGCGCCTCACCAATAAATTGAATAATAATATTTACCAAATCATTATTATTTTTAGGAGTAATATTCAACTTCTCAAATAATTCTTTCAATAGTGGACTACTCTTACCATAAAAAGAATCAAAATTATTTTTAACTTCATGCCATGTATCACCCGAAGCAAATCCAGTACACCCTACTGGTATAATTAAATTACAATAGTCTTTTGCTATCTTAAACTCGGACATGACGCCATTGGCAGTAATTGTATTTCCTTTCTCATCTACTTTGTTACCAAATATAAAAATCGAAATACCTGCCCTAGCTAACATATCTTCCCTATATTTTGTCCATAACTGTTGCCTAGTTTCCTCATTAACAATACCTTGAGGAAATGGTCTTAATAGAAGTCTGTCATCATTGATTTTCCTATTATTCATATAAATTTCTTCTAAAGCCCCTGTAATTACATAACTTCCGATGCCCAGCCCAAAGCCAGATATAATATTATAATTCTTCTGAATTAATACTTTACTTAAATTATGTATAAAAGATGTCGCTTCATCTATATCCCATTCCCCGTAGCTATGTGCGCTACCGGAAATAAAGATATTGTTTTGGTTAATGCACTTCTCTATAGTACTTAGTATATCGGTAATTTCACTATAATCATTTATTCTTAGGACCTGAATGTTATATCTCTTTAGATCTTCAATAAATAATGCTTGTTTTCTTACATTATATTCATAATCTGCTACTAATTCATCTTTACTACGGCTAACCTCTTTTATTATTGCATAATGAGTTCTTTGATTTTCTGGACCATATTCTACTTTAATTCGACTTAAAATATAATCTAAGTTTGGATCAGTAAAACTGAAACCAATGAATAGAAATGTTTTTGAAATTAAATCACCATTTAACGCAGTAATAAAAGGAGCATATTTTCGATAGTATGTTTCATAATCCTCCTTTATAATGACTGTATCACTTGGATGTTCTTTGTCACCGTGCATTTTGTAAACTACTGCATCTCTTCTAGGTCTTGTATGCGATAACTGCTTTACATTATGCTTGACATCCGGCCTTTTATTTCCTTCTTTTAAAGCATCCTCAATCAATGAGTCATAATTAGTTGTCCAAAAAGTAGAAATAGGAAGTCTTGCTAATATTCTATGATTTTCACTTATACCAGCATCTTTAGTAAATTCTTCAAAAATTAGTTTGTCAATCTCATATCTGTTTCTATTCTTATTACAGTAAAACTGAGTTAGAGAAACTAAATTAGCTTCTTTATCAATATCCAAATCTAATTCGTCCGCAACACCTCTTAATAAAGACTTCCAATCTACAAAACCAGAACTTTTAGAAAATCCTGCACCTAAAAAAACAGCAGCGTTATTTTCTTGTATTTCTTTAATATACTTATTAATAAATGTCGATATTTCTTTTTCCATTCACTTAGCTCCTTTGTTTAACTTTCCGCGTCAGAACGTTTACCCTTAATCTCAATGCTTACCACTCGTGTACATAACATGATATTGACAGTTTAGTACCTAATATTAATAGTTATCTTTATTAGCAATTGCATCTTCAATTAACTGCTCTATATTTTCTTTTATATCATCATATACATATTGGCTTGATTTGTAATTTGAATCAAAACATGTAACATATTTTGATAACCGCTCGTTATCTTTTCCAATATATATATGATAAAATGGATTACCCCCTTTACTAGTTTGATTACCGTTGTTATCTTTCAGTTTATGTATGTATATTCCTACGATACCTTTCTTAAGTTCATAGGCTTTCTCAATTTCATAGTTTATCCATTTCCGCCCGGATGTTGTTGCTCCAATTAAAACTACAAGACAAGAACGTTTTGCGATTTGAGAATCTATCCACTCTTTGATTTTCTTATCGGACTTTTCCTTAACCTCTTCCCAATCGTTATCAGAAAAAGTTGAACTACTGTCGACCTTTCCCATGTTTCTTACCTGACTCGCTCTCCAAGAGTCCTTATTGTACTCAAAACTAAAAAATACTTTTCTTTTTGCCATAATTTCTACTCCTCCCAAACATTATTATTCTATGAAACATCGCTTATCTTCCGCGGAGCTTACATACTACTACTCATACTCTCAGGACGTGTGGTTCCCCGCGACCAATTTCATTTAACGTTCCTAGGATTCACGAACTTACTGCCTGGCGTGGCTTTTGCTCTCATCCATACATTCTAAATCCTAGCAAAAGACATGACAGGCAGTAAGTTAGGTCGGAGGTGAAGCCGGAGCCGTGAATCCTTTGTTATCGGATGGATGAGGCCCCCCCCATAGCAAAACGTTGAGCCCTAGATTTTCTGCTTATAAAATATAATTAACAGCTCAGGTGGAAGGTTTTAAAAACTAACAATATTCTCAAGATCTTATCCCAAAAAACTTACATCAGTCGACTTGCAAATAATTCAAAGTTATTTAGTAGTTACTTAACTTAGTTTTTTCTATCCTATCTAACTATATCAACAACATCCTTAAAATCTAAATTTGCACTTTTCAATAGCTCTTGTAGTTTGGTTCTATATGAAACAGCCCTATTTTTTTCATATACAATTATAACTTTGGATTTAGCCCTAGTAACTGCTACATAATGATTATAGATACTTTCTTCATTAAAAAGAGTGTAATCCTCTGCAAAAACTACAACTTGGTCATATTCAAGGCCTTTTGAAGAATGAAAGGTAATAGCTACATTTTGTTGTTTTTCCAATTCAAAAGCAACATGGCATTCCCTATTATTTAGGGTATCAAAAAGCTTATCTATATGACTTTCTTTGCTTTCATAACCTAAATAATCAGCAAATTTTTCAACTTCCTTGCGTAAATTTTCTTTATTATTTTTTTGAGATTCTATTGCTTTTAACTTCTCCTCAATTTCAGATATTCGATGTTTATCGTTACTACTTTCAGCTGGTATTTCGTAGTAGAAATCATATACCGAGTATCTCTTCAGCACAATGAATTTAGCAATGGCCATATATAACCACGCAGTCCTAGTTGTTATCTCAGCAATAGGTATTGGAGGTATATAAACGCAATCAATACCATTATCTCTTAAAGCCTGTGCATATCGCTTAGTGTTTGCCCTTGTGTGTCTCAGAAGTGCAAAATTCTTAGATACATCAAGACTTGCAGTTATCTTCTGTGTAATTTGTTTAATATTATTGTCACAAACAATTAATTCAATATGCCCATTTACGGCTAATGGTTTATATAAATGTCGAGTATTTTCACACAATATATTTGAATAATTCTGTATCTGCATACATGAACGATAATTTTCCTCCATAACTAAATGCTTGAAGTTTTCTTTCCCCCACAGTCCCCTAAAAGCCATCGGGAATGCGCCACGCCACATATAAATTGACTGTTTCTCGTCACCTACAACAAATGTTTCAATTTTAAGAGTGTCACATATGTACATAAACAACTTGTGCATATCCTTATCACAATCTTGATACTCATCTATATATATTTTAAAATATTTAGCTTTCAAATACAGTTTACATGCTTTCGACTTCTTTAGAATATCTAAAGCCAACTCAAAAATAAAGTTCTTTCTATTATCGTTAAATGAACAAAGTAAAGCATCCTCTTTTATTCTTTCTAATCCTTCACTAAAATTGTCTATTCTACATGAATAATCAGTATTTAAGTCCTGGTTATATTCGCTACCATATACGTCTTTAATAAAAGGCTTGATAATTTCTTCAATTGCAAAGCTATTATTAGTACCTATAAAATGTATGTTCGCATTAATTTTGATCCTGTCTTTTATTTCTTGGGCCGCCTTAATTGTAAATGTTACGGCTGCAATTACTTGATGAGTAGAGTTCTCTTCAATCTCTGAAATGATTTTCTTAACCATTGTTGCCGTTTTACCAGAACCTGCACTGGCACTAACTACGAGGTTTCCCTTTGTCCTTATTACTTCTTGTTGCCTAGAAGAATATTTCATTATATTATCTCCTTTAGACAAGCAAAGTTATAGTGTTGAATAATTACCTCGCAATCATCCACTGTCAATTTTGCTACTAGCTCAGCCATATTATAGTGCTTTTTGTTTTTCAGATATTTAACAGGATCATCAACACCTAAATATTTACACATATTATCATGCAGCACTTCATCAAGGTCATTCTCTAAGTCTACTTTAGATAGATAAATTTGGTGCGATGTTCTTAAGTTATTTAAAGCATCAGAATTTTCAAGATATAATCGCTTTTTTGCTTCATCGGAATTTTCTTTAATTTGTGCTGTAGGTAAGACTTTTTTTCCTATTAATTTATTACACCGTGAAAATCCAAGTACACTATACTTACCATTATTAGAACGTAAATCATTATCGGTCTTCACAATAACTATAATTCCTAGCTTTTTCAGTACTGCACAATACTTTTCAAATGCTATACCACCAACCGCTAATAAATATGTACCTTTGGATTCATAAAAGGGTTCTACAACTGATAATACCGTTTCGAATAATGTCATTTCAGAAGGTCCTTCTATCAATAATACTTTCTCTGCAAATATAGCCTCTGACAAATTTCTATTAAGAAGTTTCTTAACACTCTGATATTCTTCTGGCACCTTATAAACAGTACTAGTCGCATTTATCTTATTTGTATTATAAATTCTAACTAGATTTACCTTATTCATTTCATAAAGTACATAGGGAGAATGAGTAGCTATAAATAGATACATGTATTTCTCATTCGAAAACAAAATATTAGATAAAGCAATTTGCATAGATCTATGCAAATGATTTTCGGGTTCCTCAATAAGATATATAACTATTTTCTTTTCGCTTTTCTCCTCTGCTATTAAATCAAAGACTGAGTATGCAAGTAGCTTTTTACGACCATCCCCCGATGTAGGGTATAAATTATCATCTCCATCTTGCATTATATAAGGTACAATATTTGAGTATAATCCCTTTATTGCTATTTCGGATTTTACTGCTATTGAAACGTCCTCACTCCGGAATTTTTTATACTTTGGCGTAATTTTATCCTCAAACTGTTTAACTCCTGATAGCTTTGATATCTTATCATTTAATTCTCCCATAGTTTCTTTTATTTGTTTCAGAACCTTTTTATCCTGTTCTTTATCATTCTTAATAAGATCTGTTACATTTTTTTTGAATAGATTAAATAACTCTACGTAAGAATCAATGTAAACAACATCAAATACATAATCTATATCAAACATATAACCTCTACTTTTAATTTCTTGTAAATCTTTAATGTTACTCCCCCAAGAAATAATAGGCATTCCAATAGATTCTTTTTTATCGTATGTTGCCACTAATTTAATATAAACGATATCGCTTTCGCTAGAGCAACCACCTTTTAACTGTGCTCTTAATTTTTTGTTATCATTACAGTTCTCATCACTAATATCAACTTCAACTAATATTTGAATTTGCCTTTTTGTGTTTTTTTGATGATAGTCCGTATCAACAAAGCCATTTTTTCTAACATCTTTATCAAAGACATATCTCAATGCATATAAGAAATTTGTCTTGCCAACATCGTTTAAACCAAAGAAAATATTTTTGTTAGATAAGTTAACGGTAACATTATGGAAATTTCTAAAATTTTTAATAGAAACTTTTTTAAAGTTCATATAAACCCCCTAAGCTATAGCAACTTATTATGACTTATATATTTTATTTTATATCCTAAAGTAAAATAGACTTTACAATAAACTGTAAATTCCATTGGCAGGATAATAATCTTGCCTTGTCTTTTAGCAGTTGTCATCGGATGAATATAAGGCTTTTTTTAATTTCTTTTATTTAATAATAATTCGAAGATACAAGCTTGTTTTTCAATTTTATTAACTCTGCTAGGATTGCGATATATAGTATTAAAATAGTAGAAATGGCTATTTCGGTAAAACCAAAGTTACTACAAAGCATTATTAAGTAAGTATGTAAAGCATAAAAAAATAGGTATAAAAAACTACCCCAAGCAGGTGCAAAGCCTCTTCGATAAAACAAGCCGACAACTCCAAAAGTAATTGAAAAGAGAACCGGCTCAATCATCCAGTTAATTATTATCCCATACTCCAGGCTCTCAAATGGATTTGGTAGATAAAAGTTACGTATAAGCAAACTAACTAGTGCCACAAACTTATACATCATATCCTCCCTTAAAGATATTTCTATGGCAAAAATGTTTTATCAACGAAAAATAGTATACTTGATCTACCGTTACTCTAGTTACTTCTATACTTACTGCCTCACCATTCTCACGTCTAAGAAAAAGAGGATAAACTTTTTGTAAGGTTTTATAATTAAGTTTCCTTTGCATGGATAGTTTACTTGATGGTTTATTTTCGATAGCTTGGTTTATAAAAACGTACTCACCGTTGGTTGTAGCCGAAAACCATATAGGTATCTTTTTTGTCTTTGGAACGGTAGGAAGTTCTATTCGATTTCCTACCAATCTATTGACTATTGTATTCCATGCTTGAATTGTTGTCATATGAATCCCCCTTTTGGATTTTATTTTTTATCTCTTGTGTTCATTTTTACTTCAATTTATCCGACCCAAATTCCATCTCCAATTTTTAATAGTGCTAGCCTCATCTTTCCGATAACGTCCCCGGTATTCCCGACATGCCTGTCCCTTTAGGGCTGGCGCAAGACTTGCCTATCGTTTAAAACATTCTAATTGCAAGTCTTGTGACAGAGGGCCTGTGGTGCGGCAAACCACAAAGCTAGCCCCACCGCACCTTTACGGGAATGCTCGTGTTAGAGGATGTAACCCCTTTCTTTAGAAACGTACGGAAATTAATAAAATTATTGACTTTTTATGGAATATATGGTAACATATCTTTCTAGCCGAAACACAATACGTGTCCACTGGAAGTGGCTTACCAGTGCTGATGATGGCAAGCTTTCTTATTCATCTCTCATTCTCCATGTTTAATTTTTCGAAAGGAGTGGGTTCCATTATGGACAATTTACTATTAACGGTGTTTTCTAATCTTGAACTTAGCCTTAATGTTACTGCCAGCATCAGCTCAACAGCCACTTTACCTTATAGGCAAAGCCTACTGACGAGTTCGTGAAAGTCGAACGAAAAGGTAAAGTTTTAAAGTTATTTCGCAGGGTCAGGTTCAAATCCTGTTCTCCCCTTAAAATTAATAGCACCTTCTATAAGTAAGTGGTTTGAAATTTTAATTTCTTCTATAATTTCAGCCACTATCTCTAACTTTATCGCAGCATTTAAAACACAATTAACGAAAGGTTGGATGCTTTTGAATACGTTGCTGTTAATCGTAACCTCAGTGCTATTTGTGGGGAGATAGTGTATGGTGCACGGCTTATAGACAAATTGCTGAGGTTACATCCAAAAATACGCGCCATTAAGGCGCTTTTTTGTTATTCTTTACTACTCCTTTTGATGTCCTCCGAAATCAACATCCCTTAAAACTTATCAATTGTGTACTGTCTAAGACATACAATGGATGTTTAGGTTGCTTTTCTTTTGTTATCCCTAAGCAATATAATTCTTTACTTGAGAGTAGTTCCAAAACTTTCTTATATCTCCTTAGCATTCTCCCATTATTCCCCCATGCTAAAACAGCCTTATCCGCTCTATTTACTGCTTCCAATAAGTAGTTATCATTTTCCTCTCCTACAGGATCTCCAACATCTCGAAGTTTCTTGGGATCTGTAGACCTATAGGCAAATAAATTAACAACCTCCAATGAACCGTAGCCCCATGATTTTGCAAACTTAATACATTTCTCTATTGTTCTATCATCTATATTTGCATCAGCTGTACTGGGATTTAACATAACAAACACTACAGTTTTTAAGTTAGGGTTCCACTCCCTTTTTAATATGTAGCGATACTCACCGGTCGAATCAATAGTAGCATCCTTTAACATAAAATCCACTCCTTAACTTTATTTTGACGACCCCCGAAAATGCTCCGATAGGGTTATTTCCTCTAACGTCCAAGCAATTCACGAACTTTCTAGCTGGCGTGACTTTTGC
>JUEG02000517.1_pt1 | contig 11771 bp, 8 predicted proteins | sample 432341 | NCBI WGS metagenome assembly JUEG02 (sample SAMN02953476, study PRJNA257561) | rock porewater metagenome | biome: terrestrial; feature: Opalinus Clay rock; material: porewater; isolation source: Opalinus Clay rock BIC-A1 borehole | place: Switzerland: Mt Terri URL, St-Ursanne ...
ATTTTGAGTGCGGAAGAGATTACCCAATCGATAATTAACAGTGGTGAAAGTGTGAATGCTATTTTTACCACCAATTCAGTGGATACCCTTGGATCTGCCCAATTAATCGTTGATCGTAATAAGGTTGGAAGTGTGATCTTGGTGGGATATGGGGATACGGTCAATATATTGAGATATATTGAAAAAGGAATTATATATGGAACGGTGATGAGTGACCCCTATAAGATGGGTTATGAAAGTCTTAAGGCTTTGATTGATATAAATGAAAAGAACAATGTTTCTACTTTTATTGATACGGGTGTGAAGGTGATAACCTATGACACTCTTAACGAGTATGAGCAAAAACTAGACTTAGCGGAATAGTTGGTGACGTGATGAACAAAGACTTTTTCAAATTTACAGGTATTCGAAAAAAACTGATTATTTATTACTTGATAACCACGATTTTGCTCGGAATCACCAGCATATTTTCATATTACAATGCAAAGGTTGTATTAGTAAAAATGAATACAATCATTTCGGATTATGTTTATTTAAATGATCTGAATAATGATGTGAATGAACTGATGATAGAAGTAGAGCGATATCTCTCAACAAAATCCTCAGACGCAATATTAAACTACTATACAATCTATAATCGGCTTCAGGAAAAATCCATACATATCTCCAGAGATGCTGTTTATGATATGGAAATATTAAGGCTGAAGAATATTGCTTATATGATTGATGATTTACTGAAAGAAACGGATCGTGCTGTTACGGCTAAACGAGGACGAATAAGCAGCGAGTATATTACCCATTTTACAAGATCCAATGAAGTCAGTGAGTTTATCAAATTTTATATTAATAATCTCCTCAATGATAAATTGCAGAGTGGATCCTATAGGTATGAGTCGATTACGAAAAATATGACCTTTGTCAGTTATTTAAACCTGCTTATCATTATTGCATCTGTGACCTTCAATATTTTCCTTGCCATCTTGTTTACCTATCGTTTGACAAGACCGATCATTAATCTATCCCATTCAGCTGAAAGGATTTCTGCTGGAGATTTTGATATAGAGCCTGTCATGATAGAGACCGATGATGAAATCAGTGTATTGGCAAAGGCATTTAATAAAATGGTTGTCAATATTAGAAGTTATATCGATGAAATTAAGAACCAAGTAGAAGTAGAAAGTAGACTTAAAGAGCAGGAAATGCAAAACTTAAAAATGAAGAGTCTCTTAAAGGATGCAGAGTTGAAATCTCTGCAATCCCAAATCAATCCTCATTTCCTATTCAATACATTGAACGCTGCCTCCCAGCTCTCCATGATGGAAGGAGCCGATAAGACTTCTGACTTTATCCAAAACATTGCAGAGCTGTTTCGGTACAATCTTCGAAAACTCGATGAATCAGTGACATTAAGAGAAGAAATAAAATATGTAAAAAACTATATGTGTATTTTACAGACTCGATTTGGGAGCCGCATTGAGTTCTATACAGACGTGGATGAAGAGGTACTCGATATTAAAATACCTTGCATTATTATACAGCCAATCCTTGAGAACGCCTTTGTTCACGGCCTGGAGGATATGGAAAAGAAGGGTGAAATTTACTTAAATGTAAAAGCCATTCAAGACAAAATTCATGTTGAAGTAATCGATAATGGTGTAGGTATGGATGAAAAACGGGTATATGAAATTCTAATGACAGAAGAATACGAGGATACTTCAAATCGACATGTTTCAGGTATTGGGATGCACAATGTTATTGATCGATTAAGATTATTTTACAATATAATGGATATTAAGGATGTCGTAGAAATTGAAAGCAAAGTTGGTTTTGGTACGAAGGTAACCTTAAAAATCCCCTATGGTGAGGAGGTTTACTCTCTTGATAAAGCTACTGATTGTTGACGATGAACATATTGTACTTGAATCTATAAAATTTATTGTTGAAAAGTATGTAAATCATGTGGAAATTGTGGGTACTGCCAATACAGGCAGGGAAGCAATCGAAAAGGCATGGGTTCTAAAACCAGATGTGATCTTTATGGATATACGTATGCCTGGAATAAATGGCATAGATGCCATACGACAGATAAAAGAATCCTACAATGATGTCTTTTTTGTGATTGTTACCGCCTATGAATATTTCAATTATGCGAAGGAGGCTGTAAACCTAGGTGTACATGAGTATCTATTAAAACCCTTAAATAAAAATAAAGTAATAGAGACATTAAATAATATTGGCGAAATTGTACAATTAAAAAGGCAGGCAGTTCAAAGGGAAATGTTATTAAAAGAAAAAATAAATAAAATTATTCCCCATATGGAAGGTCAGTTTATTTATTCCCAATTATTTAACGGTAGAGCCATTCGTGATATTGATTTTTATGAAGACATATTTGGATTTGGCATAGGGCATGGTTATGTACTGATGGCTATGGTTGAGGAGCGTATTACCGCTGAAAGAGAAGAGAACCTCAAGGATAGTCTAGCAAAGCAAAAGCTGTATGATTTGTTTAGCTGTGAATTAAAGGATATTTCGCCCTGTCTAATTGGACCACCTCTTCTTGATAGAGTCGTAGCCTATATCCCAGTGGAAAGTGGTACGGATGGATATGAAATTCGAAATAAGTCTATCAGCATTGCAGCGAAGATTGGTGAAAGAATCCAGCGAAGCACTGACATTCCATTTAAAATTGGAGTTGGAAGAAGCTATGATATGGTTAATTTCTCAAAATCTTGTAATGAGGCACATATGGCTGCATCGGTTTCCTATGATGAAATCGTCACTCACTTTGAAGATATTACCTTGTCCCAACCTAAGGAGGATTCATATCCTGTATATAAAGAAAAAGTATTGATCCATAAAATGATCACAGGTGACGTCAGAGGAGCATTGGAAGTATTTGAAGAAATTTTTTGGTGGCTATCTGAGAACTATAGGGGTGATTTAGATAAAATCAAGTCTAACCTCATTGAGCTACTTATTGTGATAAAAAGAGGAGTTCCCGTTGATATAAGGGAAAACGATATCTTTGAAAAGAATTACTTGATGAAGATGTTAAAAATACAGGATGATGTGGAGCTACGGACCAGCTATTTAGACTATCTCAAAAGCTTTATGGCCAATATCGAAGAATTCCGACAGCAGGAATTGAGTGGACTTATTTCGAAGGCAATTAAGTATATACATGAAAAATATCATGAAAATATCAGTCTTGATGATGTAGCAAAGGAAATAAATATGAGTTATCATTATTTCAGCAAATTCTTTAAGGAGTCCGTGGGAAAAAACTTCGTAGATTACCTAACGGAATTGCGAATAGTAAAATCAAAGGATATGTTGAAGGATTCGGGGATAAGTATTAAGGAAATATGTAATGAAATCGGGTATAGCGACCCCAATTACTTTAGCAAAACCTTTAAGAAAGTAACAGGCATGACACCAACAGAATACAGGACGAATTTAGTATCCCAAGAGGTGATATAAAGTATGGATAAAAGACAAATAGTGAAAATAGGTGTGTTCGGGCTCCTTTTAGTACTATTAGTAGGTCTTGTTTATCTAACGGTGGAAACCTTGTATGGTGCAAAGAACACTGCAACAAAAAATATAGAGCTGGTTGACAGCAAAACAAAAATTGGTTTCTCTCTAGGAACCTTAAAGGAAGAAAGATGGATTAAGGATAGAGATATTTTGATGGCAAAGGTTAAAGAACTAGGAGCGGACATTATCGTACAGAATGCAAATAATGATGACCAGGATCAATTAAAGCAGGTCAGGTATTTATTAGATCAAAATATTGATGTGTTGATTATTGTGCCAAATGACTTAGAAAAAGCTTCCTATGCCGTAGATCTTGCTAAAAAACAGGGAGTTAAGGTTATATCCTATGACAGACTGGTACTTCGCTCCAACGTGGATATGTATATTTCCTTTGATAATGTGAAGGTTGGAGAATTAATGGGGAAGTATGTGGTTGACAGGGTCGATGAGGGGAAAGTCTTAATCATAAACGGTCCTACCAGTGATAACAATACGAAAATGATTAAGGAAGGCTATAGTCAGATATTGGAGTCCAAGCTGAGTCAGGGAAGCCTAGAGCTCATTGCAGAGGAGTGGGCGCCAAACTGGTTGAAGGAGTATGCATTTAAAATTGTTGATGAGGTCATACAGGAGGGGATACAGATCGATGCGGTCATTGCTGGAAATGATGGCTTGGCAGATGGCGTCATTCAAGCTTTGTCAGAACACAGGGCTGCCGATAAAACAATTGTAGTGGGGCAGGATGCAGACTTGACGGCTTGTCAAAGAGTTGCTGAAGGAACCCAGCTGATGACTGTTTATAAGCCCATTGATAAACTGACGGAGGTCACGGCAAAGATAGCTATCAAAATGGCTAGGGGTGAAAATATTGAGTTTGATAGAACGCTTTATGATGGTGCATACTATGTTCCCTATGTAGTTCTGGAACCTATTGCTGTTGATAAGGATAATATTGACGATACCGTTATTAAGGATGGATTTCACCTGCAAAGCGAGGTATATAGAAATCTACCCCAGAAGTAAACTGGACAGCCTAATTGAATAGGCTGGTTTTTTTTGCCATAAAATATTGCTAATAATGGCTAGCGAAGATAATTAAGTAAACAAAATATGGAAGAATGAGAACAAAATGCACCAGAGGTAATCAAGAATCAAAGGGGAATTTAAGGATATACATAATAATAAATATGTAAAAATAAAGGGGGACAAAAGTGTGAGAAAAAGTAAAATTGTAGCATTGCTATTGGCGCTTGTGTTGGTATTAGGGTTGTTTGCTGGATGTAGCAAGCCTGTGGAACCGGCAACTGAAGAACCAGCAACTGAAGAGCCTGCAGTTGCAGAAAAGATCAAGGTAGGTTTATCCTTACCAACTCAAAGGGAAGAGAGATGGGTAAAGGATAAAGAGAAAATGGAAGAAGTAGCAGCTGAAATGGGTGTTGAGTTAATTGTTAAGGTTGCCGATGCAAATATGCAGGAGCAAATCACTCAGGTTGAATCATTATTGACCCAGGGTATTGATGTACTAATATTAGCTCCCCATGATGCCGCCGCAGCCGCAACGTTGGTGGACAAAGCTAACCAAGAGGGTGTTCCTGTAATCTCCTATGATCGTTTAATTACGAATACTGAGAACTTAGATATTTACCTATCCTTTGATAATGTAAAGGTTGGTGAATTACAGGGAAAATATATAACAGATCAAGTATCTGAAGGGAAATATATCATTATGTCTGGTGCACCAACGGATAACAATGCCAAACTGTTTAAAGAAGGAGCAATGAAATATATCCAACCTTTAATTGACGCTAAAAAGATTGAGGTAATTGCAGAGCAAGGCGTTGAAAACTGGGTTCCTGAAAATGCACTTAAAATCGTTGAAGCTGCATTGTCTGCAAACAACAATGAAGTAGATGCTATATTGGCTCCCAATGATGGTACTGCAGGGGCTGCAATCCAAGCTTTAGCAGCTCAAGGATTAGCAGGTAAAGTGCCTATTACTGGTCAAGATGCTGAAAAGGCTGGTGCAAAGAGAATTATGGAAGGTACTCAATCCATGACGATCTTTAAAGATACAAGGGATCTAGGAAAAGCTGCTATTGAAATCGCTTTAAAACTTGCAAACGGCGAACAAGTAAGCACAAACGGAGCAGTTGAAAATGGAAAAATCAAAGTTCCTTCTGTATTATTGGAGCCAAAAGTAGTAACTAAGGATAACTTAAGAGCTATATTAGTTGATGGTGGATACATAACTGAAGCTGATATACAGTAATTAGATCTTTAGTTTTAGAGAGTTCACAGAGGAATAGCTGTATAGTTATTCCTCTTTCAATTATAAATAGTGTTAGTTGTTGTACTTCCGGTGGGTATTTTGGGTTTAAGCTTTACTACGAACTACGAACAACGAACTACTAACTTTTGCAAAAAGGTGGGTCGAGATGGATGAGTGAATACATTTTAGAAATGCTAAATATTGTGAAGGAATTTCCAGGTGTGAAGGCATTAGATAACGTACATTTTAAAGTGAAAAAAGGGGAGGTTCATGCACTTGTCGGTGAAAATGGGGCTGGTAAATCTACCTTGATGAAGGTACTCAGCGGTGTATATCCCCATGGTACCTATGAAGGTAAGATCATGATCAATGGGGTAGAACAGAGATTCAGCAAAACAAAGGACAGCGAAGGTGCAGGCATAGGTATCATTTATCAAGAGTTGACACTGATAAAGCAGATGAGTATTTGTGAAAATATATATTTGGGAAATGAATTTGAAAGATATGGAATCATTGATTGGAACAAAGCCATGGCCGAGACAAAAAAACTATTAAATGAAGTAGGTTTAATAGAAAGTCCAGATACTAAAATACTTAATCTTGGTATTGGGAAACAGCAGTTAGTTGAAATTTCTAAGGCCCTTTCCCAAAATGTAAGTATATTGATATTAGATGAACCTACAGCCGCCCTTAATGAAGAAGACAGTGAAAATTTATTGAATATTATTAGAAAGCTAAAGGATCAAGGAATCACCTGTATCTATATCTCTCATAAGCTAAAGGAAGTAAAATCCATAGCCGATACCATTACCATTCTGAGAGATGGAAAAACCGTAGGAACCTATATCAATGATGAAACTGTTAATCAGGACAAAATTATCACAGGTATGGTGGGAAGGGAAATGACACAGCTTTTCCCCAGAAAAGAGCATATTCCAGGGGAAGTTGTGCTTGATGTGAAGGGTTGGACAGTTTATAATCCAGAATTGCCTGATAGAAAAATAATTGACAATGTAAGTTTTCAAGCGAAAAAAGGTGAAATACTGGGAATTGCAGGATTAATGGGAGCAGGTAGAACGGAATTAATGATGAGTTTATTTGGCGCATATGGAGTACATAAGACTGGAAAAGTATTTATTGATGGAAGCGAAGTGATCGTTAAAGGACCTAGAGATTCGATTGAAAAAGGGTTGTGTTATTTATCTGAGGATCGAAAAAAGAATGGGTTAGTATTAATGATGGATGTAAAAGAAAATATTACCCTGGCAAGCTTGAATAAAATATCAAATGTAATGGGTATCGATGAAAATGAAGAGATTAAAACTGCAAATTACTATGTGAATGCATTGAAAATAAAGACACCCTCCATTGAACAAAAAACAAGGAATTTAAGTGGTGGAAATCAACAGAAGGTGGTCATTTCAAAATGGCTTATGGCAGCTCCCAAGGTATTGATTTTAGATGAACCTACCAGAGGTATCGATGTTGGTGCCAAATATGAAATCTATAATATTATGAATGATCTTGTGGAACAAGGGGTCTCCATCATAATGATTTCATCAGAATTACAGGAAGTTTTGGGTATGAGTGATCGAATACTTGTTATGCATGAAGGAAGATTAACTGCTGAATTAGATTGGAAGGAAGCAGAGCAAGAAAAAGTAATGGTGTATGCAACAGGCGGCGGATTTGCAATACCGTCGGTTAATTGAAGGAGGACAGTACATGACAAGTAAAATAAAAAACAATCGAAGCGCAATGGATATTATAAAATTTTCCCTTAGAAATAATATAAGGCAATACACGATGTTTATTGCATTAATCGGTATTATGTTCATTTTCGCATTGTTAAGTGATGTATTCTTGACACCGAGAAACCTTTCAACACTATTTTTACAAACTGCCCATATAGCAATACTTACCTGTGGAGTGGTTCTTGTTATTGTGGCTGGACATATTGATTTATCCATTGGAGCCGTTGTTGGTCTAACCGGAGCAGTTGCAGCCATTCTACAGGCAAAACTTGGACTAGGTGTGCTGCCAGCTATTTTGATTACCATTTTAGTCGGTATACTAATAGGATTATGGCAAGGGTATTGGGTTGCATATAGGGATGTTCCTGCTTTTATTGTTACATTGGCGGGCATGATGGTGTTTAATGGATTGTTGTTGGGTGTTACAAAGGGTGAAACCATTGCAACCTCTAGTGAGTTTAATAAAATAGGGCAAGGCTATTTACCCACATTATTCCTTGAAAATTCGCCAAAGGACCTAGTGCCAAATGATACAAGCCTAATTCTTTGGGGACTTGTCATTATTGGATATTTGTGGCTTGAATTTAGAAAAAGAAAAGAGAGAATCGATTACGGATTTGATATATTGCCAAAATCCTTGTTTGCACTGAAGATTGGTTTAATCATATCCTTAATAACTGCCATCTTCTATATCATGGCAATGTATTTAGGCGTACCTTATTCAATCCTAATACTAATGGGAGTAGGTGGTTTTTATACTTACCTTACCACGAAGACCACATTTGGACGTCATGTATATGCCATAGGTGGAAATAAAGAGGCTTCAAAGTTATCGGGTATAAATATTAGGAAAAGAACATTATGGATATTCATTTCATCTGGAATTCTCGGCGCCATTGGCGGAATTATCTATACGGCGAGGGTAGGTTCAGCAGCTGCATCGGCAGGTCAAGGTATGGAACTTGACGTTATCGCTGCTGCTATCATTGGTGGTACCAGTACCTTAGGTGGTGAAGGGAGCATAGTAGGTGCTATCATAGGAGCATTAGTTATGACAACCTTGAACAACGGTATGTTATTATTAGATGTGGGAACCACGCAAAGATTAATAGTGAGAGGCCTTGTGCTACTGCTTGCAGTGTGGATTGATATTTCATCCAGAAAGAAAAATGGATAGGAGGCTTTTATGAAGAAGATTAATGTAGGGATCATTGGGTTTGGGTTATCGGGTAAGGTCTTTCATGCGCCCTTGATAAACAGCATGGAATCCATGGAGGTATCTAAAATTGTAACTACGAACCCGGAAAATGTGAGGTGTGCAAAAAAGCTCTATCCTGATGCAGTAATTGTATCAAAGGCAAATGAAATATTTGAAGATGATGGGATTGACTTGGTGGTTGTTGCCAGCCCTAATACATACCATGTTGACTTTGCAACAAAAGCGCTTATGACAAATAAGCATGTTGTAGTAGAAAAGCCTTTTACAATTACTTCTAAAGAAGCAGAAGAATTAATAACACTTTCTCGTGAAAAGAAGAGAATATTAACAGTCTACCAAAACAGGCGTTGGGACAGTGATTTTTTAACAGTGAAGAAGCTTGTAGAACAAAATTTATTGGGAAACATCGTTGAGTTTGAATCTCACTTTGACCGATTTAGAAACTCTATTAAACCAAATGCATGGAGAGAGGAAAACATTCCCGGTTCAGGGATGCTTTACGATCTGGGAAGCCATTTAGTTGATCAGGCTCTGTGTTTGTTTGGACTTCCAAAGGAAGTGTATGCTGATATAAAAATTCAAAGGAAACATGGAAAAATAGATGATTATTTTGAGATAATACTATTCTATGAAAGTACAAAAGTAATCTTGAAGTCTAGTATGTTAGTTAGAGAACCATTGCCTAGGTTTATTGTACTGGGAGATAAAGGCTCCTTTGTAAAATACGGATTGGATGTACAGGAGAGTGCCTTAAAAGACGGGTTTTTCCCAAAAAATCTTGAATGTTGGGGGGAAGAACCGGAAGAAATGTGGGGAGTTCTAAATACGGAGTTCAATGGGCTTCATTTTAGAGGGAAAATTGAGAGCGAAAAAGGAAACTACAGAGCTTTTTATGAGAATCTATATAAGGCAATCACAGGAGAAGAAGAGCTCCAAGTAAAACCGGAAGAAGCAAAGAATACCATCAGAGTCATAGAGCTTGCTCAATTAAGTAATAAGAACAAGTGCAATGTAAAATTTTAAGTAAAAGTTTCATGAGGACGGCTCCAAACAAGTAGCTAAGCCTGTCATTCTGAGCATTTTAGTAGTTTTAAAGTTTCTTCGATTCACATCATTTAGAATGACGGGAATGGGTACTTTTTTCAGTGACCTTGACCGTCTCCGAGACATCCTTTGACAATACACTCCAATATTTGTTATTATTTTGGGAATCGAAAAATAAAGTATAATATTAAGCAATTATATATTATACTTATAAAGGGGTATTTCCGAAAAAGAACTTATGGGGTGTGAAATCATGGCAACTTTAAATCAAATTATTATACTGTTTTTGCTATTACTTATTGGATATATAGGTAAAAGATATAAGGTTATTAGTAATGATATGAATCGCGATATGAGCAACCTTATTTTATTCATAGCTCTCCCTGCTTTGATGATTACATCCTTAAGCAGCTACGATTTTTCCAGGGATATGCTATTGAAAAGTGGGAAGCTTATGACGATATCCTGGGGTGTATATGCCCTATCAATAGCGTTATCTTATTTGATACCTAAGCTTTTAAAGGTAAAAGGAACAAACAGAGATATACTCCAATTTATGGTGGTATTTTCAAACGTTGGGTTCATGGGGTATCCCGTGGTTAACGCTGTGTTTGGTTCCCAAGGGATTTTCTATACAGCTTTATATAACCTACCCTTTAATATTTTACTGTGGACATTTGGTGTCATGGTCATGAGTAGACCTATGAGGGGAGAGTCCAAACCCATATTAACTGATCGAGGTAGCTTGGATTTGAAAGTACTGCTCAATCCAGGAATTGTATCGGTTTTCATTGGATTTGGTATGTTTTTAACTTCTACGAAACTACCAGACCAGATATTTCAAGCCCTTGATATGTTGGGTAGCACAACAACACCTTTATCCATGATCTTTGTGGGCTCCATACTGGCGGACATGGAGGTTAAGAAGATATTTACCAGCAAGGATGCATTCATTGGATCTACTGTAAGACTGGTAGTACTACCCTTGATAGTCTTAGTGATCTTGAAGCCCTTTAATTTGGATGAAATAATGATAGGTATTCCAGTGATCGTTACTGCCATGCCTGGGGCTGCAAATTGTACTATCATGGCAGAAAAATATGGAAACGACTATCATTTAGGCTCGAAAGTAGTGTTTATTTCAACATTGCTATCAATGATCACCATACCTTGGATTGTGTCATTGCTGTAAGAGGCAGGTGACGGGTAATCGTTAACGGGTTATGGAAAACATAGGAAGGGTCACAGACCCTTCACTACGACAGCTGTAAAAATAATGTAGTGAACGGTTTGTAACCGTTCATTATTTTTTAGAGAAGACTTCAATTTCTCCATAGCAATATGATTTTTTAGGGAAGAACACTATTCTCTCCTAGGTTCTTTAAGACTTATTTTGCCTTTCCGGTACCCGTAACCGCTTTAGCTCAAATATGTGGCTACTATAAAGGCATCAGCAATGACTTGTGCCATTTTCATGATGAGACTAAGGCGTATATTATGGATCGCAAAACAGTCGTCATTATTGATTTTATCTACTATACCTATTATAGAGACACTGCCTATACAAGGAAGTTTTTTACCAACCCCCTTTCCAGGGAAGATGGGGCCTTTTTTGATGTGGATATGACCAATGGCTTTTTCATCTCCAAGGCAGGCATCTACAGCAATAAAAAAAGCATTGGGATGAAGAGCTTGTATTTGTGTCATGGATTCTTCCAGATTCACTGCATGGATTGGAGCGTCTAAGGTACCATAGACTGGTAGCCTAAATTCATTGTTTTCCAGTAGACTGCCTACGATAGGACCTAGGGCATCTCCTATACAACGATCTGTTCCAATACAAATAATCACGGTATCTTCTCTAATGCTCCCACGTATGGCTTCTGCCAGAGTCTCCACAGCATTTTTTTCTTTATGTCGTATACGTATACCATATGGGTTTCTG
>JUEG02000130.1_pt1 | contig 11751 bp, 6 predicted proteins | sample 432341 | NCBI WGS metagenome assembly JUEG02 (sample SAMN02953476, study PRJNA257561) | rock porewater metagenome | biome: terrestrial; feature: Opalinus Clay rock; material: porewater; isolation source: Opalinus Clay rock BIC-A1 borehole | place: Switzerland: Mt Terri URL, St-Ursanne ...
GTGCAGTGTGAGAAAACATTTAATTGTGGGCCTAACAGGAGCCAGTGGTTCAATCTATGCCCTCACCTTAATAAATGTCCTAGCGGCAATGGATTGGCAAGTTGAGTTGGTCATGTCGGCTACCGGAGAGAAAGTACTGACCTATGAGACGGGGATCGAACGGGCGGCATTGCCGGAAAACGTTCACATCCATGAAAATACGAACCTGTTTTCGTCGCTGGCTAGTGGGTCTTATCGCACGCACGGGATGGTCGTGATTCCCTGCTCGATGAATACGCTGGGTTTAATGGCGACCGGCACGGGAGATCAGCTTTTGGCGCGAGCGGCCCAAGTCACGTTGAAAGAACGCCGACCGCTGGTAGTCGTGCCACGTGAGATGCCTTACAATATCATTCATTTGGAAAATATGCTGCGTCTAGCACGAGCAGGCGCCACGATTATGCCGGCTTCACCTGGATTTTATCATCATCCGAAAAAGATCCAGGATATCGTGAATCATGTGGTCGGAAGAGTTCTGGATCAGTTTGAAATTGAACATTCGCTTTTTCAACGTTGGACCGGACTGTGAATCCAACTCGATCGGGGGAGGTAGAAAATGCTTAGTTTGAAGATTTTCGCGGTCGTCTACGTCCTCTGGAATGGTTATGTTTTTATGGCGATGGGGAGAGATAAACGTCGCGCGAAACGGCACCAGTGGAGAACTCCTGAGGCAAGCTTTCTGTTGATGGGAGCGGCTTTAGGTGGAGTAGGCCTGTATGCAGGAATGAAATATTTTCGGCATAAGACTGCCCACACCAAGTTTTTGATCGGAGCACCACTTCTATTAGTAGGAAATGTTATACTCGTGGGGTTTCTCTATTATGCAGGACATGTTCGACTGAATCTTTTTTAGTCGGTCAACTTCAGTAGTTCTATATAAGACGTTCTATATTAGATCTTCTATATTAATTGTTCTATATCGGAAATAATAATTTATAGTATGGTTCAGATGGAGGTGAGTGGGAATGGTTGAACTTTCAGATGTGAAAGATTATGCACAGCAGATTGCCGAAGCGATTGCCACGGTTGTGCACATCGATATTGAGATAGCGGATCATAATCTGATTAGGATCGCCGGAACGGGAAAATATCATAAAGGGGTCGGCCAATCGATGGACCGGCAGGGTTATGTGTATCAGGAAGTCTTGCGGACGGGTCATCAGTTTATCATTGAAACGCCTGGACTGCATCGGCTTTGTGCTCCGTGTAACGCACGGGGTAATTGTCCAGAAAAGTATGAAGTTGTTTCCCCGATCAATGTGGATGGTAAAGCAGTGGGTGCGATTGGACTGATTTGCTTTACGGATGCTCAAGCGAAACTTGTGGAGGAAAATCAACATTCCTATCTTATTTTTATCACTAAGATGGCTGAAACGATTGCCTTAAAGCTGAAGGAACAAGAGTTTTTGAAAGGGCTCGTTTCCTCAAACCGTTATCTAAATTCGATCATCGACTGCCTGGACGAAGGACTACTCACTGCGGACCTTGAAGGAAATATTCTGCACTTTAACCAGTCTGCTCAGAAGTTATTCAGCGCTAATTTGCAGATCTCGGGGAGTAATTTATCGACCTTATTCACGGCACAAATCGTGACAGATATCCTGAAAGTCGGTAAAAACGCGGATGAGGTCGTCGAACGCGAAGTGCATATCGAAACTAAGAAAAGTCGAGTCCAGATGGTCTTGCGTGCGTTGCCTATTGAGGGTGAAGACGAGATAGAGGGTATTGCCGTGATCCTGCGGCCTTTTGACGAAATCAGTCAAATTGTTACTCGCCTTAGCCAGCAAAATGCTGGATATACGATTCAAGATATTTTGGGTGACAGTGAAGCCATGTGTGAAATCCGCGAACGGGCCCAAGTAGTAGCTTCCGGCAAGTCGACGGTTTTGATTCGAGGGGAAAGTGGTACGGGGAAAGAGATGTTGGCCCGTGCGATTCATAATCTCAGTCCTAGGCACCAGGGAATGTTCATGGCAATTAACTGTACTGCCATTCCTGAGGCGCTGTTGGAAAGTGAACTGTTTGGATATGAAGAGGGGGCCTTTACAGGTGCGCGTAAAGGCGGTAAAATCGGAAAAATTGAATTGGCAAACAAAGGGACGCTGTTTCTCGATGAAATCGGAGATATGCCTTTATTTTTGCAAGCCAAGATTCTCAGAGTTTTACAAGAACGTCAAGTCGAGCGAATTGGAGGAATAACTCCGACTGCGGTGGATGTCCGAGTTATCGCGGCAACGCATCGTAACCTAGAGGATATGATGACCAAGGGCGAGTTTCGTGAGGATTTATATTATCGGATCAACGTAATTCCGATGCATATCAAGCCTTTGCGAGAGCGAAAAGAAGACTTAACCGTTTTATGCGAGTATTTTATAAAGGTCTACAATCAGCAGCTTAATAAGACGGTTCAGTTTTTATCCGATGGGTTTCGGCAGAGGTTACATGAGTATTCGTGGCCGGGCAATGTTCGTGAGCTGCAGAATATCTTAGAGTATGCCATGAGCTTAACGGAAGATTCAACCTTGACAGAGGACCATTTATCTCCAAGGCTGAAGCAAGCTCCAAGGAATGATGATCTGGACGGATTTAATCTCGAAAATCTTGAGAGAGAAGCCATACTTCGTTGCCTTCAAACGTCCGAGGATAGTGTTCGGGGGAAAGAGCGAGCGGCAAAGGCGTTGGGCATCGGTATGGCAACCCTTTACCGAAAACTGGCACGCTATAATATACGCTAAACCATTGTTAAAACATGTTTTCAGGGCATAATGACTGAAGGCATGTTTTAAAGACTTGAATAATTATCAAAATGATAATAACTTATCGTATCGATAAACGATTATCGTATTGATTAATCCGAAGAATGCCCTGATTATGGGGAAGTGGGGTGGATGGGCTTATCGTTTTGAGAGAAGTTCGCTGAGTGATTTTAACAAGAAGTCGGTGAATTAGCCACCTTTCGCCATTTCTATTGGTTGGCATGGATTTTGCACAGTTAAAATGGGAAACTATAGTGGTGAACTTCGTGCTCTCTGTGATACTACTTGGTGGCATAGAGATCAAGTGGATAAATGTTGGATGGAGGGAATTTAATGGCTTACACAGTTGTGGGGACTAGCGTTAACAAAGTTGATGCTATCGCCAAGGTTACAGGGAAGGCGAACTATACGGATGATTTCCATGAAAGGGATATGCTCGTGGGGAAGATCCTGCACAGTCCTTACGCCCATGCGATTATTAAATCCATCGATGTGAGTCTGGCGAGAGCGTTACCTGGCGTAGAAGCTGTATTAACGTATAAAGATCTGCCCAGAATTAACTACGCTACGTCCTTGCCGGGCTATGTTGAGAACGGTTTAGAGGAAGAATTTGAAAATGATCGGATTAAATTTGCCACAGCAGGACATCCTTACTCCCTGGATCCCGGTCATCGGGATGTTGAGGACCGACATATACTGACGAAGAAAGCTCGCTTTGTGGGAGACGAAGTAGCGGCTGTGGTGGCAACGGATGAACTAATCGCTGAAAAGGCATTAAAGCTAATTAAGGTTGAATACGAGGTTCTGGAAGCGTTAACGAGCACGGACGCTGCACTTAAAGAAGGTGCACCACTGATCCATGATGAACGCGAGGGAAATATTCTGGCATCGGGTGGGTTTGCCATCGGAGATGTGGAAGAAGCCTTTAAAGAATCGGACCATGTCTTCGAGGGAGAGTACGAAACCAGCATTGTGCAGCATTGTCATATGGAAAATCAAACCTCTTATGCTTATCAGGATTCCGACGGTCGAATCGTGATCGTCACCTCGACTCAAATTCCGCAGATTGTGCGCCGGGTGGTTGCTCAATCGCTGGGGCTTCCCTGGGGAAAGGTGCGCGTGATTAAGCCGTTTGTCGGTGGCGGGTTTGGGAACAAGCAAGATGTTTGTATTGAGCCGTTAAACGCTGCGATGACCCTAGCCGTGGGCGGGAGACCAGTGAAAATCGAACTCAGTCGGGAAGAGAGTATGATTGATACTCGAACGCGTCATTCGTTTAAGTTTAAGATAAAGACCGGGATCAATCAAGATGGGAAACTGATTGGAATTCATATTTCAGCCATCTCCAACACAGGGGCCTACGCCTCCCACGGTCATTCTATTGCGGGTAGTGCGGGGGGTAAATTCCGCTACCTTTATCCTACGAAGGCGTTGAAATATGACCCAATAACGGTTTATACGAACTTGCCTGTTGCAGGGGCGATGAGAGGGTATGGATGCCCACAAATATTTTATGCCTTTGAATCACATCTTGAAGATATTGCGAAGCGCTTGAACATGGACCCTATCGAGATCCGCAGGAAGAATTTAGTGGAAGTTGGGTATGTGGACCCCGTTAGCAAAAATAAAATTACGAGCTGTGGCATACGGGAGTGTATCGATAAGGGCAAGGCTTTAATCAAATGGGACGAGAAAAAGGCCTTATATAAAGATCAGAGTGGGAATAAGCTGCGGGGCCTGGGCATGGCTTGTTTCAGTTATGCCTCTGGAACTTACCCAGTCGCTTTAGAACTGGCTGGAGCGCGGATTGTGTTGAACCAAGATGGGTCGGTACAACTACAAATTGGGGCAACAGATACTGGGCAAGGGAGTGATACGGTCTTTGCTCAAATGGTGGCCGAAGTGCTAGGACTACCCATGGATATGGTGCATGTTATCTCTGCTCAAGACACGGACATTTCTCCCTTTGATACTGGGTGTTACGCCTCCAGACAGACCTATGTTTCTGGAATGGCAGTTGAAAAGGCAGCCCTCGAAGTGAAGGGGAAGATTCTTGGGTTCGCGGCGCACATGACGGATATTCCAGTAGATAAACTTGAACTCTTGCATCGAAAAATTGTCTATAAGCATTCCGGCGAAAGCGTCTTGACCCTCGAAGAAGTTGCTATGCAGTCTTATTATGATCGCCTCTACGCTAAGCCGATTACGAGTGATATTTCCAACAATGCTCGTATTAATGCGATCCCCTTTGGGGTCACCTTTGCCGAGGTGGAGGTTGACATCAAAACGGGGAAAATCGTGGTCTTGGAAATTTTCAATGTTCATGATTCTGGGACCATCGTCAATCCGAAAATGGCAGAGGGACAAGTTCACGGTGGAGTGAGTATGGGGATTGGCTATGCACTGTCCGAGCAAATGCTCTTCGATGCTGTCACGGGGAAACCTCTTAACAATAATTTACTGGACTATAAACTTCCCACCATTATGGATACGCCGGATATTGGTGTAGCCTTTGTAGAAGAGTATGAACCAACAGGGCCGTTTGGCGTTAAATCTCTTGGGGAACCTCCGACGATTACCCCGGCTCCTGCGATTCGTAACGCGGTCTTGGATGCGACGGGTGTCGCCTTTAATCGGTTACCGATGAATCCACAACGGGTCTTCGAAGGTTTCAAAAAGGCTGGATTAATATAGGGAGGCGGTGATGAGATGTACAATATTATTGGCTATTATGATGCGGAAACCATCGGTGAAGCGACTGCGCTGCTCGCGGAGAAACCTAATTTAGAACTCATTGCGGGTGGGACGGACGTACTGATCAAAATGCACGGGAAGTCTGAAGACACAGAGCTCCTCAGTCTTCGCAAGATAAAATTCCTAGAAATTATACGCATTGCTGAGGATGGTACGATTGTCATCGGTGCGCTGGCTACCTTTGCTCGTGTTTTTAATGATCCTATCATACGGGAGATGATCCCGATTTTAACCGAAGCCGCCATTTCGATGGGGGGGCCACAAATCAGGAATATTGCCACGATTGGTGGGAATGTCTGCAGTGGGGCAACGTCTGGAGATAGTGCGTCCTCGTTGTTTGCACTCAATGCCCAGTTGAAATTAGTGAGTTATCAGGGGGAACGCATTGTTCCGATTCAAGAGTTCTACCTAGGACCGGGCAAAGTGGACCTGAACTATGGAGAAATTCTTACTGAAATTCGTATTTCCCCGGAAGATTACCAGGGCTTCGGTGGGCAGTATATTAAGTTCGCCATGCGTGAGGCGATGGACATTGCCACACTCGGGGTCACGGTCACTTGCAAACTGCAAGGCGAAAGGTTTGACGAGGTCAGAATTGCGCTTGGAGTAGCGGGTCCAACCCCTTTGAGGTGTCTTGAAGCGGAAAAGTATGCCCAAGGGAAAGAAATTTCTGCAGAAACCGTAGCGGAGATTGGCAAACTTGCCGTTAATTCTACCAAAGCACGAACATCTTGGCGAGCATCTAAAGAATATCGGGAACACCTTGTGGAAGAACTTGTGCAGAGAGCCTTGAAAGTAGCCGTTGTTAACGCAGGAGGTGTGGAACTTGTTTAAAAGAATAGCGTTTTCCGTCAATGGTAAAGCCTTTAATATAGAAGTTGATATCCGGGAATCGTTGTTGGAACTATTGAGAAAGCACTTAGGCTACACCGGAGCCAAAAAGGGGTGTGGAGTTGGAGAGTGTGGGGCGTGTAGCGTGTTAATTGACGGCGTTCCCTTTGATTCTTGTATTTATCTGGCGGTCTGGGCGGATGGTAAAGCGATCACGACGATTGAAGGCGTGGCTTCGAAAAGTGGGGAACTCTCAGAGGTTCAAAAGGCATATGTCGATGAAGGGGCTGTGCAGTGTGGCTTTTGTACCCCTGGTCTCGTGTTGACGACTCAGGCGATGGTGGACGGCGGCAAGGATTATACCCGAGAGGAGCTTAAACGTGAGCTTTCGGGTCATCTCTGCCGGTGTACTGGGTATCAGAGTATCTTGAAGGCGGCTGAAAAATCGTTAGAAGGTCATATTTGCACCTGCGTGGATAGCCCTCATTATAAGAAGCAATGACCTCGTTCAACAATATTAATAAGAATTAAGGAGCGATAACTATGAGTGATAAAATGACGCAAATTCCCTTTAGAAACCTGATCGATTGGGTGCTCACCGAGTACAAACAAAGTCAAACGATTTATGGCATACCAGAAGCGAAGTTCTTCAAAAAAACAAACGCCCAACACATTAAACTCTTCGGTGAAACAATGGAGACGCCTGTAGGACCGGCTGCCGGACCTCACACTCAATTAGCTCAAAATATTGTTGCTTCGTATTTGAGCGGGAGTCGTTTCTTCGAGTTAAAATCTGTGCAAATCATGGACGAACTCGAATTCCCTAAGCCTTGTATTCTGGCAGAAGATGAAGCCTATAACACAGAGTGGTCAACGGAATTGCCAATTATGGGCGCCTTCGATGAGTATGTAAAAGCCTGGTTTGTGCTTCATGTGCTGGAAAAAGAGTTGTTTAAGCAAAGTGATCGTCGCTTCATGTTCAACATGAGCGTGGGATATGATCTCAAGGGAATCCAATCTCCGAAGGTCGATGAATTTGTGGAAGGGCTCAAAGATGCCTCGCAAACAGCGATTTTCAAGGAGTGTAAGGCGGTTCTAAGTGAGAATTTAGAGCGTTTTGAGCAGTTGGACCAAGCCTATGTGGATGCTATTTCTCCAACGATCTGTACGTCGATCACCTTATCAACCATGCATGGTTGTCCGCCTGCAGAGATCGAAGCGATCATAAAATACTTGATTAGCGAAAAGAAATTGCATACATTCGTGAAAATGAATCCGACGCTTTTAGGATATGAGTATGTGCGAAACACCTTCGATAAGATGGGGTATACGTATATTAGCCTTAAGGAAGAATCCTTCACCCATGACCTCCAATTTGTGGACGGAGTTGAAATGTTAAAGCGTCTCAAAGCCTTCGCCTTAGACCATAAAAAAGACTTTGGGGTCAAGATGTCCAACACCTTGCCGGTAAGGATTACGAAATCGGAATTACCTGGTGAAGAGATGTATATGTCCGGGCGGGCCCTTTATCCGTTGACGATTAATCTGGCCTACAAGCTGGCTTCTGAGTTCAAGGGGGATCTCAAAATCTCCTATTCGGGTGGAGCAGATGCCTTTAATATTGCGCGAATCTTTGAGACGGGAATCCAGCCTATTACTGTGGCTACAACTCTGTTGAAGCCGGGAGCTTATCAGCGCTTTAAGCAATTAGCGGATCTCTTAGATCCTTTGATGGATAGTGCGGAGTCGAGCAAACTCGATCTGAACAAATTGAAGGCTCTGGCAGAAAGTTCATTTGACGATGCCAATCATCTCAAAGAAAAAAGAGATGTAATCAATCGTAAAACAGAACTCAAGTTACCTGTAATCGATTGTTTCATGGCTCCTTGTACCGTAGGTTGTCCTATTGAACAGGATGTTCCGGAGTATCTACGCCTAGTAGGGGAGAAGCGCTACGAGGAAGCGTTTGATGTCGTCGTGTCCAAAAACCCCTTACCATTCATTACGGGAACGATTTGTACGCATAACTGTATGACGAAGTGTACTCGCCTGGACTATGATGAGTCTGTGCATATCCGTGGGCAGAAATTAGTGGCTGCTGAAAAAGGCTTTGCTGCATATATGCAGACGATTCCTGCGCTGAAGCCTGAGTCATCCGCTAAAGTAGCGGTTATTGGAGCAGGTCCATCGGGACTTGCGGCCGCGTACTTCTTAGCTAAAGCGGGTATGGAGGTCACTGTTTTTGATAAACGTGAAAAAGCTGGCGGTACGGTCGAATACGTGATACCGGACTTTAGGATCTCTAGAGAAGCGATCAGGAATGACATCGAATTAATTGAAAAAATGGGTGTAAAATTTGAGTTTGGGGTTAATCCCAATACTTCTGTTGAAGAATACAAAACGAAAGGCTTTCAATATGTCTATCTAGCTATAGGCGCCGGCAAGACGAATGCTCTTAATATATCAGGAGATACCACTCGGGTAATGGGCGCTATATCATTCTTAGAAGCCTTTAATGCGGATAAAGAGTCCTTAAAGCTTGGTAAGAGCGTGGCTGTGGTCGGAGGCGGTAATTCTGCAATGGATGCTGCTCGAGCTGCTCTAAGAGTGGACGGCGTTGAGACGGTTTATATCGTCTATCGTCGCACAAAAGACTACATGCCAGCAGACAAAGAGGAATTGCACTATGCGGTTGAAGATGGGGTTATCTTCAAAGAGCTTCTGGCGCCAGTCTCTTTGACTGAGGGCGTACTGAAATGCCAGACGATGGAACTAGGTCAACCGGATGCATCTGGGCGCAGGAGTCCTGTGGCTAAGGTGGGTGCGTTCGAAGACTTGCAAGTCGACACTGTTTTGGCAGCCATCGGGGAATTGATCGATTATGATTTATTGAAGAGTAATGGTATTGAAATAGGGGACAAGGGTAAAATTCTGGTTAATGACGTAACCCTCGAAACCAGTGTGAGTAATGTTTATATCGGTGGAGATGCCCTTGCTGGACCTTGGACTGTAGTGGGTGGTATTAAGCACGGTACGCAAGTAGCTAAAGCAATTTTGGCAAAAGAAAAGATCGAGTTTAGTCAAGAGTTTGCATCGCGGATTTCCTTTGATAACGACGTTCAGCTGTTGGAGATTGCTGAGAAGAAAGGCGTCATGCAACCAGTCTGCGATCATGAACAAGAATCGGGCCGATGCTTAGAGTGCAACAAAGTGTGTAATATCTGTGCAGAGGTTTGTCCAAACCGCGCCAACTTAATGATTCCGGTTAACGGAGAAGGTTTAACCAATCTCAATCAGATCCTCCACGTAGACGGAATGTGTAATGAGTGCGGAAACTGCGCGACCTTCTGCCCGTATACAAGTGAGCCTTACAAGGTTAAATTGACGTTATTCTGGAGTGAAAAGGACTTTAAGGAAAGTGCCAACTCAGGCTTCCTCGTGGTAGGAGATGGCAACGGGTCGGAAGTAATGCTTCGTCTTGGGGAAGACGTCATCAAGGTTAAATTTGATGAATCGGGCAAAGCAGATGTGCGAATCGATTCCTCCATCGCTGCCTTTATCTGGACCGTGCTAAAACAGTACGATTATCTGTATAAAATTTAAAATAATGCGCATAGATAAGAGGCCGACGCATTTGTTGGCCTCTCGTTTCGTAAAACTAACATTTATTTTTTAGTCGGAACGATTAGTTTACGCCAGATAGGGGGTTTTTATCAGTATATTAGGCTGAACATTATCGTAATGATAAGGAATCCTATCAAAGTGATAAACACCCGATGTTTCAAGTACGTAGCGCCAATATAAATATTTTTCAATAAAGAATTTTGAAATATCTTAATTCTTTTGAATTTCTTTATCGTTATGATAAAGATTAAATTAGTCTAACAGAAAAAACTCTTATATTAGGCTTACTTGACGACATTAACCGAATTGGCACGAATCTTGCTACATAGTGGTTTATCCAGTCCAAGTGTATTCTTTCGTTGAGACTTTAAGGTAAGGGGGGGACATAGAACTAACGAGCATCATTCCAAGTTAAAAATAAGGAGGAACGAAAATAATGGCGAATACGAATGTAGTTGCACCTGTCGATGAAATGTTGCCCCCAGGTAAACTTTTTGTGTATGGCTTACAACACGTGCTGGCGATGTATGCGGGAGCGGTTGCGGTTCCCTTAATTATTGCAGCTGCCGCCGGTTTAACACAAGCACAAACCGCTTTTCTGATTAATGCTGACTTGTTCACTTGTGGTATCGCTACCCTACTCCAAACCTTAGGGATTTGGAAAATCGGAATTAAGATTCCCGTTATCCAAGGGGTTACCTTTGCCGCCGTTACGCCGATGGTCATTATGGCCAAGACCGGTGGTATGACACTCATTTTTGGATCCGTTATAGTCGCTGGCCTATTTACATTTTTAGCAGCACCATTCTTTAGTCGATTAATCCGCTTCTTTCCACCGATTGTTACTGGTACCATTATTACCATCATCGGGGTGTCTCTCTTACCAGTTGGTGTGAACTGGGCAGCTGGTGGAATAGGGAATCCGAATTACGGATCACTATCGTTCATTATGATTGCAGCCATTGTGCTTTTGGCCATTCTGTTGGTCAATAGATTCTTCAAAGGTTTCATTTCCCACATCGCCGTTTTAATTGGTTTACTGGTCGGTCTTATAGTAGCCATACCCATGGGATTGGTTAACTTCTCTGGCGTTGCTGATGCTGATTGGATCGGCATTACCACACCGTTTTTCTTTGGGTATCCGACATTTGAAGCCGGCGCGATCATTGCCATGATTTTGGTCATGTTGGTCGTCATGGTTGAGTCGACCGGAGATTTTCTAGCCATTGGTGAACTGGTTGGGAAAAAGATCGGTCAAGAAGAACTTACTTCAGGTTTAAGAGCAGATGGATTAGCCACTGCACTTGGTGGTATCTTCAATGCCTTCCCGTACACTGCCTTCGCGCAGAATGTTGGATTGGTCGCGTTAACCGGTGTGAAGAGCCGCTTCGTGGTCGCTACGTCTGGTATCATCTTAGTAATATTGGGCTTATTCCCTAAGATGGCCACAATCATTGCTTCATTACCTACCCCTGTACTTGGGGGAGCTGGGATTGCTATGTTCGGAATCGTAGCTGCAACGGGAATTAAGACTCTCGCTAAAGTAGATTTCGAGAAAAACGTTCATAACCTTTTCATTGTTGCTATTAGTATCGGGATTGGCTTGATCCCTGTGGTAGCTCCAAACTTCTTTAAATTATTCCCATCGTGGAGTCAGACCATTATGCATAGTGGAATTACCCTAGGTTCAATCTCGGCCATTCTCCTTAATGCTTTCTTTAATGGAAGCAAAGGCGCAGGAGATTTA
>JUEG02000281.1_pt1 | contig 11732 bp, 13 predicted proteins | sample 432341 | NCBI WGS metagenome assembly JUEG02 (sample SAMN02953476, study PRJNA257561) | rock porewater metagenome | biome: terrestrial; feature: Opalinus Clay rock; material: porewater; isolation source: Opalinus Clay rock BIC-A1 borehole | place: Switzerland: Mt Terri URL, St-Ursanne ...
GCTTGGAAACTTCATGCCTTAATCGAACAAGCCGGAGCTGTGGTGGTCGGTGAAGAAACCTGTACAGGAGAACGCTATTATAAGGATATCACTGAGCCTGCGGACAACCTAACGGATATGTTTGCCAATATTGCTAAGCGTCCACTAAAAGTGAATTGTGCTTGTTTTACCCCGAATCAAGGACGCATGGAAGATATAAATCTCATGGCTGAAACCTTAAAAGCGGACGCCGTGATCGATTTTAACCTCCAGTTCTGTCAGCCCTATGGCGTGGAAAGTTATTTTGTTGCTAAGGAAATGGAAAAGAAAAAGATTCCCTTCCTGCGGCTGGAAAGTGATTTTTCTGAAGAAGACCAAGGGCAACTCTTGACCCGGATAGAGGCTTTAATCGAGATGATTCGTGCATGAAACAGGCTGGGTTAGATCTTGGCTCGGTTAATACGAAGTTAGTGGTACTTGAAAACGGAGAACGAGTATACAGCCATGTCATACCTTCCCGGTTCGATTCTGTCCAAGCGGGTATTACTCTATTAAAGTCCTATGTCGAAGAACATGGAGAAAAACCTAAAAATCTTGTGGTCACAGGGTACGGACGGGTAAATTTTCCGGAGGGGCGGGTAATTACGGAAATTACCTGCCAAGCAAGGGGATGTCATGCGTATTTTCCGGAGTATGCCTACATTTTAGATTTAGGGGGACAAGACGCTAAAGTGATTAAGAAAAGCGCGGAAGGAAAAGTTGTTCAGTTTATCATGAATGACAAGTGCGCTGCCGGAACAGGACGTTTTTTAGATGTTATCCTCAAGGGATTAGATCTAACCTCCATGGAGATGGAGTTAGCTACAGAGGCAAAGCCAATGCCCATCAATTCTATGTGTACAGTTTTCGCAGAATCTGAAGTCATTACTATGCTGGCTAAGGGCATTCCAAAACCAGAAGTGATTGCAGGCCTCTTCAAAAGTACCGCAAAGCGTCTTGCCAATTTTGTGGAGTCTGTCGGACATCCTGAATGTTTGATATTCACTGGGGGCGGCGCATATTACAGTCTCTTAGTCCAATTTCTTGAACGGGAGTTAAAGGGGAACGTTGTGATTCCGTCTGAACCCGAATTAACTGCGGCTTTAGGTGCGGCATTATTAGCATAACAACTGAGAATAGCACTTGCTTAAGATAGCAGGTGCTATTCTCAACGTGTTCCTGTAAGATAAAAAACAAACTTAGGAGGATCCTTGAAAATGGAAAGAGAAAAAATTATATCTGATGTAAGAAGCAAGGCGGGAGGGTGTTTCCAAAAAGGTGAGTTTTATTGTTCCGAAGCCGTGATTCATACCCTTAACGAATTTCTTAGTTGGCCCTTTGATCGTTCAATTGTCCGCCTGGCCGCCGGTTTTCCAGTCGGAATCGGTAGGTCTGGGTGTGTTTGTGGCGCAATCAGTGGTGGTGTAATGGCCTTAGGGATGGTTTACGGCAGGGATCCAGGCAATGCAATGGACAGTAGAATATTTCCTGTCGCGGCTGAACTTCATGACCATATTAAGAAGCTATATAAGAGTACTTGTTGCAGAGTGATTACTAAAGATTTAGTCTTTAACTCTCCTGAAAGAAAAGCGCACTGTGTAAAAATTACAGGGGAAGTTGCGGCCTGGGTTGCAGATAAATTGCTTAATGATGAAGCGCTTAAAGATAAAATCCAACCCGTAGTTGTTTAGAATAGAGTGAAAGTATGATATACCTTGCCAGATCGCTTTTTTGCGTTCTGGCTTTTTTTTGTAGGATATGAGATTATTTTCGGTCCTGTCTAATTATAAAGTGCCTTGAAATATAGAGTGGCGCAGATGTATAATTAAATAATAATAAAAATACATAATTCTATAATTATATAGTATATTGTGTCCGCGCAAAGAGATCATGCAGTCTTGTCTTGAAGGGGGGACCTCATTGAACTACAAGCTATACCATTTTTCATTCAGGCGGGTTTGGTCAGCCATTTAGAAGTAGAAGAAAAGAGAAAGTACATATGTGATGTCATTAGTGTGGTTAAAGAAAGAGTAAGAACCCTGAGAGAACTGGCCGAAGCAAGTCGTTATTTTTTTCAAGAAATTATGAGCTATGACGAAAAGGGTATGGAGAAATACTTTATAAATCAAGAAGGCGTATGTACTTTGCTCTCTAAAGGTAGAGAGTGTCTAACGGCTCTAGATCATTTTGACGTGGAAAATGTTGAAAGCGTCTATCGCCAGTTAATGGATGAACTCAAGATTAAAGGCGGCATTATTATTCATCCTACGAGATTGGCCTTAACTGGTCGTACCGTCAGCCCTGGCCTGTTTGAGGTTATGGCTTTATTAGGGAAAAGGAAATGTATAGAACGCTTAGATAAGGCCATTGAATTTATTTGGAAAAAAATTAGAAAAATTTAATGGCGCCAAACGCTGGACAAATGCCTGACTGTACTAGAAAACTTCTTGGTTTTGTACTTGCCGAAAAATTTGAAAGGGAGAATGGATATGTTCTACCGATGTGCTCAAAACTAATTGAAACAAGATGTAAAAAATGGTAAGATACTAATTATTTTCTGGATATTATCTAATTAGTTCGCGAAATCAATATAGGTAAGTTTGCTCATGAGAATTCGAATACTTATTCCGTTATCGACTAGCCAAAGTACGAACGGCATCGACAGCGAATTCCGTCTCTTCTCGCGTGTTGAAATGGGAGAAAGAAAACCGGACGGAGCCGGATAGGTTGAGCCCATCGTGCATCAATGGTGCACAATGGGCCCCCGCGCGCACGGCAATGCCGTACTTCTCAAAAAGTAGACCGGCGACTTGAGCGGAATCATACCCCTCGATATTGAGAGAGACGATGGGTGTACGGAGAGGCGCAGCCAAATCGCCATAGAGCGTAACGCCGGGAGTATCTGCCAGGGAATGTGCAAACAGGCGCGCCAGTGTATCCGCCTGGTTATGGATTGTCGATAGTCCTGTGGATTGTATATATTGTACGCCAGCCAATAGTCCTGCGATCCCGTGTGCATTTTGCGTACCGGCTTCCAAAGCATCGGGCAATTCCCGAGGATGTTTGTAGTCGAAGGAATGATGGCCGCTTCCTCCAACATACAGGGATTCGGGCATGTAATTGGGTCCTAAACAGAGTCCACCGGTGCCTTGCGGCCCGAAGAGGGATTTATGACCTGTAAAGCAAAGCGCGGATATGTTTTTCATATCGATAGGCAAAAGTCCAGCGCTTTGTGAGGCGTCTACAATGAAGTGCACGTTACGTGCTGCACATAATTCACCAATAGACTGTATATCGAATACGTTGCCTGTGACATTGGAAGCATGTGTAAGTACCACGGCCTCAGTATCTGGCCGGATGGCAGAAGAAATTGCTTCTGTCGAAATGCATCCTAAGATGTCACAAGGAATAATGGTATAATTATCCTGCCTGTATATGGGTCGCAGTACCGAATTGTGCTCTGCGGCGGTTGTGACGATATGTCCCTTGATTCCGGCAATGGCGATGTTTAAGGCGACAGTGGCATTTAGGGTGAATACAACACGCATAGGATCGTCGATAAGCCCAAAGAGTGAAGCCAAGGCTATCCGTGCTTCCATCAACATACGGAGGGCGTCAAGTGCTGGTGTATGCGCTCCGCGTGAAGCGTTGCCAAACGTATCCATGGCTCGTAAAACGGCTTTCTTGACGCTATCAGGTTTTATCAGGGTCGTAGCGGCGTTGTCCAGATAAATCATTTTTTCTCCAATCTGTACGCAGTGGTTATTTTATAATAGTATAATGCAAATATCTGTGTTAAGGAAGTGATTCTCATGATGAGTTTATTGTCAAACTGTACGTCGGGAGGTTGCGGGGCCAAGATTGGCCCAGGCGAGTTATCCAAGGTGTTAGCTGGTATGCCTGCTTTTTGTGACCCTAAGCTATTGGTTGGCTTTGATGCGTCGGATGATGCCGCCGTTTATCAAATTGATCAGGACACAGCCATTGTTTCTACGGTGGATTTTTTTTCACCGATGGTGGATGATGCCCGTTCGTTTGGTCGAATCGCAGCTGCTAATGCCTTGAGCGATGTATATTCCATGGGTGGTACACCGCTTTTTGCCCTGAATCTCGTTTGTTATCCTGAGAGAATGGAACTAGACGCCTTGGGTGAAATATTATTAGGCGGCGCGGAAAAGATCCAAGAGGCGGGAGCGGTACTTTGCGGCGGCCATTCTATCTATGACAAAGAGCCGAAATATGGGCTGGCGGTCACCGGACGTCTCGACCCGAAACGAATCTGGCGTAATAATACACCAGCTCCGGGGGATCAACTGATCCTCACAAAACCGCTTGGCATTGGCATTGTCATGGCTGCGCTGCGTGGAGAAATGGCAGATGAACAAGCAGTTCAGGCAGCGATTTCCTCCATGCAGCGGCTCAACAAATATGCGGCGGAGAAAATGCACAGTTTTCCGATCAGTGCTTGCACCGATATCACTGGATTCGGACTGTTAGCCCATGCCAGGGAAATGGCAGGGGAAGCCACATCGTTAGTATTATATAGTTCGGAGTTGCCGTATATCCCCCAGGCTTATACGTATGCCGGGGATTATCTGATAACTGCGGCTGCACAGCGCAACCGCAATCATATGCAGGGCTTTGTGGAGCTTGGCGATACACCGTTTGCCTTGCAGGAATTGATGTTTGATCCGCAAACCTCCGGAGGACTGTTTCTCAGTGCCCCGAAATCCTGTGCGCAAGAGCTGTTAAGTGCCATTCAGGAAGTGGAACCACAGGCTAGAATCGTAGGAGAAGTGCTCCTGCCACAAAATTCACCGATTTTAGTACGATAAGGAGGAGTATTCATGAATAACATTGATTGTCTTGGACAGGTCTGCCCTATACCGGTCATACGAGCAAAAAAAGCGCTGGAGGGCTTGGGGGAAGCTGGCGGCGTGGTAACTGTTTTAGTAGATAACGACATTGCCCGCCAAAATCTTCAAAAGATGGCAACGGGTCTGGGTTATCAAAGCGAATATGAGCAGAGAGAAAACGGTAATATCGAAGTTACCATCGTTGCAGGAGAAGGCTGCGCTGTGGAAAGCTGCGCGACAGACGGGGATTCGGGGCTCGTCGTCGCCATCGGCAGGAATACCATGGGCGAGGGCAGCCAGGAGCTGGGCCAAATACTGATCAAAGGTTTCATCTTTGCACTCAGGGAGCTTGTGCCGCCGCCCACGCATGTTTTGTTTTTCAATTCGGGGGCATACCTTACCGGCAGTGATTCTAACTGCTTGGAAGACTTGCGCGCTCTGGAAGCAGCGGGAACGGTTATTCTGACCTGTGGCACCTGCACCAATTATTATGAAATTACGGAGAAGCTAGGGGTCGGTGAGATCGCCAACATGTACGGCATCGTTACTGCTATGGCTGGTGCGAAGCGGCTTATCAATATTTAGGAGGCTTTTTGTGTCTTATATTCTTACTTTCGCTAACACTCATGGGGCTATTTTTGCCGAAAAAACCCTCTTGCAGGCTGGCTATTCCGTAGGGGTGATGCCATTGCCCTCCGGCATCAAAGCCGGATGCGGCATTGCCCTTCGGGTAGCGGATCATCTTGTGGCAAAGGCTCTATTGCAGGAGAATAACATAGTTGTAGCGGCTGTCTATCAAGCATCGCTAAATTCACCGGACACTGTGTACAGCGAGGTCCTGGGATGAACGGAAGTCAGTCATTGGCATTCTGAACTAACACCAAAATAACGCCCTTGACTGGGGGCGTTATTTTATTTAACCTCTTTCGTGATCATGGCCTTCCGTTTATTTTATAAGCCTGCTTGTCCGGTGGGTACAGTCACACTCATAAGCTCGGCCCCATATTCTGTAATAAAGTAACAGAAGGAAGTCAAGGATCTGCTTATAAATACGGGGAATGGGGCAAGAGCTTGCCTCCCCCGACAGTGACGGCCAGCCAAATTCGTCAGCGCCGACGAATTTGACTTACACCCAGCTGCTCATCCTTCTTGGGATCACGGAAGAGGAGCGGGATGAATTTATCGCCGAGCATTATGTGGAGAGCATGACCAGATTGAATGGCAGCAGGCTGAAATTGAAAAACATCAAAATCCTCCAATTAACCACTCAGGCCAAAAGCTTGGAGAAAGAGGTGAAGACTATAGATGAATATGGGATATTAGAGCATTTACTGACTTTATCAGATAGTAAGAGTAAATGCTTAGGAACAATTGAGTCATATATGCATTATTTAGATGCAGTTATGACTTGGCACAAGCTCTGATTAAGGAGTCTTTTTGTAGATAACGACAAATACCACTGCAATTTTGCAGTGGTATTATTATTTAAATTATTTAAATTTTCAAACAAATTAATTGATCTAAAACCGTTGGCTATTTGTTTTCGACAATTAGACAGTTAGTTTCAACTGATCGACAGTCAAATGATGTGAAAGTTAATTAAATGGCATAGCACTTGCTAGTATATAACCAAACAAAACTAAAACAAACTCAAACTACTTAAATTAAACTAAACCAAATTAAACCAAAAAAGGAGGACGCGTACAAATTTCTAGGATATCAGTTGTTTTATTGTATAGAAAAAATTTACCAAAGGGGTTGGAACATGAGATACGCAGAGGCAGGATATAACTTAGAAATTGATCTAGCCACAGGAAACATTGAGAAAGTAGAAACTGACCCGAAATTAATGGAGCTTCATCTGGGGGGCCTGGGTACGGACGTCAAGATCCATTACGATAGGGTTCCTCCTGAGACTCAAGCATTTGATCCGGAAAATCTACTGATCTTCAGCGCAGGTCTTTTATGCGGCACACCTACTTTCAGTGCGAATCGTATGCTGGTTTCCACTATTTCTCCTCAGACGGGGTTACTGTGTTATCCAATGGCAGGGGGATTTTGGGCGTCGGAATTGAAGTATGCCGGTTATGACAAAGTGATCATGCGCAACAAGTCCCCAAAGCTGGTGTATATCTATATAAACAATGACAAAGTAGAGTTACGTGATGCTGCTCATTTGAAGGGGAAAGGCGCCCTTGAAGTTCAAGACCTTATAAGAGAAGAGTTGAATGAGCCGGATGCCCAGGTGTCCGCTATCGGCTTGGCCGGCGAAAATCGTTGTTTCGGGGCTTCCATTGAGCAATCCAAGTCGAGTGCCAGCCGGGGCGGCGCCGGTGCCGTTATGGGGGACAAAAACGTTAAGGCGATTGCCGTTCGTGGAACAAAGGATATTTACCTTGCCGATGGGCCTGAATTCATGAAGCAGTTGAAGATATTGGCGGATTGGATAGATCACCGCAATCATAATCCTCTTCCGAACAAAAATATCATGACGATCCATACCGGGGTTGGGTCGCCACAGGCTATGAAAATTGTTGATGAGAAATGGCATACTCAAGGTTTCTCTTGGGGAAATTCGCGCAGACGGAGAAAAACCTTTTGGAACGACGAAATTGAAAAGCAATGGACGGAGGTTCAAACAAAAGCGTTAAGGCGATTCATAAGTTGCTTTAACTGTCCCCAGCAATGCGGAGCCTTAATTACCCACGAGGATACGCCAAGATACATGGCGAAATGCTTCTCGAAACTTTCCTATATGTTTGCAGCAGAAATAGACGAACAGGGTTTTAATTGGGAAATCCTTGAGCCTGCTTTTCAGTATGGATTTGATTCATTTTCAACCCCACAAGTTTTGGCCATGGGTGTAGAGCTTCGTAAAGACGGCATTTTTACCGATGAGGATTGGGAAGGATGCCCAACCGATATAGCGGGGACGTTTTTCTGGTTGCTTGACAAAATGGCCCGACGGGAAGGAAGAGTCGGAGATCTACTGGCTGACGGCTGTTATGGGGCGTGCCGAAGGCTTGGCTTGCCAGAAGGGAAGTATGATCATAATAATATTAAGAAACATGAGCAGATGTGCGTCAAACTGGGAATGATGGATCCCCTTTATTACCTTATGTATGCTACCAACGAGAAGGTAAGCATTACCCAAATGGAAGGGAACTGGCCCCAAGAGCCTTTTAGAGAAATGGCGGATAGAGAAGAGTTTGTAAAGGATTGGCCCCATCTTCCGGATGATCGGTTTAAGAAATGGTTCCTGGACTGGGAACCGCGGGGAGAATTCGCCAATCCATTTTATCCAACGAAAGAAATATCCGCTGAACTTGTGGATTGGATGGAGATGTTGCACAACATTGATGACGCCCTTGGGATTTGTTGCGGCATGGGATCGTTTTGCCTGAAGCCGGCCTATCATATCCACAATTACACAAAATTTATTAATGCAGCCACCGGGCTGAATCTAGATGAAGACGGACTGAGGAAAGCAGTCAATCGGAGCCGGAATTTACACCGTGCACTACAAAATCGGAGAGGCCTGAGAAGAAAAGATGAGGTGCCGCCGAAAGACCATTGGAAGCATAGATTTCCAGAGTACGAATACGAACTCTTATCCTATTATTATAACTTCAAGGGATGGAATATGGACGCGATTCCGACAAGAAAAAGATTAGAGGAACTAGATCTTGGTTATGTTGCAGACGATCTTGAGAAGAGAGGGATATTAAAAGACGACCCGGATCTGATTTATGTTCCCAATGATAACGTCTCGAGAGAAGAAAGCTCAATTTATCTGCAGGACGGTCAGTCGGACTTTTATATTCCCGATGATCACGTCTCGAGAAAAGAGGGATGATAAAAGATGGCCAAGATTAAGAAGAAAATCAGAACGATCAAGATTAATGCCGATTTGTGCAATGGATGTCGGACCTGTGAGGTAGTTTGCTCCGCCGGTCACGCTACACCGAGATTCAGCAGCAATAATCCGGCAAGGGCTCGTATTCATGTGATTACTCACCGACTGGAAAATATATTTCTTCCGGTATTCGCGGGTGAGAATACGCCAGCCCAATGCATGGGCAGGGAAAAGTATGTGATTGACGGAAAGGAATACGATGAGTGCTCCTTCTGCAAGGCTTCCTGCTCAGCCAGAGGCAGATTCATAGAGCCCGATTCCGGCCTCCCGTTAAGATGCGATATGTGTGAAGGTGAAGAACAGCCGCTCTGTGTTGAATGGTGCTTAAATAAGGTTCTGACTCTCGAAGAAAGGGAAGAGGAAGTCGAAGAAGAAGTGAAGCTGGGCGAGATGGAGCTTGGATTGCAATTATTAGTGGACAAACATGGCTTAGAAAAGCTGGTGGATACCATCGCTCGAATGTCCCAGAAGAGTTAAAACATTAAGGAGAAAGGAGGGGATTAGAAATAGTGGAGACAGTAGCTCCTTTCAAAGAGGCAATCGATGAAATTAAAGAGAGCGGTGCAGATGCCGTCAAATACTGCTATCAATGCGGAAAATGCGATACTGTTTGTCCCTGGAACAGGGTTAGAATATTCAGTATGCGCAAGCTGATCCGAGAGGCAACCTTCGGTTTGACTGAGATAGAAAATGAAGAGATCTGGCGTTGTACAACCTGCGGAAAGTGTCAGCAGAGATGTCCCAGGGACGTAATGCAGATAGTCGACATGATAGCTCTGCGCAGGTTCGCCACAGGATATGGCGTTTTTCCTGAGGCTGTCAAGCCTGTCCGTGCTGCCAGCGCAGGGCTTTTTTCAGAAGGAAACCCCTTCGGTGAAGCGCGAGCCAAGAGGGCAGACTGGGCAGAGGGTCTTTCAGTCAAACCATTCACTGAAGGGATGGAAATCTTATATTTCCCCGGCTGCTACCTCAGCTATGACTCCAGATTAAAGAAGGTAGCTCGAGCCACAGTGAATATCCTCAATAAGGCGGGGGTAGATTTTGGAATACTGGGTACCCAGGAGAATTGCTGTGGAGAAAGCATTCGTAAGACGGGCAATGAGGAAGCGTTCAAACGCTTAGCGCGAGAAAACATCAAAACTTGGATCGATAATGGGGTGAAGAAAATCCTTGTTTCATCCCCTCATTGCTACCACACCTTCAAGAATGAGTATCCAGAGTTCAATGTGAACTTTGAGATTGTTCATATCTCCCAATATTTATTCGAGCTTATTAATGAGGGCCAGCTTCAGATTAACAAGGAGTATGAGAAAAAAGTGACATATCATGACCCATGTTACCTGGGCCGACATAATGGGATATATGATGAACCGCGAGAAGTGTTAAAGAAGATACCTGGTTTGGTATTGGAGGAAATGGATGAGTCTCGGGAAGATAGTATGTGCTGCGGTATGGGAGGGGGCCGGATTTGGATGGAAACTCAAAAGTCTGACAGATTCGCCAACCTTAGATTAGATCAGGCTGTTGGAGTTGGGGCTGAGGTGCTGGTTACTTCCTGTCCCTATTGCATCACCAATTTCGAGGATTGCAGGTTAGTCCTGAATTATGATGACGTTATACAGGTAAAGGACATCACGGAGATTCTCCAAGAAGTACTATAAAGGAAGGGGGACACACTTCCTGCGTAGGAATGCCCCCAAGAGGAGACGAAGGAGCGAAACATGCAAGAAGAGATTGGCATATTAGACATCCAAGGTGTGGCAGCGGACATAGTATGTGATCGCTTTTCGGACGAGGGATGGGTCAGGACCAAAGTTTACGTGCCTAGAGAGATGGAGCTGACAATCTATGTAAATGAGAAGGCCTTGGTCACTATCCTGTGCACTGCAGTCAAGCTGAATTATCTCGTCATCGGATACCTTTACGCAGAGGGAATTATCTCAGGCCTCGGCGATGTGGCGAGTATGCGGGTGAGTCTTGAGGAATCGCTGGCCGATGTGTGGCTTAGCAACCCCGATTATGAATTGCCAACGTTGCGGAAACTTGGATGCAGCGGCAGTTCAGTTTTCAAAACTCAGGGGCAGAAGGTTGATTCGGATCTTATAGCCACACCAATGGAGGTGCTGTCACTGATGAAGCAGCTGGAAGAGCAGATGGAGCTGTATCCGCTTAGTGGCGGCGTGCACACCTCAGCTCTGTCTGATACCAAGAACTTGCTGGTAGTGGCTGAGGATATCGGACGGCATAACACCTTGAACAAGATTCAGGGCGAATGTCTGTTGAGGGGCATATCACCCAGAGATCGGTTAATGCTGAGCACTGGTCGCATTTCTTCGGAAATGCTGCTCAAGGCGGCAAAGATGCAGGCCCCAATTGTTGTTTCGCGACACGCGCCGACAAAGAGCGCCATTTTGCTGGCCAGCGATCTAGGTATTGCTCTGGTTGGGCATGCGCGTGGAAGCCGCCTGGTGGTGTATTCCCACCCTGAGCGACTTAGCTGCTTATCAAATTAAGCTTGGCTAGCTTATCCGGCCGAACACGGACAGGGGCAAGGAAGAGGACGCACCTTTTTTTGGGAGTAAGGCTTTAGAGTTGGCGGAATGTCCCCAATTACTGAAAACGGATGAGGTGAGAGAATGTGGAAGAAGAACTGGAAGGATCTAAAGGACAGCTTGTTAAAAATCTAGCAGGCAGTAATTTTGGAGATGTAATGGTGGTCGGTGGAGGGATCAGCGGTATTCAAGCTACTCTTGATCTTGCCACGGCAGGTTTTAAGGTCTACCTAGTTGAGAAATCACCGACCATTGGTGGAAAGATGTCCCAGCTTGACAAGACCTTTCCCACGAATGACTGCTCCATGTGCATTGAATCTCCTAAGTTTTCTGAGTGTAACAGGCATCCCAATATAAAGATCATGACCTATACTGAAGTTGACAGTGTAG
>JUEG02001299.1_pt1 | contig 11729 bp, 12 predicted proteins | sample 432341 | NCBI WGS metagenome assembly JUEG02 (sample SAMN02953476, study PRJNA257561) | rock porewater metagenome | biome: terrestrial; feature: Opalinus Clay rock; material: porewater; isolation source: Opalinus Clay rock BIC-A1 borehole | place: Switzerland: Mt Terri URL, St-Ursanne ...
AACAGCTCTACCTCGACTTCACAGGCAAAGGCTTTCTCAAATAAGACTTTACTATATCCGGTCGTGCATTGACACCTGACAAATGTTAAAAAGTTGCATTAAGTATTGACAAAAATGAAAACCCAGCGCATAATGTAGTCATCTACACGTGATCGAGGAGATATCTATGCAAAGTGTTTTCGACAAATATCCTTATAGTCTATATATTAAGCTTATAGCGCAAAAGATTCGGGAATTAACCGATCAGCTTCTGATGGATCATGAACTTAATACCTCTCAAGCGATTCTTCTATGGCATATTAATCAATCAATAGAGGAAAATATTGAAATAAATCGAAAGTATCTTGAGAAAACAATGGCTTTAAGTGGTCCGTCTATAACAAACTTATTGAACGGTCTGGAGAAAACCGGATTTATATCGCGTAATAGTAACCCTGCTGATGGACGTAACCTAAGTATTGATGTAACCGCCAAAGCCAAACACTTTATCGAAGAGAAGAGTTCTGTGCTATCAAAATCTGAGGAATTAGTAACTGAAGGCATGTCATCTGCCGAAAAAGCGATGTTTGTATCTCTGCTGACACGTGCTTTTGAAAACGTTGACAAGCAACTGTCAAAGCCATGACTTTGCCATGCATTACTATATTTTTTTGAGGAAATGTGTAGTCGACTACATGTCGCCTCGAATAGCCTAAATAAAACATTGAAAAAAATTAAGGAGGTTATCATTATGAATTATCAAAGAAACGGGCTGGATTTATCCAGAATTGGACTTGGCTGTGGCTACATGTCCAATGCCAACGAAACTGACAAAGGGAAAGGCATCGCCGCAATTCATGAGGCAATAGAGAGCGGGATCAATCACTTCAACACAGCGGATTTTTATGGCGCTGGACGAAGCGAGATGTTAATTGGTGAAGCGATGAAGGGGTATAGCAGGGATAAATATTTTATATCAGTGAAGTTTGGAATCTTGTGTGGGCCAAACGGCTCATCTTACGGATTGGATGTCACACCCGACAATGTGAAAAATTACCTGACATATTCGCTTAAAAGGCTTAATCTCGACTATATTGATCTTTATCTGCCGGGAAGAATTGATATGGGGATACCAGTTGAAGAAACTATCGGTGCCATTTCCGATCTGGTGAAAGCTGGCTATGTAAAGCATGTCGGCGTCAGCCAGGTCGATGCTGATATATTGAGAAGAGCACATGCAACACATCCAATTAGCTTGGTGGAATCCGAGTACTCACTTTTTAACAGAAGCATTGAAAAAGATATTTTGCCAACTGCACGGGAACTTGGGATCGGTGTTGTCGCTTTTGGTGCTGTGGCGCATGGGCTTCTGGCAGGCAATTGGACAGAAGAGCGAATCCAAAAGAGCAAAGGTAGCTTTATCCCGTTGTTTTTTGAAGATAATATTGTAAAAAATGTTGCACTGACCAAAAGACTGGCTGAGATTGCTGCCAAAAAACAAATAACGGTATCACAACTGGCGTTTGCATGGATGCTATCAAAAGGAGAAGACATTATTCCGCTCATTGGCAGCTTATCACCAGCGCATATTCAAGAGGCACTACAATCACTTGATATTCGCCTGACGGAAGATGATATTAAGGAAATTGAAGAAGCTGTACCTGAAAATGAGATAGCTGGAGCTTCTTTTCCCAATAGGAAATTTAGAAACGGTAAACCTTTGGGCCTGCTATGAGCAGGCCCAAAGGTTTAGTCGCCGAACTGAGGCTGCCCATCAGGCAGCCGCTTATCCAGACGTCCCCCAACTGACAATCCGATAATACACTCCCCTTCGCAATCGAAAACGCCGACGGTGGCGTACTGTTTTGGGTTGATATTGCTTCCGGGCGATAAAGCAAAGGGGTTCACATAGCATAAAAAAGCAGCACCGGCTGAAGCCGCAATGGCGCCTCCGATTGCCAAGATGCTCTCCTTTATATTGGATAGAGCATCAGATTTGGACGAAAGAGGTAAAATACAAGGCGTCAGAACGATGGAACTTTGACCGTCAATAATAGTGAACTAAACCCTTATCATCTTTGAGTGGATGTCGGGAAATAAACTCAAAAAAGAGTAAAAAAATGTCTTATAAATCAGTAAGAAAGTTATCAATATGGTGTTGGCGATTGTCTTAATAGCCTCTTTAATAGGCTGCACACCGAAATCCAACCAGGATGGAGATAAACCTGGAGAACAGAAAGGTTTATCGAAAGAGCAGATTACATCGGCACTCTCGTCTATAACGGATGTCCAGAAAACAACCTGATCTCCGGATGAAAAAATGGGAGATACGTCAACCAAAGTATTCGAGGTATACCGCTCCAAATACATCGAGCCTGTGAGCATCCATGGAGGCAAAATTTATGGAATGTTTAAGGTCGAAGGTGCAGCAGCTTTGTATTTTCAATTCAATCTGAAGGAAGGTCAATCCCTGGCGGATATTAAACCGGAAAATAAGGTTGTCCGAATGGTCCTGACTTATCCTGAAATATTGGATGATTCCTTCTGAGAATTTTTTGCAGGAGCATTTTATGTTTTGCATTATAACTAAGAGCTGTTTCACCATGGTAGCGGTGAAACAGCTCTTTTTGCTTTTATGACTCATTTATCAAATCCCCTTACAACTCCAAATGTTTCGTTCAGATTTCATTCTACTCGAGCGAAACTTGTCGTTTCGCGAGAGGTCATGGAACCTACGCGGAACGACAATAAATGACTACTTCAAAGTTGTTCCGCCGAATACCGTCCCAACGTAACCGGCTATGCTGCTTTCCGACGACTTCATCTGTAACCCTTGGACGAGCAAGCTCATAAACTATACGGACAGCTTTTCTAAACACTGCCTGTCAATACAATCAATACAAGGAAGGAGATGAGGATAGTGGCAGTGAATGCAACACCTTTAAATTCAACACTGGTTATAGAATACCAGACGGGTGCCACGTCCACCGGCAGCCCGGTACTCAGGCAAAAAAGCCTGAATTACCTGAGGTCTGATGCCACGGAAGAAGCTGTCTATAATGTAGCAATGGCATTATTCAGTCTGGTAGAGCATCCGGTAACAAGCGTGCTTCTAAGAAGGAATTTTGAACTCATCGAAGAGCAGCCCTAATCCTTTCCCATCCCCAAAGCATATCTTCCTTATGTCCGGCGGCAAGCCGGCTGGAAATAATGCTATCCAGGTTGGCAAAAAACTAAGCGCCGGCATCTGCCGGCGCCCCATCATATTTGACGTTCGTTCACTGCCTCATTGATTCCGGCACGTTTAAATGCCCGACCACATATTTTATCAATATAGTCATCAATAAAGGATGGAAAATCGAGATGAATAATGTGGTCAATGAACGTACGCCCCAGGTAATTGCAGCTGAAATCAATATAATTAAACATCATACCCAGAAAACCGTGCTTATCAACGCCGTTGAGATCGGCCGGCGTCTGACGGAAGCCAAGGCTTTACTCAAGCATGGGGATTGGGGCCAGTGGCTGAAAGAATCAATCAGTTACTCCCACAGCACCGCCGCCAGATTAATGCAAATTTATAAAGAGTACGGCCCCAAACTCCTCGGCTTTTCCGAAGGAGACGACAGCTCAAATTTCGCAACGCTGCAAAATTTGACTTACTCCCATGCCCTTATTCTCTTAGGTGTCCCGGAGGAAGAGCGAGAAAAATTCATTAAAGACAATGATATTGAAAACATGTCCACCCGGGAACTGCAGCAGACGGTCAATGAAAAGAGCCAGGCGATTGAGGAGAGAGATAAGGCCCAAGCGGAAAGAACTCAGGCCATTGAGGAGAAAGAAGGCCTTAAAAAGGAACTGGACGGCAAAGAAAAGGAAATTGCCCGCTTAACCGAACAGGCCCAAGAGCTGGAGAAACAGATGGAGGACTTTAAACTAAAGTATCAAAAGGAGCTGGATATAGTCGCTGAAAAGCAGCCGGAACTGAAGGAAGTTGCAGAAGCGGCCCCCTCAGCCGAGAAAATCAGCGAGCTGGAAGAAAAACTCAAAACAGTACAAGCCAAAACCTCCAGCATATCCTCCGCTGCCCAATTTTCCATTCACCGTGAAAACATCCGCAAGGCCTTTGATGAGTTGCTCAAAACTCTTACCGCCTTAGCCCAAACAGACCCGGAACAAAAAGAAACAAACAGGGCGGCTGCCCAGGAAATGCTGCAAAACATGGCCAATATGCTGAAACAATGGCCTCCTGTTGTCAAGACAAATTTAAGGATTAATACGAGCAACTAAAAAGGAGCTGATACCCAGAAACCGAGGCTGCACCTCGGTCCTTTTTGACAAGAGGGTTCGGATTCCGGCTTCAAGGATGGAACCGGTGTTGTTTTATCACCTTCAACAGAAGTGTTTTTTCCGTTCAATGTCAACGCCACAATCCGGTCGATCACTTCGGCAAAGGTTAACCCTGCGGCTGCCACCATTCTCGGATAACGGCTGTACGAGGTCATACCGGGCAAAGTATTAACCTCGTTAAGGATTACTTTTCCATCTTCCTTCAGAAACATATCCACCCGCGCAAGTCCCCTGCATCCCAAGGCGCGATAAACGGCTTTTGCGGTCTCCTGAACAAGCAAGCGCGCCTCTGCCGAAATGTCGGCGGGAACGATAAATGTTGAGTTTTCGGAACCCTTTTCAGGCTCATTCTCCTGATGGATTCTGAAAAAACCATGGGACAGAGAAATTTGATCTACCTCGCCTGCCATCAAATCCGGATCGTTCCCTAATATGGCACATCCTACCTCGCTGCCGGCGACAGCCTCTTCAATCAACACCTTCGAGTCATACTGTCTTGCGATTTCCACCGCACTCAGCAATTCTTCTTTTCGACATACCTTACTGACGCCGAAGGATGAACCGGAACGGGCCGGCTTGACAAAAACGGGATAAGTAAGCCCGTCGGCATCAATAGTCTCCTTGGCCGTGACAATCCGGAAATTTGGCGTCGCAATTCCCGCCTTTCCAGCGACGATATAAGTAAGGGATTTGTCCATACACAGAGCAGAACTTTGGACATCGCAGCCTGCATAGGGGATGCCGGAAAGCTCCAACAAACCTTGCATCGCACCATCCTCGCCAAGTTTGCCATGCAGAACGGGAAACACCATATCCAAAGGAATCGTTTTGTATTGTCCCTGCTCCGGAACAAGCAATCCGTGTACGCTTCTGTCCGGTGACAGCATAACCGGACGGCAACTGCCCTTCTCCCAATTGGCATCAGGGCAGTGACAAAGCTTCCAAACACCATTTTTCGTAATCCCGATATAGAAGGGTTCATACTTTTCCAGATCAAGGTTTTTGGCGACCTCTTGCGCAGATTTAACGGAAATGGGATGTTCTTCGGAACAGCCTCCGAAAATAATTGCGATTTTCAACCTATCCATTGCTGCTTTCTCCTTTCAAATTTCAAGCAATTGATCATAGTATTTTCAACAGTATCGCTCTGTGGAGAATCACTACCTTTCTTCTTGGATAACCGTTCCTTCCGGAAGCGGATAGCCGATTTCAAATACATCCGTATAAAGCAGGCTTTCGGAAACAACCTGTTGGGATTTGCTATCTATTTCCTGCCGATAAACAGAAACCCGCTCAAAGGTTTTCCCGTCTTTTTTGAAAAAGCTCTTATTTCGATTAATGACCCGGTAACTGTACCCTTTTGCCTGATCCACAAAAATACGGCCATAGATGTGAGGCTTACCGATGGCTATTTCAATTTGGAAGGTAAGATTGGTGTTGTTTTTGACCTTTAAATCCAGCCACCCTTCGCTGACCGTAGCGTCCACACCATCCGGTTCATCCTCATCAGGAGAAGGAAAATCCTTAATCTGATGAGGATGCCGTTCGACAATCGTGAGGGGAGTATGCAGAAACAGCCAGAACAGCAAATTGCTGAGATGACACGAACCGCCTCCCGGAACCGTGACTAATTCGCCATTCACCACGCACAAACCGTCCTTATACCGCTCATTTTTCTCGGCATATCTCACACGCTGCCAAAATGAAAATGTTTCACCAGGGCGTATTACCAGGCCATTGATAGTCTCCGCGGCAAGGCCCAGATTAAACACCTTGTTTTCCTGATATTTCATATCAAAGCCTGTATTTTCATTGAGAAGCTTCGACTTGGTTTCATAGATGCAAAACGGCAAAAACTCCGGAGCCTTTGCTTTGGCATAGTGGTTCCTGTCAAAGTACATCTTGGCATAGAAGAATAATTTTCTTTGTGTCCTGCGCAACGGCAATAGGCATGGAAACAACTGAGTCATTCTTTTTCTTTTCATGTCTGAGACCCCTTTTCAGGAATATGGCCCACCCTACCGCCGTTTTAAATACAGCTGGAAAGCCCGATGTAATAAAGGCTGCAGGGGGTAGTCCCAAGCACTGATCATTTCACAGGCCTCGCCTCCAAAGCCCAGTTTAAATCGCAATAACCCAAACAGGTGGTCAGATTCATCCAGGGTAGGGCTGATGCCTCGAAAATCATAGGTGTGGGCCTTAAGTTGATAAGCGTCTTGAATCATACGCCACTGGATAGCATGATTAGGGACCTTCTCCCGTTTTACATTGCTGCTGGCCCCGTAAAGATACCATGAGTGGAAGTTGGAATGGACAGCTAAGGTAGCAGCCAATAATTCCTCTTCGTCTTCGGCCAGGTAAAGAGTAATACGGTCTGCTGATTCGGCCTTTAACGACCGGTACATATTAGAAAAGTAGGAGAAATCGCGCACCTTGAATTGATCCCGTTCTGAAGTTACCTTCAGCAGCTCATAAAAAGCCGGTAAATCCTGTTCTGTCCCGACTCGGACCTTAACGCCTAAACGATCCGCCTTTTTAACGTTGCGCCTCCAGTTGGTATGAAAACAGGCAAAGACCTCAGCCAAGCTGCGCCCCTTTAAGGGCAGGCGGTAAACATATTCGGGCTGGGTCGCGGCGAAACCCGTATCACCTCGCTGCTTCTGCCAACCGATTTGCCGTAATTGCTGCTGCACCTGTTGGGCCGTTGCATAGTCCTCATCAGGTGGCAAATCACGCAAAACTTTACCGGAGCTGCCCTGTTCGCGAGCTTGCTCTAAAAACTTCTTAATTGTGGGAGTATACCATTTTGCCTGTACCACAGGAGGGTCGATTTTGACACTGAAAACGCACTTGCTTTTCAAATAAGCAACAAAAGGTTCAAACCATTCCTTGAGGTTAGGGCTCTGCCAGTTAATAATCGGGCCGCGGGGACAATAAGCCAGATACCGGTTAAGGCAGGGCATTTTCCGGTATAAAACTAAACTACACCCTGCCAATTTGTTATCCGGGGTGAACCACCCCAATAAATCGCTGGTCCACTCGGTTTTGACCTTGGCCCAGGAAGGATACTGCATAAAATTGCCTAAATCGGCTTGAGAAATAAACGAATAATAGGTTTCTTCACTTATTTTATCCACTTTCAACATTAAGAAAATTACACTCCATTATAAAAACACAAAGCCAAGGATTATACATCTTTATCTATGACTGTACCAACAGGCTAAAAAACAGTATTATGCAATTTACCCGTCGTAAAAAGGCTTTATATTATTTTAGTTATAAATTTCGGGTGATGGTTCCGTCAGTTACCAGACCCGCCAGGGCTTTCTTAATAGCGGGAAGCTAAAGCAGGGCGCGGACGATCTCGTCCGTATGCATGCCCCGGGAGCCTTTGACCAGAACCGCGTCGCCGGGAGACAGAAAGGATTTCAACTCCGCTGCGGCCTGATCGTTATTGTCAAAAACGCGGCAGTCCATCCCGGACCGTAGGGAACGGGCACCCTCGGCCACGGCCATCGCCTCCGGACCGACGGTGAGTAAAATATCGACTCCGTTTTCTGCGGCGCAGACGCCGACTTCAAAATGCGCCTGCCGGGAATACTCCCCCAGTTCGAGCATATCCGCCAGCACGGCTACTCTGCGGCCGGCCCGGAACCCCGCAAGGACGCTCAGGCTGCTTTTGGCCGCGTCGGGACTGGAGTTGTAGGAATCGTCGATGACGGTGACCTCATTGACATGGTAAATCTGCTGGCGCATGGCCAGCGGGCGGTAATCCCCGAGGGCGGCGGCAGCCCGGTCCAGAGGCACGCCCAGCCGCTCCGCCACGGCAAGACCGGCGAGGGCATCCAGAACATGGTGCATTCCCAGTACCGGCAGGGTCACATCGACGCTCTCTCTCCCCGGAGCAATACAGCGGAAAGCGGTGGTTTCCTTTTGAACCGTAATTCCCTCCGGGCGGAAATCGCACCAGGGTGCCGTGCCATAAAAGACGGTCTCATAGGTTGTCTTTCCGCGGAGGCCGGCAAGCATGGGGTCGTCTCCGTTTAAAAACAAAACGGAACCCTGAGTGAACCGGTCGGTGATGTGCAGCTTCTCCCGCAGGATGTTCTCCCGGGTTTTGAGCTGGCTGATGTGGGTAATGCCGATGTTGGTCATAACGGCGTACTTCGGCTCGGCGACCCGCGCCAGACGCGCCATTTCGCCGAAATCGCTTATCCCCATCTCCACCGCCGCCGCTTCGTGTTCCCTGGAAAACTCGAACATCATCAGCGGCAGTCCGATCTGGCTGTTATGGTTTCCCCTCGTCTTCATCACCTTGTATCTTGCGGAGAGTGCCAGCGCAACCATTTCTTTCGTCGTCGTCTTCCCGACGCTCCCTGTGATCCCAACGACAGGGATGGGAAATCTCTGCCGATAGGCGGCGGCAATGTGCTGGAGCGCCAGCTGAGTCGAATCCACTGCGATCCATGCTTCCTCTGCCTCCATCCGCCTATGCTCCTGGGTCAGCGCCGCAACCGCACCTGAGACGAATGCGGCGCGCAGAAAGGTGTGGGCGTCTGTCTTTTCTCCTTTGAGGGGGACAAACAGGGAACCGCCGGCCACCTCCCGGCTGTCGGTCACCACCGAGGTCACCACCGTATCCGGGTCCCCGCAGAGTAATTTTCCGCCGCACGCAGCGACGATTTTGCGTACCGTCATTTCCAATGTAACAAGCACCTCACAGTTCTCATCGTCAAGATTGCTAATTCCGGTTTTGCACCGGCGGAACAGCGTGTTTTTGCACTGCCTGTGCTCCGCCAGGTCTTTGCGCTCGCTTCCACTATCATCCGCTGATGCCGATCACGCCCGTTTTGATGCCGGACGCTTCAAGGATCGAACGGACCATGTGTCCGGCTCGACTAGGCGATGAGAAAATCAAAATAAGTGTTTGGATAAGGTTCGTGTTTCAGTGTGTAATGCCACCACTCGCAATCGTATGAAACAAAACCGCTGGCCTCCATGATAGAACAAAGGTATTGACGGTTTCTCGCTTCGACTTGCGTGATTCCTTTTGCTCCATGATGTGAGACTGAATCCATCAAATCAAAGTTGCCGCCCATTGGCACAAGTATTCCGGAAGCTAAATGATAAAGTGTTAAGTCAATTGCGCTGCCCCGACTGTGGCCCGACTTAGCGGCCACATATCCTTTTTCAACTATCTCGGATCTGTTAATATTCGGATAGTGTTTTAGTTTCGTCCAGCCATCTTCCGGCTGTTTTGACCAGCGCAGAAAACAATCTACAGCGCATTGTGGGCGATAACCGTCCCAAAGAAGCAAGCCAAAGCCCAAGGATACGGCGTTTTCTCGTGCTTTTTCCAGGGCTGAGCACAAAGCTCTCGTACCGACAATTCGATTGGCTGCATATCCGTCCACCGGTTTGCCGGTAAAATTATCCCATGTGGCGTATTTAGCATCCCAACGTATTCCGGATACAAACTCGTCTACAAAGACAAAATCATTTTTCATCGTCTTTCTCCTTTCAATGTCAAAAGTTTAACCTTTTATGTCCAATTCGACAATTTCATCCTACCGAAATCAGGCAGGCGATGTTAGAATTTTAGCTTAGCAAAATCTTAAGAAGTGCTTATGAAGCACTAATTCTTTTCTTAAGCTGTTGCACACTATTAATAAAACAGCTCCTTATTCTGTGATGATATTATTCAACCATAGAACAAGGAGCTATGTTGGAATTCCATTTTCGAACTTCTTAAGATTTTCTTATAACGGTATCTGGAGTTTCACTGTGACATACATGTTCTTTGCGGCACTACTGTACTTTATTTTTTAATACAAAAGGACAAGTTATCTGTCTTTAAGCAGATAACTTGTCCTTTTCTTGCTTTTGCGAAAGCACGATAGTAAATACGGTCTTTTCGGTATTACTTTTTAGCGCGAAAAACTTTCGCGGCGGCCCCATATCGGATGGCTTTTTCGTAATTTCCACCAACTTGTTTTTCTCAAGCCGCACCAGGATGGTATATACTGTCCCATCCACAACATCCGAAAATCCAAGAGCGTTCAGCCGCCGCGTGATCTCGTAACCATAGATTTCCTCGTGGCTGATGATTTCAAGGATACAGCCCTCCAGCACACCTTTCAGCATTTCCGTAAGGTTTTCCAGCGTAATCTCTCCTTGCTATTTTGTGTTACTTGTATTCAGTATCGCTTACTACTGGTATATAGTATCGCAGAATAGTTAGATCGTCAAGCCGTTATTTTTGAGGAACTAAAATATCTCCTAGGTAATATGTGTAATCATTTCATTTTAATTACATGAACATTACTTGGTATATACTGTTTTGCACAGGAACCGCATTGTCTATGAGAATATGGAAAATCGTTTTCAAAGAATCGGTTCTCTTTGGCGATGGCATATGAGGATAGCATCCTCATATGCCACGGGCATAAAAAAACAGGGTATCTTCGTTAGAAAATACACCCGTTTTTTATCTGCTCACCGGAAAACCAAGATTAACCTCTTTTTATTAATTTCATCTGTAATAAACGTTTTAGAAATGTTCATCGTGTCAATAATCTTCAAAGCGTTTGTACAAAGGTGCCTCTTTCTCATGTTTCCTTTGACCAGTTTCAGAGATTGAACATCTTCCTCATTATAGGATTTCTACATACCCATCCGTTCCATGCACGCGAATTCGCTGCCCATCTTTGATCAGTCTGGTGGCATTTTCTACTCCGACAACTGCCGGTAAGCCATATTCACGTGCGATAACTGCTCCATGGGTCATCAGTCCGCCAACTTCGGTAACTAAGCCTTTTATGGAGACAAACAATGGTGTCCAGCTGGGGTCAGTAAAGGCGGTGATTAAAATATCTCCATCTTCTAAATTTGCATCTGCCATGTTTAAGATGACCCGGGCTCTTCCCTCTATAACTCCTGATGAAACAGGCAGACCTGCCATAGCGCCCACTGGAAGATTTTCTCGTTTGTACTCACCTGTAATTATTTCACCCTCAGAGGTGATAACACGGGGAGGAGTTAGTTTTTCAAATAATTTGTACTCTTCTTTTCGCTTGCAGATGATATTAAAATCCAATTTATTTGTGGCTATGACTTCGCGAAGTTCTGCAAAAGTGAGGTAATATATATCTTCTTTTTCATGGATAACATTTGTCTGTACGAGTCGCTCGGCTTCTTTTAATAAAGCCTGTTTATAAACAAAGTAGCGGCTAACCATGCCGTATTTTGGATATTCACGATAGCCAATGAAATTTCGGATTAGGTCAATCATTTTCTTTGTTTTTTTGACTTTTTCTTCACCATCCGGCAGCTTGTTCAATCTCTCTAATAACTCTTTTTCTTTTTCCGAAGCAACACGTCGCCCTTGCTCAAATTTCCGA
>JUEG02001102.1_pt1 | contig 11715 bp, 12 predicted proteins | sample 432341 | NCBI WGS metagenome assembly JUEG02 (sample SAMN02953476, study PRJNA257561) | rock porewater metagenome | biome: terrestrial; feature: Opalinus Clay rock; material: porewater; isolation source: Opalinus Clay rock BIC-A1 borehole | place: Switzerland: Mt Terri URL, St-Ursanne ...
AGTCCGCGCCCGTACGGCGCCGACGGACCGGCACGCCGCGTCGAGGACGTCCATGCTGCCGGTGAGCGCTCCGGTGTGCGACCGGGCGGCCGCGCTGCCCGCCTCGCTGGCCCCCACGGCCAGTACCACCAGGGGCTTTCCGGCGGCGCGCAGGTCCCGCGCCGCGGCGAGGAAGCCGTCCGGGTCCCGTACCCCCTCGACGTAGACGATCACGGCCCTGGTCGCCTCGTCGGTGACCAGTCCGGCGAGCAACTCCTCGGTGCCGACGTCCTCCTGAGCGCCCACGGAGGCGAATCGGGAGACCCCGGAGCCGTGCCGGGCCAGCAGTCCGACCAGCTCCGAGCCCACCTGACCGCTCTGGGTGACCACCGCCACCGGCCCCGCGGTGAACCGGCCCCAGGCCAGAAACAGTTGCTCGGAGGTGTCCACGATGCCGAGCGACCCCGGCCCGACGAGCCGGGCGCCGGCGGCGGTGACACGGTCGGCCAGCTCCGCTGCCGGCGGGGGCCGGCCGGGTACCCGGTGCAGTCCGTCGGTGATCACGAGCACGGACGGGTTCCGGCCTCGAGGGCGTCGATGACGGCTCGTTCCACGCCGGGCGCGGGCACCACCACGGCCGTGAGATCCACCGGACCGGCCAACTCGCGGACGCTGCGTACGGTGCGCACGCCGCACACCTCGGCGCCGGAACGGTTCACCAGGTGCACCTCGCGCCGCGCGCGTCCGGCCAGCGCGCCGGAGGCGAGCCAGTGCCCCCACTTCGCCGGGTTGTCGCTCGCCCCGACGACGGCCACCGACCGGGGCGACCACAGGGACCGGAGCCCGTCCGTGGGGAAACCGGATGCGGGGGCAGCATCTGCGGTTGCGACATCCGCGGGGGCACCGGCCGGGAGTGGCCGGCGGGCGGTGTGTCCTTGGACGGCCACGGCGTCAGGGGCGGCCATCGAAGCTCCGCGAGATGATCAGGCGCTGGATGTCGGAGGTGCCTTCCTCGATCTCTTCGAGTTTCGCGTCGCGCATCCACTTCTCGACGAGGAACTCCCGCGAGTAGCCCCAGCCACCGAGCGTCTGCACCGCGCCCCAGGTGGCGAACATGGCCGTCTCGGAGGCGACCAGCTTGGCCATCGCCGACTCCCGGGCGGACGGCAGCCCCGCGTCGATCCGCTTCGCCGCCCGCCACGTCATCAGCCGCGCCGATTCCACCCGGGTGGCCATGTCCGCGAGCCGGAACGCCACCGCCTGGTGCTCGATGACCGGTTTGCCGAACTGCTTGCGCTGCCGCGCGTACTCCGTGGCGTACTCGGTGGCGGCGCGGGCCACGCCGGTGGCCGCGGCGGCCAGGATGGTGCGCGAGCGGTCGAAGGTGTGCATCAGCCCCCCGAACCCGGCCCCCTCCTCGCCGAGCCGGTCGCGCGCGTCGACCTCCACCTCGTCCAGTACGACCTCGGCGTTGATCAGGGCGCGCTGCCCCATCTTCTTCCAGGGCTCGGACACCTTGAGGCCGGGCGTGTCCCGGTGCACCACGAAGGCCGTGATGCCGCGGGAGCGCAGCTTCGGGTCGACCGTCGCGAAGACGATGTAGTACTCCGAGGCGCCCGCGTTGGAGATCCATGCCTTGCGCCCCGACAGGACGTAGCGGTCACCCTTGCGGACGGCGCGGGTGGCCAGGCTCGCCGCGTCGGACCCGGCGTCGGGCTCGGTGACCGTGAGTGAGGTCATCGGCGGGCGGGCCGCGGTGAGCGGGGTGAGGTAGCGGACGCGCTGCTCCTCGGTCCCCAGCTCGAGCACCGGGTGGCCGTAGAAGCCGTTGGCGGTCAGCAGATTGCCGATGGCCAGGTCGCCGGTGCACAGCTCCTCCTGTACGAGGCACTGGGTGAACACGTCGGTGAAGCCACCGCCGCCGTAGGCCTCGGGGAGCATGAAGGAGGTGAGCCCGACCTCGGCGGCGGAGTACCAGATGTCCCAGGGGACTTCGGTGTCGGCCTCGTCGACGGCGCGGGCGATGGGCCGGATCCGCTGCTCGGCGAAGGTCCGGCACAGGCCCAGGATGTCTTTCTGTTCGGTGGTGAGCTCGATCAACTCGGTCGGTAGACGCACTGGTGACTCCTCGTCAGCGGAAGAGGTGGTCCAAAGCACCCCGGGAGGCGCTCCGCTCCGAGCGTATAAATAACTGATTGGCCAGTCAATAATGCGGCCGACCGGAAACCCGGCTCGGCGCAGGCCGGCTCACAGCGGCAGGACGACCCGGTCGATGAACGACTGGCAGAGCGTGCGCATCCGGGCCAGGCTCATGTTCTGCGAGCCGGCCAGCACTTGCAGCGCGAGGCCGTCGAGCACACCGACGAGTAGGTTGGCGACCTCGACCGCGTCGGCGTCGCCGATCGTCCCGGCCGCCTGGCCGTCCCGGACGATGCCGGCGATCAGCCTGCGCCACTCGCCGTAGGCCCGGTCGTTGAGCTCCTGCAGGTCGGGCTCGTGGATGGCCTCGACCCACAGCTCCGCCCACACGTGCCAGGACTCGACGGTCTCCTCGTCTCCGGGCAGATAGGCGTCGACGAGGGCGCGCAGCTTGGTGACCGCGTCGTCCTCCGACTCCAGGATCGCCGTGCGGCGCGCGAACGAGTGGGCGACATTCTGCTCGAAAGCCGCATGGGAAAGGTCGCGCTTGTTGGTGAAGTAGTAGTGCACGATCCCCGAGGAGAGGCCCGCCTCCTGGGCCACGTCGGCGATCCGCAGCCCCCGGAAGCCCTTGCCGGCGATGACTTTGCACGCCGCACGGAGGATCTGCGCGCTCCGCTCCGCTTCGACATTGGGCCGGGCCATTGCGATGCTCCCTCTGCTGGCGGGCGGTCCGCCGACCACCAGCGGCCACTGTATCGGAGCTGATTCACCCGTCGGTCAAGTGCTCACGGGCTCCGGAGCCCGCCCCCTGCCGGCCGGCTCGCGCAGCCGCTGACGCCCCTGCCCCTGGGCGGCGCTGCGGCAGCTCCTCGGCATGCTGCCTCTGCCAGTGCTCATGGAGCGAGTCGAGGCCCGACCCCGTGAACGCCGGACCGGACCGGCCCCGGAGGTCGGAGAGCGGACAGGGCCGGCTCAGCGAACCAGCGGCGAAGCACAGGACACGAACGCCTCGATGGCCTGCTTCGCCCGGCGGTCCCGGGCATCCCGGTCCGCGCTGTCCTGTGCGTTCGATACATCCCACGTGCACTGATAGGCCCGCTTGGCCGCAAGGACGACGTCTCCGTCATCGGTGAGCAGCCTGACCCGGTAGAGCGCTTGCCGCGCCACCGTCCGGAGACGGTGCGCCTCGTCCCGCGCCCGGAGGAACGCCTCTCCGTCCGGGGCCTCCTGCTTGCGGTACCAGCGGTCGGCCTGGCCGTGGCGGTAGTCCTCCGCTGCTGCGGCGAACGCGCTGTACGTGGCCATGCGCTCCTGCCGGAGTGCCTCGGACCGCGCGAACAGTTCGCTGCGCTGGGCCACGAGGCGCTGGAAGGTGTGCGTCAGCACGGAACCCAGCAGCGTTCCGGCAACGGCCACGACACTCGTCCAGATGACTTCCACGGCACCAGTCGACCACAGAAGGGGACCGGTGCACCGGCAGTCCCGGAATGGCCTGCCTCGCTCGATCGGGTATCCCGGCCGTCCCCACAACTCCCGATCCCACCGTCCCCGCAGCGCCGGGCGGACTCGGCGTCGGTGAGCACGTCATGGTTGGTCAGGAGCAGGCTCGGTGAGACCAGGAAGCCGGTGCCGAAGGGCAGCTCGCGGCCGTTCTCGTGTGCCGGGATCCGGCCCACGGTGCTCGCCGCGCGGGCACCGCGCGGCAGGAAGCTCCACGCCTGCAGCTCCTTGTAGGCCCCGAGGATGCGCTCGTACGCGGCCGGCATGGCCAGCGGCTCCTCGTGCACCACGTCCACCACGAGCGAGGCGGACACCGCGTGCCGGTCGAGCAGCCGCGAGGCACGTGCGGCGATCGCCTCCCGCGAATCCGGGAAGGCGACCCCTGCCTGCTGCTGCCGCTCGGCCGCGTGCCGCTCGCCGCTCGTCTCGTCGTACCGCCCGGCGGCCGCAGCGGCCTGGCGCTCCCGCTCCGCGGCCGCTCTGTCTCTCACACTCATGTCAGTCCGAATCCCTGTCCTGGGTGACGTTTGTTCCGCGCGGACTGCCGCCTGATCTCGGCGAGGCGGGGTTGCTCACTTTTCGAACGTGACGAGGACCGGCTCGTCGAACGCGAAGGTCGCGGCTGCGGTCAGCGGGCATGAGAACGGTTGCTCTCCATGGTGATCTCCGTCGGTTCCGGCTGGTGGCGCGCTCTCGCATGCTGGCAGAGCGGACCCCCTGCCGGCTGCTCGACACTGCGGCATATTTCCGATGGGCATGCCGAGTGGCGGCGAGCGGGTCGCTGTGCACTGCCGGTGCGTACGACGTCCGTACGGGCGTCGGCCCGGGAGCGCCCCGCCCGCGCCGGGCGGACGTTCGCCTGCACGGGTGCGTCTGTACCGGCAAGCGCGGGTAGTCCGCTCCGGCCGCCCTTCGGTGTGATGGCGTGCCCCGGCGCCCGGTCACCGCGCAGGGACAGCCGGCCGCCGGGCAGGTACTTCAGTGCCGAGTGCGAGTGCGAGTGCGACCGTCCCTGACCTGATCTGATCTGACCTGCCCCGGCCTGACCCGGCCCGACCGGCGCCGCACCGCCATGGACCGGTCGGCAGGGAACGGCGGTGGCACCTCCGGCGGAGCCGGAGGTGCCACCGCCGTTCGGGAAGCGGGTGCCGGCCGATGACCGGCACCCCCCGTGTCACCATGCCTGTCAGGACCTCACGTGCCGGGCGACCTGCGCTCGGCCGGGACGGTCATCGGGGTGCGGTGTACGGGTCAGCAGAAGTGGGGGGCCGGACCGATGTTCTTGATGTAGCGGGCGGCGGCCCAGGCCCACTTGCCGTCGGCCAGCCGGTACCAGCGGGGGTTGCCGTCGACGACGTCCTTGCTGTTGACCTTGCACTTGATGTACACGATCTGCCCGGGCTTCAGGGAATCGACGACCTTGGACTTACGCGTGGGGCGTGCCCGGACATTGAGGTCGATCTTGGAGATGACCTTGCCCTTGTAGAGCTTCCGGGCGTCCGCAGGGGTGTTCTGCTCGGCCTCTGTCTCGGCCGGCATGGTCTCCATGTCGGCCGGCATGGCCTCGGACGGCGCCGGCAGCGTGTGCGGGTACGCCGGCATGGTGTGGGTGTGTGCCGGCACGGTCTCGGACTGGGACGAGGGGCCGGTGGTCGCGAGCGCCGGACCGGCGGCGGTCAGAGCGGCGAGGACGCCGACCGCTGCGCAGAGGGTGAACTTCCTGTGTGTCGACTGCTGCATGGTGCGAATCTCCTGCGGGATGGCTGACCCGGGGCCTGCGTGCGCGGGCGTCGGAACTGGACGCACGTCTCTTGGGGAGAAGGCCCGGAAGGGTCGGTGATGGATAGGTAACGCCTCAGAATGAAGCGGACCTTTAGGTTCAAACTGGATGCTAAGCCCGGTACGAAGAGTGCGCAATTCATGACATTTAGTGACTGGGAAAGGTGACGATTCCGTGACCGGCCGAGGCGGGTTGAGCCGAGGTGAACACGGGTCGACCGGGGCGGCGGCCTGGTTCTGCGTCCTGGCGTGGGAGTCCGTCGGCGGGGTGCGCTCCTCGGCGTCGCAGTGCCGTAACCCGTCCCTGGACCGGGTTGGGGGCCTGCCGCGTAGTGCGCCGACAACCCCACGGCGCCCGGGGAGCGTCGTGGGGTTGTCGGGCACGGCTTGCAGTTGTTGTCCGCGGGCCCCGGCGAGCATCCTCCGAAGGGCCTATCCGACTGGTGCTCCGTTCGCCGCGGTCCGGCTCGCCGCCGGTGGCGCGGGTATCCCGGGCGGCCGCGCCCCCGAGGGGACCGCCGGCCCGTCCGGTGGGGCCGGTGGAGGCGGAAGCCGAACGCCGGGGAGGTCCTCGGCGTGACCGTGACCGTGACCGTGACCGGGGCCGGGGCCGGGGCCGGTGCGGGCTGAGGGCAAGCTCGGCGGCAGCCGTTCCGGAGGATGAGTCCTCGACCGCACGTTGAGTGTTCCCGCCGCCCGGTCGTCTGTTCCGTCAGCCGACGGCTTTCTGTTGGATGAGGTGCTTGTCGAGGGCGCGTATACAGCCGGGGCAGTAATGCTCACTCGACGGCAAGGACCCGCCGGGATCGGGGGTCAGGCTGCTCCCGCACAGGGCGGTGTGACCGCCCGGGGCGTCCAGTACGTGCCAGCGGACCGAGGCGGACTTGCCGTCGGTCTGCCGTTCGGCGTGCATGTGGTGCATCGGTGGGCCTCCCAGATTCAGGGCCGGAATGTCTCCCCCTGTCCCCCGGGTGAGCGGAGCCCCGTGTGCCGGTCGGCATCCCCACGAGTCGGCCGTGGCCGGCGGAGATCCGCCGGATCCGCGGAATCCGCAGCACCCGGGCGAGCTCCGCCGAGAGGCAGCGTCAGCACGCGATGCCGGCGAGTCGCCTCTCCCGAACTCGCCTGCCCCGGGCCGCCGGGGTCTTGCGAGTGCTCCCCTCGGCGGCACGCGGTGCGGGTCGCCGAGGCGTTGCTGTCCGGTACCCGTCCCGGGCCGGGTCATGCAGTCCCGTGGTCGGCCTCGGGTGAGCGCGGGTCCGCGGCCCGCGGTGCGGCAGCCGGTGACGGGAGCGTCCGTACGGCAGTGACATGGGCGTCAGGTGGGGCTTCGCGCGGTGGGCGGTGTGCGCGGCACCCCTTCGCGCGGGCCTGGCCCGCCCGGCCCGGCACCCCGGCTGTGGCGCCGAGCAGGGGCGTACGGCTCAGGCGACGCCGCGCGGGCGGAACTGGATGCTGATCCGGGGCCCCACGGGCTTGCTGGTCTTGGGTACGGAGTGTTCCCAGGTGCGCTGGCAGGAGCCGCCCATGACGATCAGGTCGCCGTGCCCCAGGGACCGGCGAACGGTCCGGCCGCCCCCGCCCCTCGGTTGCAGGAGCAGGGCGCGCGGCTCTCCGACGGAGATGATCGCGACCATGGTGTTCTCCGTGGCGCCGCGGCCGGTCCTGTCGCCGTGCCAGGCGACGCTGTCGCGGCCGTCGCGGTAGTAGCAGAGGCCGGCGGTGCGGAACGGCTCGCCGAGCTCGGTGGCGTAGTGCCTGTTCAGCGCCTCGCGGGCGTCGGCCAGGGCCGGGTGGGGGAGCGCATCGCCCTCTCCGTACGAGCAGAGCAGCCGCGGGACGTCGACGACCCGCTCGTACATGTGGCGCTGCTCGGCGCGCCACGGCACCTCGTGGGCCAGTGCCTCGAAGAGAAGGTCCGCGCCGGTGAGCCAGCCGGGGAGGACGTCGATCCACGCCCCGCGCGTGAGCTCCGTACGCCGGGCGGAGCGCAGCGGGCCCGGACGGATCTGGTCGCCCGCGCTGAAGAGAGAGCTTTGCAGCGGTACTGCCATGGATGCGAGCCTACTATAAATCGCACGCGCGTTCGTATTGAGTTTCGGCGCCGCAGCTGAGTCCGAGCCGCGGAGCCCCCGCGCTCAGCAGTGCACCGGGCCGGGGACGGTCATGCGGAAGGGGTGGACCACGACCGCGATCCGGGTGCGCGGACGCTTCAGGGACGGGAGCCGGTCCGACCACGCGGTGATCTCCATGGCCTGCCGGCGGACGGTTCCCACCAGGCGGCCGGGGATGAAGAGACGCTCGTCCGCGGAGCCGCCGAACCCCGGAGCCATCAGCGGCACCGCCGGAATCCGCACCCTGCCCGGACGGAGGGTTACGCCCGCCAGCAGGCCGTCACCGTCATGGATCGTGACCGACCGGTCGGTCCAGCTGAACTCCGCCATCTCCTTGGGCACCCGCCAGATTCTGCGCCCGCCCCACATCGAGGCCGGGTCGCTGACCCAGATCCGCTCGATCAGCAGTCCGGCGCGGTGGCCCCTGCGGACCAGCGTGCCGAGCATCAGCTCGTCGTAGCTCAGCGTGCCCTCCCGGTAGCGGACCAGCCCGATGCCGAGCCGCGCGGCGCTCCCCAGCGGGCGCAGGTCCGGGGGTACGGCCCGCCGGTGCCGCGCCGGAAGGAGGCCGAGCGACATCTCGCCGCGCGAGCGCCACGGTGCGGGCGGGTACGGCACCTCGGTGCCGCCGCCGTCCCCGGTGTCCCCAGGGTCCCGGGTGTCCCCGCTGGTGTCGCTGCCCCCGGTGGGATCGGACATGGGCGGTCTCCTTCGTGGCCCCGGCGGGAGTGCCGGTGCCGTGCCGGCGGTACGGACTCCCAGGACATCTGCCCCTCCGTCGGTCCGGGTAGGCAGCCGGAAGAGTGGGAGACCCGGCGCGGCAGGGCCGGCGGGCTCCCCGAGGCTCCCCGAGGCTCTCCGAGGAGACCGGTGTCGACGAACTGCGCGGACCAGAATGTCGGCGCCGTGGGCGAGGCGGGTCGTATTGCGCTCCGACTTCGTCAACGGCAGCAGGAAACTGCCCGTCGACGTCACGCTCGCCTGACGGAGGCGGCCACGGCCGCCGGCCCCGGTACCGGGTGTGCCCGCCCGGTACCGGGTGCTCAGCGCGGGGAGCCGTTGACCACCGGAAGCCGGAGGACGCCGGCGTCCTTGCGGGTGCTGGTTACGGTCACCGGCTTGATGCCTCGGTTGCCGTAGTACGCGTCGTCGCTCGCGGCAATCACGAATTCGAGCCGGTGACCGGCCTCGTAGCGGTGGACGATGCCGGGCAGGGTGACCGTGAATTCCCGAGTGACGTCGGGTACCCGCACCGGTGCGACGAGGCGGTTCACCAGGGTCCTGCCGCCGTCCGGCGCGACGTCGTAGAGCTTGGCGAACAGGACGAGCTTGTCGGCGGCGTCCCCCGAGTCCTGGACGCGTTCAGTGAGGGGCGAGTCGACCTTCAGCGTCGCCTTCGGCGCGCCCACGACGTCCACCGCCGACTCCAGGGGCGCGGACCTCCAGCCGAGGTAGGTGCCCTTGGTGTCGTACGGCTCCGGGTCGCTGAGGCCGGCCAGTCCGGCCAGCGAGGTCTCCGAATGGCTGGTGGGCACCAGCGCGTTACGGTAATCGCGGCTGCCCGGGACGATCTCGGACCGGTTGGGGACCAGCTTCCCGTCACCGGACAGGTGGAGGCGCTGGGACGGGGCCGGGGGCTCGGACGCGGTCCCGTATCCGCTCCGCCAGTCGCGGTAGTACGCGAACGCCGGGCCGGTGTCGGCGTCCTCCACGTGCCGGAGATGGCGGTCGAACCAGCCGAGGATGCGCTGCCCGACGTACGAGGTCTCCAGGTTGCCTTCGCCGATGTTGAGCTCGCCCGACGCGGGGTCGGTCATCCCGCCGCTGTGGCCCCACGACTGCCAGATCATGCTGGTCTCGGTGCCCTGCGCCTGGAGCGTCCGGTAGGTGGCCTCGGCCTCGTTGAGCGTGAAGAGGGTGTCGGCCTGGCCCTGGATGATCAGCGTCGGCGCCGTGACGTGCTCGAGGTAGGAGACGGGGGAGACGCTGCGGGCGTAGGCGAGCAGTTCACGGGTGGGGCCGGCCGGGTAGCTGCCGGAGTCGAGCAGGCGTTTGGTGTCGCAGGCGGGGGCGACGAAGTGCAGGCAGCCGGAGCCGCCGATACGGGACGGGTCGAGGCCGGGGTTGAGCAGCCCCTGCGCCTCGCCGATGGCGAAGAAGCCGTTCGTCCACTGGTACTTGTAGACGCCGGGGGTGTCCGGGTCATCCGCGTTGTTGGGGTCGAGCGAGTGCGCGAGGTCGTTCCAGGTGATGAGCGGGACGAGGGCGTCGATCCGGTGGTCCTTCGCCGCTGTCGCCAGTTGGATGGCCCCACCGTACGAGCCGCCGATCATGCCGACGCGCGGATCGCCCGCCGCGTCCATGGTCACGTAGTCGATGGTCGTGCCGTCGTCCGCCGGGCGGGTGCCGGCCAGGAAGTCTACGAGCTGGGACGCTGCCTCGCCGTCGATGTCCGGGTCGTCGAGCGATATGGGACAGCCGGTCCGGCCGAAGCCCAGACCCGAGTAGGCGAGTGAGACATAGCCGCGGGTGGCGAAGGCCCGCGCGGTGGCGGCGGTGGAGCCGTCCGCCTTGCTGCCGCCGAAGCCGTTGGTGGTGAGGACGGCGGGTGCCGGGTCCTCCGTGCCGACGCCGGCCGGCCGGTACAGGTCGGCGTCGACGGTGCAGGTCCTGCCGCCCGCCTCCACGGTGAACGCCAGCGGCGTGACGGAGACTTCGGCCGCCGCCGCGGTCTCCGCCCCGGCCGGGCCGGGCGTCAGGAGCGGGGCGGCCACGAGCACGCTCGCGGCGAGGGTGAGCAACCTCCGCACGTGGTGCGGGGGACGGCGGGACGCGGCACCACGTGACACGGAACCTCCACAGCGAGGAAGCCTTACCGGCCGGTAAGCATTTGGGAACGCCCATGCTGGGATACGTGTCATGCAATCGTCAACCAGTGCGGCGAGGTTTGTTGACGGCCGGACGAGCAGGAAACGCGCTGCTCAACTCATGGTGCCGGGCGTGGCTGATCCGGTCGGCCGGCGGTCGGGTGTGCCGAGTCGGCCCCACCCGTCCGCCGGCCACCCGTCACAGGACGCAGGACGGCGCGAAGTCCGGGTCGGCCGGTCCCGTGCGCTCGAGTGCGTGCAGGACCCACTGGTGGACGACCGGGTCGTTCGGCGCCTGGTCGTGCTCGATGGGGTCGAGCGGGCAGTGGTCCTGGAGTGTCACATTGGTTACCTCGCGGGCCGACCCGGCCAGGAACGCGCTGGTGTACGGCCGGACGACCTCGTCGTACTTGGTCGTGACCACGGTGTAGTGCGGGCCGGCCGGCGTCTCGTCCTTCGCGTTCAACTCGGTCAGGAACTCCGAACCGGCCTGCTGCTCGTCACAGGCGGGGCAGGCGGTGTTCTCGAACTCGGCCGGCGCCTCCGCCTCGGGCGCACTGCTGGATTCCGTGCCGTGGTTGGACGGGACGATGCCGACCAGGTCGTCGACCTTCGTGGCACCGCCGAGATTCTTGATGTAGTAGCGGGGCATCATCCCGCCCTGGCTGTGCCCGACGAGATCGACCTGCCGCGCGCCGGTCGCTCCCATGACCGCACCGACGAACGACTTCAGTTCCGCTGCCGACTCCGCGATGGGCCCCATGGCGTTGCCGCCGTAGTTGAGAGCGAAGACGCAGTACCCCTCGTCCTTCAGCTTCGGGCTGAGGGTCGGCCAGTTCTTGAGCATGGTTTCAAAGGTTCCGTGTACGAGGACGACCGGTTCGGGGTGCTCGGCGCTGGGCTTGCACGACCAGTCGTTGGCGCCGGGCGGGGAGATGTCGGTGGTGTCCGCGAGAGCCACGGAGCCGGTCGAGAAGAGGGCAGCGGTGACCGCGAGGGCGGAGACGGTCAGGATCGCGGGCAGGGTGCGCGGAATCATGCGGTTCCTTCGGGGGCGGGGACTGAACCGGGGGCGCGGAGGAGGGGACGCCGAGGGAGACGGAACTGTGCCGGCGGGCGCTGGCGCCGCGTGGGGGCGCGGCCGGGGTGGGGCCGCGGGATGTCCAGCGGTGACGTCTGCGCAAACACCGTTCGGCATTGTCGTACGGTGCAGCGATTTTGCGCCGAAGTTACTGACGTGTCAACCCTTTGAACCGTGGATCACCGGGGACCACCGAAGCTCACCAGGGCTCCTTTCCCACCCGCGCCGGTGGGTCGCCGGGCCTGCCGCTCGG
>JUEG02000555.1_pt1 | contig 11713 bp, 11 predicted proteins | sample 432341 | NCBI WGS metagenome assembly JUEG02 (sample SAMN02953476, study PRJNA257561) | rock porewater metagenome | biome: terrestrial; feature: Opalinus Clay rock; material: porewater; isolation source: Opalinus Clay rock BIC-A1 borehole | place: Switzerland: Mt Terri URL, St-Ursanne ...
TATTCAATTAATGTTATGCTCAAATAGGGTGATAAAATATGCCAAGAAGAGCGAGAGAAAAAAGTAAAACAGGAATATATCATATGATATTACGAGGTATGAATAGACAGACGATATTTGAGGAAGAAGAAGATGCTCAAAAGTTCTTAGAAGTATTGGATTATTACAAAGAATTAATAGGGTACAAGATATATGCATATTGCTTGATGGGAAATCATATAAAAATAATTAAAGGATTGTGCAATGTATCCCATGCTCAGGATATCCAAGGGTTAGATACTAACATTAGAAATCAATATCTCAAGCAGCTAAAGCAAGAGGGCATATCTACAAGACAGTTGGCTAGATTAACTGGTATTAATAGAAATGTTATTATAAAAGCCTAAGTAATCTTGATATTTTTTATGACTATGTCCTGTGTATCTAATCTTGCAGTTAACATCTCAACAATCTGCTTATGGTCTCTTTGATTTTCTTCATAATGATTTTGTTGTATCTCAGCAAGTTGCTTCAAGTTTTTTTCAATATTATCTATGGAAATGCTGTTTTTTCGTACATCCTGCGTTAATCCTCGGACATCCTGCTTTAATCCTTGGACATCCTGCTTCAATCCTTTGAATTCACTTTGCATTTCAGCATACATTGTACTCATAAAGTCAAATAAAACTTCATTGTCCATGGTATCCCCTCCAATGAATTCATTATATCATTAGAAGAAAAAACTTTAAAGTGAATTTCTTCTGTCCTTTTAAAACTCCAAGAAGCTTTTCTTTTATTATTTTATAAAATATTTCAGACAAAGAGATAATATAAGCGTACATATAAGCATAGAGAAAAATTTGCATTAACCTCCACAAATATTGGTATATTGACATGCAATATTAGGTAGGATAGAATATAAGTAAACTGACCAGCTGGTCAACACATAGGAAAGGATGAATAAGATGAAAAGAATATTAAGTTACATACTTTTTGGAATACTAATATTTGGTACCTTAGCAATATATTCTGGAGCAGCTAGTGATATAGTGGATAGTATGGAATTTCAGGATGAAGGAATTACGCTAACACTAGAGGAAGCCAAAGAAATTATATTGGAAAATAATCCAACAATAGAAAAATCAAAATTAGATCTAGAACAAGCTCAAGTAACCTATGAGGATTTAAGAAAGGATGTAAGAAAAGCTAAAGATTTATTGGATGGGAAAAGAAAAGACTCGGGGCAGTATTTACAAGCCGTAACCATTCCAGAATTAACTGCTGGCTTCACACGCTCCAATGCCGAACGCAGTCTTCAAGCCACAATCGAAGGTCAAAAGGCAGAGATCGAAAGCGCATATTTTGGATTATTACAAGCACAAGAGCTTAAAGAAATAAATAAAGCAAACATGAATACTTCAAAAGAGTTGTATGAAAAAGCTCAGAAAAAATTGGAATTAGGATTAGTTGCAAAGCAAGAAGTTCTTAATAGTGAATTGAATTACATAGATACCGAAAATCGATATAGACAGTCAGAAGACAATATTAAGATGGCAAAAATGGCTTTAAACACCAAATTGGGATATGAAGTAATGAGAAATATTGAGCTTCAAGATGAACTAAGCTATAAAGAATTTGAAGTACCAAATATTGCAGAGGCTGTTTCCAGTGCGCTAAATAATAGAACTGAAATTAAAGCTGCCGAATTTCAGCATGAACTTCAAAGACTGCAATTTGACATAATATCAAAGCAATACCCTGAGATTACGTTTATGTATAGAGAACAAAAAGTAGAGGTGGATAAGGCATTAAGTGATTTAGAAACAGCAAGAAAAAATATTGAAATGGAAGTTAGAAGCAATTATCTTGATGTGCTTAAAAAACAAGAGGAAATTAAAGCAGGAGAGAAATCTGTTGAACTTGCAGAAGAAGCCTTAAGATTGAGTCAACTTTCCTATGATGTGGGAATGTCTGTATTAACAGATGTACAACAAGCTCAAACAATGCTCCAACAGTCTAAACTTGGATTGTCTAAAGCAATACTTGATTATAATCTAGCTGTATTAAAATTTGAAGACTCAATAAGTGTTGGTAGAAATAGTATATATGTCCCTATTCAAGCTGCACAAGCACCGCAGCAGTTTTAAAGTACGAGGTTAAAGTGGTCTAAAGGAATTTAGATCACTTTTTTCACGTGTTGTAGGAAAATGCTGGATAAGTTATACTTAATATGAGATGAAGGCAAAAGGGGGACGTAGATATGATCAAAAGAAAGGAAAAATTAATCGTGTTTTTAGTGGTAGTATGCATACTTTTAATAGCCATGCAATCCATTGGATTTGCTGTAGAAACGAAGTTTAAAAGAACTTTAGACGTCTGGTATAATGCCGCTTCAATTGTGGTAAATGGTAAAGAAATGACTAGTGATGTTAAGCCCTTTATTGTGGATGGAACTACCTATGTACCTTTGCGTATGATGGCGAATATCTTCAATAAAGATATCCAATGGGATCCTGTACTGAGCAAGGCCACAGTTACGGATAAAACAAATTATGAAATTCAAAATTTAACCAATCAACTTATTGTGAAGGATATTGAAATTTCTAGATTGAATAATAAAATAAAGGAGCTTCAAGCTGAATTAGAGGAAGATGATAAAATAGATATTAATGATCTAGAGGATCAACTAAATGATGATTATGATGAGTATGGGGATGCTGAGTTTGAAATTACACTCAGTGGTGACGAGGATGACATCACTGTTAAAATAGATATTGATTTGGATGATTATCAAGATGAGTGGGATGATCTTGACGAGGATGATATAGAAGATTATTTACAGGATATTATTGATGACATACTAGATGCATACGAAGATGCAGATATTGAAGGATACATTAGGGATAGTGCTTCAAGAAGTAAGCTTGTGGAATTTGATATCTCAAGTAATGGTAATGTAAGATTAACAGGATTGTTATCTAGTACAGATGTAGATGATTTAGAGAGCGATTTAGATGATGAATATTCAGACTATTTCGATGATATAGACCTTTCTATAGAGCTTTATGGAGATGAAGACGAAATTTTCTTTACCATCAATTTGCATTATGATGATTATGAGGATGAGTGGGATGATCTTGACGAGGATGATATAGAAGATTTAATGTCAGATATTTATGATGATATTGAGTACGAATATGAAGATGCAGATATTGAAGGCTACATATATGATAAGGATAATAATGAAGATTTATATCATTATACTAGAACATCAAGCGGTAGCCCTAGATTTACAGAACTTTAATATGATCTACAGGTAAGGACATCCATTTTTTTATGGGTGTTTTTTACTTCTCATACGATATAAAGTTGAAGGGAAAATATGGATAAGATATAATGGATATTGGGATTTTTAATAGGGAAGGATTCTTATAAAAACATTTAATTTTGGAAACTTTTTTCATCATTTTCAGTCTAATAATAGGGAGGGTTACAAACCCTCCCCTACGACTACGACGGGAAGATTATGGGGTGGGTGCCTAGGAACCCTTCTCTACAGGATTTGTGTTTTTAAATATGTTTCAAAGGGGGCAGTGATTTGGCACTATTAGAATTAAAGGGATTATCGAAAAGCTATAGGAGCGGACAGATTCAGGTTAGTGCATTGAAGGAAATAGATTTAAACATAGAAGAGGGAGAATATGTTTCGATCATGGGACCTTCAGGCTCAGGAAAATCAACCTTGCTGAATCTGATTGGATGCTTAGATTTACCATCAACTGGTACATATAAAATCAGAGATAAGTATGTTGAAAAATTGAATGATAGTGAATTATCTGATATAAGAAATCTGTTTATTGGCTTTGTGTTTCAACGTTTTCATTTATTACCCAACTTAAGTGCTTTAGAAAATGTTGAATTACCCTTAATATACCAAGGCGTGTTGGGTAAGGAACGAAAAGAAAAGGCACTGTCCGCCTTAGAATCCGTTGGACTGGCTGGAAGAGTAAAGCATTTTCCCTCCCAGCTTTCAGGGGGAGAACAGCAACGGGTTGCCATAGCAAGGGCTATAGTGACAGATCCATCTATAATATTAGCCGATGAGCCTACAGGGGCGCTAGACTCAAAATCAAGTGAAAATATTATGGGTATATTTGAAAGGCTGAACAGGGAAATGGGAATTACAATAGTCCAGGTAACCCATGAGTATAAGGTAGCTCAACATGGAAAAAAGATATATCATTTGTTGGACGGGGAATTGGAGCGAATAGAGATCGTAAATAAAGAGACTGTGTTATAAACAAAGGGGGACTTCATATGAAGCAGAGAATGTTTATGATTATTTTGATAGTGGTAGTTGTACTAGGTGGAGGTTTTTATGCCTATAAAGAGCTAGTACCTGAAAAAACGCAGGAGGCTGATGGACCTGTATATTCCACTAAAGAAGTAACAAAGGGAGATATCGATGTTGGGGTAGAAACCTCGGGTATGCTCAATCCTACCAGGGGTGGAGGTATAAGAATAGCTGGAGAGAGAAGCTATGGAGAAGCTCCTGTTAGCTATATATTAGAGGAAATTATTCTTGAAGAAGGAACAGAGGTCACGAAGGGTCAAGTAATAGCTAGATTATCATCCAGTGATTTAGAGATGAAGATTGAGCAAGTAGAGTTGAAATTGAAAAATAAGATCAAAGAAATTGAGGATATGACTGGAATGAACTATAGTGAATCCGCATATATCAATGCCTCTGAAGGGATAACAGTAAAGGCACCCATAGGAGGAAGAATAACTAGTCTAGAAGTGGAAGAAGGAACAGATCTTCAACTGGGACAGGTTATTTGTAAAATTGTTGATGATTCAAGGTTTAAAGCCAGGGCAAAGCTTTATGCTTCAGAAGCCAAGAACGTTAAAGAGGGGCAAAAGGTATTTCTAAAATTTACTCAATTTGATCAGTTTGTGGTGGGTATCATTACAGATATAAGTTCTAGCCCAGCTCCAGATACTAGCCCAGACGGAACCGCAAGTGGTTTTGTATATTGGATATGGGTAGAGGCAGATAATCCTGGGTTAGTACAGCCCGGAATGGAACTCAGAATCGGAATAGGTGAAGATGAAACAAATATTTTAATGTTTGCTAATAGTACAAAAGTAGATAGTTATATAGAAGAAAAGAAAGTAATTAATAGGACGGAAGCAATCGTTACTGATGTTTATGTTCGTGATATGGAGATTGTTGAAAAGGGAGACGTTATTATTTCCATGGCTGGAGATGATATTCAGGACAATATACAAGATTTACTGAATGAAATAAGTGACTTGCGGATTGAGCTTACCCAGCTCCGGTCTAAGCTTGAACAGCTAGACATCACTGCATCCATGGATGGGGTTATTTCAAGGATATATGAAGAAGAAGGTGCTTCCGTAATGGCTGGTCAGTGGATAGGAGATATCTACAATACTAGTCAGATGATGCTGTGGACCCAGGTGGATGATATAGATATTATCAATGTAAAACAGGATGCACCTGTAAGGGTTACAGTGGACGCTCTACCGGATCAAACCTTCAGCGGAAAGGTGACCAATATTTCTCCAGCAGGAGAGCAGATAAATGGAGTAACTAAATTCATGGTAAATATCGAAATTGAGGGTGGACCTCAGCTCCGTCCTGGTATGCAGGCCAATGCCTTCATAGATGCAGGTAGTGCCAAGAATGTACTACTGGTACCCATAGAGGCTATATTTGAGGAAGATGGAAAGTCCATGGTTGAAGTGCTAAAAGATGACGCTACAGTAAAGCTGGTACAAATCAAAGTGGGACTAATGAATTATCGCTATGCAGAGGCTCAGAGTGGCCTAGAAGAAGGTGATATGGTTATTACAGGAAGTAGTGCTGATCTTCTTCCTAGTGAACATATACAATCGAAGGATCCAATAGTGCCGGATCCAGGAAATGGTGGAGGATCAGGTCAACCATCGGAACAAAACAAAAATAATAATAACTAGGAGGGTAAGCTTATGAATAAAAAACGCATATATTCCTTCCTGGTTAGAGGGTGGTTTACTGCCAAGATGGCTGCCCATGGTATATTGTCTAAGCCTTTGAGGTCTGCCCTTACTATTCTGGGTGTTGCCATAGGCGTTGCTTCCGTGGTCAGCCTGATGGGTATAGGAGAAGGGGCTAGAAAGGCTGTGGTAGAGCAGTTTGAAAGCTTGGGAACTAACGTTATATCCATAAAAGCTCAAAGCCAAGTTGCTGAGTTTGACCCAGATGAAACCCTTGAGTTGGTTGAGCGGGTAGAGGGACTTGAGCTGGCAACTCCCGTGGTTAGGGTTGATACCATCATGAAATGGATGAGGGCCAGGGGGAAGGTTGGTATTATAGGAGTAAATGAACAATTTACTGATATAAGGGATCATGGATTAATAGCAGGGCACTTCTTTACAAAGCTCCATGTACAGCAGAGGGCTCCAGTGGCTGTTGTGGGATATAACATGGGCATGGGGCTGCTGGGAGGACGAAGCCCAGTAGGCAGAAGTATACAATTGGACGGTCAGAATTATAGGATAATCGGTGTTCTTCAAGCCAAGGGCAGAGGAAACGCTGATGATATCGATGATAAGGTTATCATCCCCTACACCTCAGCTCTAAAGATCGCAGAAAAAAAGAATGTGGATGAAATATGGGGTAAGGCAGGCTCGGCAACGGATGCAGATCTTTCCGTAGTGCAGTTGGGAAGAATTTTCAAAAGAAAACTAGGATTAGATCAAACTGCTCCCACTCCAGTCTCAAATGGAGGTCAAAGTGAGGGTTCGGTTGAACAAGCTCCTATGAGGGAGGGTCCAAGAATGGAACAACCCCCTCCCTCAACTCCAAAACCCGTATTTTCTGGGATGGGGGATGATCTGATAACCATAACCAGCTTAAACCAATTAGTGGAGGAAGCTGATAATGCCAATCGCGTAATGACACTGTTACTGGGTGGTATAGCGGCGGTATCTCTGTTGGTAGGTGGTCTAGGTATCATGAATATCATGCTGGTAGCGGTTACTGAAAGAACAGAAGAAATAGGTGTGAGAAGAGCTCTAGGAGCCAAACAAGGAGATTTGCTACTTCAATTTATACTTGAAGCTCTTTATGTCAGTTTAGTAGGATCTCTAGCAGGGATTGCTGCTGGACTATGGGGAATGAATGTTTTTGCTAAGTATGGGTTTGAAACGGCTATCAGCCTTCAAGCCATAAGGATAGCCGTGGTTGTGGCTCTTAGCTCCGGTCTGTTATTTGGGGTATATCCTGCCATATCAGCATCCTCTATACCTCCTGTGGAAGCACTAAGACGTCAGTAGGAGGAAGATATTACTATTTCATTACAATTCACTGTTTTTAGAGGAATTTGGCAAAAGATATAGAATTATGTAGATATTATATTACATAGGGAGGTAGAGCATTTAAATGAACAACATACGAAGAGTAGTAGCTATACTTATGATAATAACAATGCTGGCCATGGGCAGTATATCCAGCTTTGCGGTAAGTGCTTTTTCAGATGCCAATGAAATACCGTCGTGGGCTGAGAAATTTGTGGATAAAGTATCAAGTAAGGGGATCATCAACGGGTATCCCGATGAGTCAAACAGTCTAAAGTTTTACTTTAAACCAAATGGAGTGGTTTCTAAGGTTCAAGCTATAAAGATGATCTTTGAGACCCTTAAGGCTTCTGAAAAGCTTCAGAGTACAGTGGGCTTGGTTACGAAGTATCAAACTACATTGACAACCAATAAAATACCTAGCTGGGCCCATGAAGCAGTGGCCTATGCCCTGGAGTATAATATCGTTGTCTCCAGTGAGCTTACAGATTTTATGACTACTACCGGAGAAAAGGCTGCTAGAAGAGTGGATGTGGCAGTATTCTTAGGAAAGGCCTTAAAAATGCCCTTGGCAGCATGGCCCGTGCTATCATTTATTGATGCAGAGCAGATTGTAAGTGGGGCAGAAAGATATGTGGACCTTCTTGTGAATAAGGGTATCGTCGGTGGAGATGAATTTAATAAGTTTAATCCAAATAATACCCTAAAGAGAGTGGAAATGGCAAAGATGATGGCATTGTCATTTGATTTATTAAATGACGGTACATCGGCAACACCAATAAATAGTAATGTTACTGTAAGGGAATATACTATAGATAGTGTGGTTTCCAGTACAAGAACGATTTTCGTAAAGGATTCAGACAATAATACAGACTTTTTTAGAATTCCGACAGAAGTTCAAATAAAGCTAAACGGTACAGCCAAAAGCTTTAGTGTTTTAACTAAGGGGATGAAGGTTAAACTATCCTTAGATAGTGATGAAAATGTAAAGGATGTTGTCATAGACGAAACCGTGGCTGAATTCGAAGGAACGATTACAAGCATAATCGAATATAATGGTAGTTATTTAGTAACGGTGGCTGAGAAGGATAATAGTAGCAACAAGAAGACCTTTACTATAAATAATGATACGGATATTGAGTTAAATGGTAAAGATGATGTGGCCAGCTCCCTAAAGTCAGGGGATTCCGTTGAAATGGAAATAGAAAATAATATTGTAACAGTAATGACAGCTGAAACGAAAACCCAGGTTTACTACGGATATTTGGAGTCGGGAGTGATATTTAGAACGACTACACCCATATTAAAGATGAAGACTTCCAATACAAAGATCGTTGAATTAGAAATCGATGATGATGCGGATGTAGAGAAGAATAACAAAAAAAGCACCTTAGCTGCATTGGTGAAAGGTGATTCGGTTAAGGTAACTACAGAGTATGGTAAGGTTGTGGACGTTGAAGCTACGAGCACTAAGGAAAAAGATGAAGGTACTCTAATAGAGATGACCATGGGAAGTACCTATAAAATCACTGTTGAATATGAAGATGGTGAAACGCAAACCTATGATGTATTAAGAACAGCGGATATAGAAATAGATGGAGAAGATAAGGTCTTCAATGATTTGAAACTAGGCTACTATGTGGAGTTTAAACTGGAAAGCAACACCATTACCAGCATAGATGCTGAAACTGTAGATGAAATGACAAGGATTATAGGTAGGGTTGTAAAGGTGTATGATGATTTAGACACCCTTGTCCTTAATTATACATTCATCTCAGCCGGAAGAAAAGAACCGGATGCCATAAGAATTACTAAAAATACTGAGATATATTCTACTGAAAGATATCGCAGTATAGACCTTGATGATTTGAGCCAAAAGGATAATGTCTATGTGGATGGATATTATCAAGATACGCTGTTTATAGCTACGAAGATATTATTATTGGACTAGTATTGGTAGGGTTACAAACCCTACCCTACAGTAAGAACCAATATGTGTTTGGGTTTAAGGAAAGAACGCAATCAGATTTTGATAGGAGGAACCTATGGAAAAACTTATTATTACCGCTGCATTAACTGGAGCGGAGGTTACAAAGGAACTACAGCCAAATCTGCCGGTGACTCCCGATGAGATTGCTCAGGCAGCCTATGCATGCTACTTAGCTGGAGCTTCCATCGTACATGTTCATGCAAGGGATAAAAAAGGGGAGTCCACACAGGACTATGCTGTATATAAGGAAATAAAGGAAAAAATTGAGGCGAAGTGTAACATTATTGTACAGCCTTCAACCGGAGGGGCTACATGGCATACTCCTGAGGAAAGACTACAGCCCGTGGAATTAAAGCCAGAAATGGCAACACTAAGCTGTGGTACTTGTAACTTTGGGTCGGATGTGTTTATGAATACCCAAGAGTATATGGAAAAATTTGCGCAAAGGATGCTGGAGCTAGGTGTAAAGCCTGAGATAGAGGCTTTTGAGAGAGGAATGATTCAAAATGCACTTAATCTTTTGAAAAAAGGGCTACTGAAATCACCTGTGCATTTTGATTTTGTTTTAGGGGTTCCCGGAGCCTGTCCAGGTACTCCAGAGGATTTACTTCACATGTTAAGGTGTATACCTGAGGGTTCTACTTGGACTGTGGCTGGTATAGGCAGAGCAGAGACACCTTTAGCGACTATGGCCATTATTCTAGGTGGACATGTACGGGTTGGCTTTGAGGATAATATCTACTATAGCAAGGGCGTGTTGGCAGAGTCCAATGCCCAGCTAGTTGAAAGAATTGTGAGGATTTCTAAGGAGCTCGGAAGAGAAATCGCCACCCCTGATGAGACGAGAAAAATTTTAGGTTTAATATAAAACCCTTTTAAGAAGGGTTTTTCTTTTCTTCGACGAATACTTATTATAGAAGGGAGGTGCAGCAAATGTTAATCGATGGGTGTTTAAATATAGCGGTTCGATGTGAAAGCTGTGGCAAAGTGGAATTCCATGATATTACCTTGTTTCAGATTAATAATAAAAAAGGCTATAGGCTGCACTGTACCTGTGGAGCTGAAAAACTTTTTGTAATATTACAGAAAAATAAAACGATCAAATTTACAATTCCTTGTGAGATATGTACAATCAATCATGTATATGTGTATGGCTTAAAGGAGCTACTTGGTGAATCTAAAACAACTGAAAGTTGCCCTCTCATAGGAATGAATCTGCTATGGATTGGCGAGACTGAATGGATGGAGAAGGAGCTTCTTCGTGGTGAAAGTAGTCTTGTTTCAAATGGGATTAGAACAGATGATTTTTTCAACAGTCCTGAGATTATGCTAGATATTCTAGAGTGGCTTTATCAATTAAAGACAAAGGATGTTCTAAGCTGTGAATGTGGAAGCATGGGTAAGGATATAGGGATGAATTTATTTTCAGATCGTGTGGAGCTATATTGTAAGAACTGTACTGGTTTGAGTGTTATTTATTCTGAAACTGAGGAAGATTTGAAAAATTTATTAAGAACTGATAAAATTATAATACGTGAGAAATCCTTTGCTTGTATAGATGCTATTAATTTCAATAAAAACAAATAGTCGGGTATAGCTCGACTATTTGTTTTTGAGAATCTTTTTTATACAAAACTTCCATCAATTCAGATATTTGGATATAATAATAGTGAGATTTTAAAAAAAGGAGGAGTTTGAGATGAAGTTATTTATTGATACAGCAAATGTAGAGGAAATAAGGGAGATAAGTGCCTGGGGTGTATTGGCAGGCGTTACGACAAATCCAAGTCTTATAGCGAAGGAAGGCAGAGATTTTCACGGGGTACTCCATGAGATTGTTTCCTTGGTGGATGGTCCTATCAGTGCAGAGGTAATGGGATTGACAGCTGAGGAAATGGTGAAGGAAGGTATGGAGCTTGCGAGTATACATAAGAATATAGTGATAAAGGTACCAATGACTGCAGAGGGATTAAAGGCAGTTAAAGCATTGCATAACAATGGAATTAAGACGAATGTGACCTTGGTATTTTCTGCGAATCAAGCTTTGTTGGCTGCCAGAGCAGGAGCAAGCCTTGTTAGCCCCTTTGTCGGGAGAATAGATGATATTGGTAATCCAGGGATGGATTTGATCAAGGATATTGCCGACATTTTTGATATCCATAGTATAGACGCAGAGATCATAGCTGCAAGCATAAGAAATCCCATGCATGTAATGGATTCAGCCTTAGCAGGCGCCCATATAGCCACCATACCAGCAGATGTATTTAAGAAGATGTTGGTGCACCCCATGACAGACCAAGGAATTGAGAAGTTTATTAAGGATTGGGAAAAGAGGTAAAGTAAAACAAAACATTGGGCGATTCGTGAATCGCCCCTACA
>JUEG02000283.1_pt1 | contig 11712 bp, 9 predicted proteins | sample 432341 | NCBI WGS metagenome assembly JUEG02 (sample SAMN02953476, study PRJNA257561) | rock porewater metagenome | biome: terrestrial; feature: Opalinus Clay rock; material: porewater; isolation source: Opalinus Clay rock BIC-A1 borehole | place: Switzerland: Mt Terri URL, St-Ursanne ...
AGCATTGACTTCAAAGGCTTGAATGGCATGCTTATCATAAGCTGTTGCAAATACAATCATTAAAGCTGGATCCTCTTCAAGCAATTTCCTCGCCACGGTTAAGCCATCAAGATTAGGCATCTGGATATCTAAGAAGGCTACATCAGGCTTAAGAGTCAAGATTTTTTCTAAAGCTTCAGCGCCTTGGGTCGCCTCTCCCACAATCTTGATATCTTCGCATTGTTTTAAGAGATAAATCAATTCATCCCGAGCAAGTGGTTCATCATCAGCGACAACTACTGAAATCAAGCTATTCCCCCTCCCTGCTGCAGTGGAATTTTAAACCAGACGCACGTTCCCTGCTCCAGTTCACTGTCAATGTGAAGTTGGGCTTCCTCCCCAAAATGGTACATTAGACGCTGGTTCACATTATATAGGGCCAGGCCTGTTCCTTCTTGAGATTCGATTTGAGTGTGGAGTAATTTTGAAATTCGTTCCGGGGAAATTCCAATTCCGTTGTCCTTCACAGAAACCAGGGCATACCCTTCAACTTCTGTTACACGAACGATAATTTCACCGTTTTTTTCAAGCCCTTTTAATCCATGACGTATTCCATTTTCGACAAGAGGTTGAAGGGTAAGTGGCGGTAGAAGAACATTTTCCAGCAAAGGATTGATTTCAAGCTTAACACTTAAACGTTCTGTGAAACGAGCTTGTTCAATATCCAGATAAGCAGAAGTATGGTCGAGTTCCTGCCTTAATGTAATGAATTCGTGAAGGGAGGCATTCAAATTCTGTCTGAAAAAGTTCCCGAGTTGAATGAGAAGTTTACGGGCCATATTGGGTTGGGTGCGGACGAGAGCAACAATAGTATTTAAGGAATTAAACAGAAAGTGTGGGTTAATCTGTGCTTGGAGTGCCTTAATTTCAGCCTCTCGGATAAGTTGAGCATGGTTCTGGGCGTCGACCACTTCAAGCTGATGGGAGAGAAGTTTACCTAGGCCTTGGGCTACTTCCTCATCTACCGGTTTAATTTGTTTAGCATTTGAAAAATAGAATTTTAAAACCCCAATCACTTGATCTGACTTTTTTAAGGGGACAATAATTGCTACCGCAAGCGGACACCCTTTTTGAGTACAGTGAATTTCAGCTAAGGATTTAGGTATGTACAGTTTTCCGGTTCTGAGTACTTGCTTCGTCGCATCAGTCAAAACCCTATGTCCCGGTAAATGATGGTCATCCCCTAACCCGACATGGGAGAGGATTTTTTCATGATCTGTAATTGAGACAGCGGAAACGCCTGTTGTTTTTAAAAGCAGCTTAGAAATTTGGGTTGCAGATTCTTCAGTAAGTCCTCTACTGAGATTGACCAGCATTTGATCTGCAATATGGAGAACTTTTTGAGCTTGATTGGCTTCGATACGGTCCTCTTCGTGAATAACAGATCGTATAATCACTACAAAAAGTGCGATTCCAAAACTATTGGCCAGGATCATCGGCAGGGCAATGACTTGAACCAAAACAACCGCACTTTCCCATGGCCTGGCAATGAGAAGAATGATCAGCATTTGAGACGTCTCCGCAATGACCCCTGTCATAAATGCTTTTGAGGTAGGGAGGATTCTGCGGTTCCCAATCTTTAGATAAACGAGGCCGGCAATTAAACCTTCCGTCACTGTGGAAATCCCACAAGCTAAACCAGTGAAGCCACCGAGGAGGGTTCTGTGAATACCAGCGATCAGCCCTGCTCCAAGACCAACCCAAGGCCCCCCTAAAAGTCCGCCGATTACAACACCAACCACCCGCGAGTTGGCGAGGGCCTCTTCAAAGCCGATTGCCTCTACCCGGGGAATCCAAAGAAGAGAGTCAGTACTGGGCCGAATCGAAATCCCGGTATACGTGCCGACGATCCCGAATAACCCAAATACTAGCGAAAGTTGAATGATCGTCCAACGATCGAGCTTATGGTCGATGAGATTACGAAACGTCGTTAGCCGGGTTAGAATAAAGGCGATGGCCACGATCAGCCCGATATGTTCAATCATTAGGAATAAGAGTTGCACAGTTAGGAGGCTCCTTTACATTTTATCTACTTTTAAACTATCACTTCTGAATTGTGATTTCAATTGATCAATTCCGAGACTCCCACTTATTGTGGGTGTTCCCTATTCTTCTAGTTTTACAGGCCAACCCCGAAAATGCCCTCTCCACATTTTGGGCAGCATCCTTGTTTCAAACGATTAAGCAAGAGAGGTTCGCGCTGAATCACAGCCTCACCGCACTGGGGACAAAACGTTGTACTGCCGCCTCTAATATTTCCTAAATATACATAGGGAAGATGTTCTTTGGCAATATCCCATGCTCGCTCCAAGGTCTTTCGCTCTGTAGGCGGAACCGCCAGTCGATAAGCCGGATGGTAGGCACTCAAATGCCAGGCCAACGGAACATTAAGCCGGCGCAGCCAACGCGCCAATTCGGTCAGCTCTTGAGGACTGTCATTTGCCCCTTGAATAACGAGTGTTGTAATTTCCAGATGAACCCTGCCAGCCAAACGCTCAACATTATCTAATACCCAAGCCAGTTTGCTTCCACAATAGTGACGATAAAAATCCTCTGAAAATGCTTTTATATCAATATTCACTGCATCCAACCATGGAATCAGCTCCTCGAGAAAGCGTGGTGAAATAGTTCCGTTACTAACTAAAACTACCTGCCCTCCCTGTGCTCGTACAAGAGGGGCGGTATCTCGGATCATCTCATACCACACGCTCGGCTCTGAATAGGTAAAACACAGCCCTAAGGATTCCTTTTCCTGCAAAGAGAGCTCTGCCAGCTCTGGAGGAGTAACCTTTCTTCCAACTTTATGTTGTTGAGAGATCTCGTGATTTTGACAAAAGGAACAGCTTAGGTTGCAGCCAAAACCCCCGACGGAGAAAATCCAAGAACCGGGATAAAAATGATAAAGAGGTTTTTTCTCAATCGGATCCATATTCCAAGCCGCCACTTCACCATATGTTTTAGATACAACCTCTCCTTCTCGATTTTCCCTGACATGACACCGCCCTGACTGACCATGTCGCAATTGACAACGTTGGGGACACAGCAGACAACTCGCATTATAGGATTCCCTATGCTCCTTAATTGTCTCATGATACTTTTCTGTGTTGCTTACCTTGTTTTGATCCTTTATATTAGTTTCATTATTCATAATGCCTCTTTACCTCAAAGCGCCAAAGTTCCACCGGGTCTCCTGCTGGAATCCCCGCCTTTTGTTTAGCAATATTAATTTGATCTGAAACCCTATCGACCCCTTCTAAATGGGGGAGTAAAAGTCCGCTTCTGCCACCTTGGCGAACAACAACACCATACTTCCAAGGATCCAACCCCTCAGGTCCTGATATTTTCTCAAGTTCCCCCAGAACATCTACCGTGAAACTTATGGTATCCAATTCCTCGCTTCGAACAGGACGAAAACGTGGATCTTGGGTTCCGGCAGCAATCGCATTGTGTTGAATTTCTAACGCTAGATTTTCCTGCCAGGGTTCAGTGGTTCCAATACATCCCCGTAAATTTCCGCCTTGTTTTAGCGTGACAAAACATCCCCTCCGTCCAGTCAACTCGGGTGCGGACATGTAGCTTAAGTCCAATAGCTCAGAGTCCCCCTTCTTTAGATAGGTGGTTAGGCAACGTCGCGCCCACCGTGGCAAAGGTGAAGAATGATATAAATCTGCTACCAGATATCCTACACCAAACGGCCCTTCATAAGAAAGCACTTCAGGCGCTCCCTCTTTAGCAGCCAGCGCCAAGCGGAGACTCCGATACCCACATTCCCCGGCTTTGTCGATGAGGGAATCCGACAAATTGTCTATTTTCTTAGAATCCCTCTGAAGAGTATTTACCACGAATTGGTCAAATTCCGGTCCTGCAGGATCAAAGCCATAGGGTCCATCCTCTTTCAAGCGATGGGAGAGGTCCCCACTAGCCACAATAGCATAGCGTCCGGGTAAATCCTCGAGGATTCGTCCTATACGCTCACCATACTCTTCCGGTCGTTCCAAGGGCATTCCTAAGAGAACAACCTTTCCATCCCACCCTGCTTTTTGCAAAAAATAGAGGGGCACAAATGCGCCATGATCGATAGAACCCTGTATCGAAACAACTCCCGAGAGATTTTGAAATTGTGCTATAACCACTAGATCACTTTCAAAGGACAGACTGATCTGAGCTGCCCCAAACTGAGCAAAACTTCCTTGAATAATATTATCCACTGCGAGAGTCATTCCATCCTTGATAAGAGGGGCATGGGGTGAAACCAGAATGACTGTCTCAACCTCCGCTTGAGCTATGCGCCGTACAACTTCCTGATAGGCGTCTAAGCTCGCTTGACATTTACATTCCTCTCCCCGACCCACCTCTGGAATTAGGAGGGGCGGGTGTGGAACAAATATTGTATAAATTAAACTCATGATAAACACTTCCTTTTGAAATATCTTTTATATCTTAATATCCCAAATACTACTTTTTCACTTTGTGTTCTTGCCTGGTTCATAAATATCCTGCTTATATTCATTGTTATTTACGCTATACGCTTACAAAGCCTCATATTCAATACTAGGGTTCTCCTTTTACAACCCTAAAATACTAACTCAAATTCCTCCTTAATTTACAACCTTGAGTTTTTAAACTCCTGGTCTTCTTGATGACGTTGATAAAATCCGACTGACCGGGCAAAACTAACCTAAAGTATTCCTCTGCTACCTAAAATCCCAATATCTTGCTTGATTTATTCTTATAAAATCAGGTATACTTAAGTTTAGTTGTGTCATTCAAAAGAGCTTTACGCTAATACATAACAACTTCAAGGAGGTAGATCACCATGAATAAACAAACTCTCAATACTCAAAATGCACCTGCGGCTATCGGACCCTATTCTCAAGGGGTTAAAGTAGGAAACTTGATTTTCACATCCGGACAACTTCCTATAAACACCCAAAGTGGAGAATTGGTCGCTGATATTGAAGGAGCAACTAAACAATCCTTAGATAATGTCAAGGCGATTTTGGAGTCCTCCGGTTCTTCTATGGACAAAATCGTTAAAACTGTAGTTTTTCTAAGAGACATGAATGACTTTGCTGCTATGAATACCGTATATGCCACCTATTTCCCCACTAATCCACCAGCCCGTTCGGCTGTGCAAGTTGCACGTTTGCCTAAGGATGCTATTGTTGAAATTGAAGCGATTGCTCTCGCTGAATAAGTAAAACCAAAAAGGATCCATGAACTAACTTTAGTTCGTGGATCCTTTTTGGTTTTACTAAGAATTCACGCAGTTTGTTTCATCCAACCCGTCACTCATCTGCGTGTCCCTATTTCCACAAGCCTTTCCGCTAAACCAGCAATCTGCACAAGGGCCGCTGACAGCTCGGAAGCCGCAGAGGCTTGAGACTCTGTAACTATACCCAGTTGGTTTATCCCTTCAATCAGGTTAAGGACGGAAATTTGAACGGTGTTTAAGTCCTTCTCAATTTCCGTTGTCGACACTCTGGTGGATTGGGAGAGCTTCCGGACTTCATCAGCGACAACCGCAAACCCTCGACCGAATTCTCCAGCCCTGGCTGCCTCAATAGATGCGTTCAGTCCCAGGATATTTGTCCGCATAGAAATCTTATGAATTTCATCCTTCACTATACCTGTATGTTCAATTTCTTGAAGAACACGGGTAGTCTCGGTTTCCATATTTCTGACCGTGGCCGCAAGTTCCTCAGAAGAAGCGGACAAGTTTTCAGCAGAGGCAGATATTTGCTCTACTGATGCTAAAATATCCTGACCGGAGTCGGTCAATGTATCATACTTAGCAACTGAAATGTCAATCATAGCACACCCGACTACACTGCCGTTTTCTTTGATCGGATAACCTATTCCCACGTAGGCAATTCCCAATACCTCTTTAGGTACACGCCTTATAACACGCTCTCCCGTACGAATGGCTTCTTCGGATATTCCACCTTTAGGCAGGGGATCACCCACTTCGATTTTCATGTTCAGGTTAGGACTCGGATACCAGGCTAACACTTTCTCTGTATCTAGAATACATACGGCTACTTCCTCATCAAAGAGTTGTGGTAACTCCCCGGCAACTTCTAAAAAGGCCTCTAGTTTCACTTAATTCACCCTCTCAATTTTCTTCTCACTCAATTCACAAATTTATACTTAAAAGTTCAAAATGGAACTCAAATTTACAACTTAAATTTAAATATTGCTCAATCCTAGAAGCATTTTCTTGGTTTGCCCTTATTGCTGTAAGGATTCATGTATTAAAAAGAATCCACCTAAATTGTTTTTGAGGGTAAACACCCTCAAAAACAATTTAATGGGGTCTGGATAGCTTCAGGTACAGGATAAATGATGCCCTACGTCCCTAAATTAAACTAAACATCTAATTTCATATCTCCAAACTTAATCCAACCTTTTTTCCGCATAAACTCCGAAATAGCCAGAGTTAGAATAGCAGGCAAAATGAAGTGCAACAACCCAATTTTGATTAAAACACCAGCGCTCATGCCCATTGCTTCAATTGTCCCAAACTGTCCGACTAACCCTGCGGTGCCCATGCCGGCACCGGCAGGGATGTTCGACATCGGCAAAATAGTGGTAGCTAAAGGACCTAAGATTGCACTGGCTAATGTAGCAGGTATCCATATTAACGGATTCCTCACAATATTAGGTACTTGAAGCATGGATGTTCCCAGCCCTTGGGAAACTAAACCGCCCCAGCCATTCTCACGATAGCTTGCTACTGCAAACCCGACCATTTGAGTAGCACAGCCAACGGTGGCAGCCCCCGCAGCGGGACCTCCCAGGACAAGCATCATCGCTAAAGCAGCACTACTGATTGGCAAGGTCAATATCATACCCATAAGTACTGAAACCAAAATTCCCATAGGAATTGGAGCCAGTTCTGTCGCCATCATAATGACGGCTCCCAACCACTTCATGAATTCTGCTAAAGGTGGTCCAATAAAGGTCCCCGCAGCGACACCTAACAAGATGGTAACTGCAGGAGTTACAATAATATCCACCTTTGTCTCTTTGGAAACCAGTTTTCCGAATTCAGCCCCTATGACAGCTGCCACGAAGGCACCGACGGGTCCTCCGACTGCAGCACCTGCCATACCAGTAATCGTAGAAGAGAATAAGACGAGGGGAGGAGCTCCTAGGCCAAAAGCTACAGCTACACCAATGGCAGGTCCCATCATTGCCATAGCCTGTTTGCCAAACTCAACGAGTAATTGTATGCCCAGTTGCTCTCCAATCACTTTAAGAATAAGTCCTACGATAAGACTGGAGAATAGACCTAAGGCCATGGCACCTAATGCATCAACCCCATACCTTTTTACCGAGAATATAATGTTTTTGCGTTTTAAAAAGCTAACCTTTTCTTCCTGATCTACTTGATTATTAGTCATGTTTTCTACCTCCTCATTCGTTTACTAGACAACTACATTGATGCGGAATGACCCTGATGCAATTGATATGTTAATGACTTTTAAAGCCAGTAGCGTAGGTAATAAGGTAGCCCTAGGAGCTATCAACTGTGGATAAAGGCTCCATTCCCAGAAAACCGGACACACCAATGTTGTTTTTAGGAATGAAGCCCCTTTAGAGCACATCTTAACCGATCACATATTTATCTTCTAACTCACGAATTTCCGTCAGACCAATTAGCTCATTAAATTCCGGAAATGAAATCATTTCCGATATTAAGTTTTCAGTCGTACCTGTCTTCATGAGTTCTTCCATTAAATTTTTCATAGCTTGAGCTACCATGTAGGTTGAAGCCGTCGGGAAGATGACCATATCATACCCTAAATTTTCTAATGCTGGTGCCGGTAAAAGAGGGGTTCGTCCACCCTCTACCATATTTGCTAAAACCGGAACGTTAAAGCCAGCTGTGATTCTCTTCATCTCATCAATCGATTCTGGTGATTCAACAAAAATTATATCTGCCCCTGCTTCTTCATAAGCTTTAGCACGGTGAATAGCCTCGTCAATTCCATGAATAGTTCGGGCATCCGTTCGGGCAATGATCACGAAATCAGGATTTTTCCTCGCTTCAACAGCCGCCCTGATTTTGCCCACCATTTCTTTCATTGGAATAACCTGACGTCCCGTCATATGTCCACACTTCTTGGGCGCCAATTGGTCTTCCAATTGTATGGCGGCTACTCCAACCATTTCATATTGACGCACGGTTCTCATAACATTAATAGCATTTCCAAATCCCGTGTCCCCGTCAGCTATTACCGGAATATTTACAGCGCTGGCAAAATTGTTTGCCCGAGCTAACATCTCAGTCATGGTCATTAATCCAACATCCGCTGTCCCCAAATGACTTGCCGCTTGGCCATAGCCTGTCATGTAAACGGCCTGAAAACCAGCTTTTTCAATGATCTTTGCTGTTAAGACATCATGTGCCCCAGGGGCCACTAAAATTTTCTTATCAGCCAATAGCCTCCTTAACACTTTACCCTTATTCATGATGATTAGCTCCTTAATGCAAACTTTTGTTATTATTTAAAATATTGTTTTCTGCTAAAGCAAGTGCTTCGTTAGGATATTCTTCGGCCATAGCCCCAATGGTATATAACTGATAATTATGATCCACCACAAACTCAGGTTTTTCTGGCAGTAAAGAAATTCCTCGCTTGGCGAAGGATTTGTGCAAAATCTCCAAGGCCTCTTCTTTTGTAGAATGAGCGAAAATGCCACCCACTGCGATAACTCTCTGAACTTTACGCAAATCGCGACCGACGGGTGTTCCCGGCACAATACCCAGAACCGGATCAAAACTTTGAGCGAAATACCCAGCATGTCGCTTAAGCGCAATTTCAATGGCACTAATGGCTAACCCTTTATCAAAGTTCAGCTCTTTTTCATTAATGCTGATGTGTCCTGGGTTCTTCTCCAGATACTGGGCATAGGCTTGGATTTCCTCAGCTAAATCGTCCCCTTCTAAATCAACGTTTGCCAAAACTCCACTTGCTCCAACCGTTTCCACAATGCCTGTGGCACTTACCCTTAATCCCAGGTTACCTTCGACGGTTCTGTAGGATAACTGCTTCTCATTGGAAACAACTAAGCCCGTTTCCTCTTTCGTTAGGTTAGCCAAATCAGGTAGAACAGAATGGACATCCGTAGTTGCTCCACCAATATCTATGACTAAGATATTGCCATAGCCCTCTTTTTCATGGGTACCCAAGGCTAAGAGCTCTGTCCCCATCAGCACGGCACCGGGGGTGGGAATAACCCGTCCATTAGAGACGATTTCTAGCAGGCGCCCTAAACCTCTGGCCCTAGTGATTTGCCGGATAAATTCCTGATGGATGGCTTCCCGAGCGGGTTTGACCCTCAACTCATGGATCGTTGGCATAACATTAGGCACTCGAATCGTGAGAATCCCGCCTATTTTCAAGACCTCTTCTACTTTCGGTTGGGCTTCAGTATTTCCGGCAATAATGACCACACTATGCGCCTTACTGTTAACAATAACCTCAGCATTCTCCAGCAGAGAATCCTGATCCCCTCCATCTGTCCCACCAGCCAAGAGAATAATATCGGGCTTGATTTCTTGTAAAACCTCTAAGCGAAAATCAACAGGTGTCTCATGGGAAATAATCTCCAATACCCGCGCACCGGCACTCATGGCCACCTCTTTCGCAGCCTTGGCAGTAACTCTGGGCATATATCCCATCCCAACCATCCGCAGCCCCCCTGCGGCAGAACTCGTTGCCAGGGTGCGGGAGGAAATCATCTCATCCCACTGCAGATCACGCGCCAGATTATGACAAGCCTTGATAAGTCCCAGTTCTATGTTTTCCACTGTGGTTGGAGCTTGAGAACGGCCAATAAACATTAAGTTGGTTTCCAGACGATTGAATGCTGATACCTTGGTATAAGTGCTGCCCACATCGTAGACTAAAAGATCAACCTGGGGCATTATCATTCACTTCCTTTGCAACCCCTTTTCCCAGCTACATTGCAATATAAACATAACCGTCCATAATGCGGCGTGAAGTACGACCGAAGGCCGCTCGTTCGAGCTTAATCCCGTCTCCCTCTTCTTTAGCTTCTACCTCGATATCAATAACACCCGCTGGATGGCCGATTCTAACCAGTGAAGATTTTGAACGGGTCACAAGGTTCACAATCGAACCCGGGATTTTTGCTGCTGCCCCGGTACAAGTTGTCCCTGTACCGGCATAGGTTTTGTGCATCACTTGCATATACATGAGTCTGGATACAAAGTCGACTTGATCTGCTCTAATGGTATTGCCCGTAGTAAAGTCGATATAATCCTGAGGTTCACTGACAAAGGCAATCATCGGAAAGGCAGGGCTGTTTTTTAAGGCATCTGCTTCATCTTTAGCCATACCGATCATAGTTGCCGCTTTGCCCCGGATTTTTTCTAACAAATCAAGCATTTCCTTATTGGCGTTAATTTGAGCTGGAGTTTCAATCCCTGTAAGACCTAAATCCTTGGCCCGTACAAAAACCATGGGATTAGCCACATCAATAATTGAGGCTTCTAAGGTGCCAAAACCTTCGATATCAAGGACATCAACTACCTGCCCCGTCGGCAGCATCTTATTAGTTACGGCACCTGCGGTACCGGCAAAGTCCAACATAATTTTTGCTCCAGTGCCTGGAACTCCGGCGATTTTATAGTCACCGCTTACTTTGGCTTTACCCCCTTGCACAGGAACCTCGGCCACCAATATCTTACCGGTATTTGTATTGTGTATACGGACCTTGGTGACCGGCTCGACGGCCCTTACTAAACCTTCGTCGATGGCAAAAGGACCTACGCCGGAAGATATATTCCCGCAGTTTCCGGAAAAATCAACCAGTCCTGTTCCAATACTCACCTGCCCAAATGTGTAATTCACATCGGCATCCCCTCGTGTGGAAGGACCAATAATGGCTAACTTACTCGTGAGAGGATCTGCTCCACCCAAGCCGTCAATTTGCCTTACATCCGGGCTGCCAAAGATAGCCAGGATCTCTTGATCTCTGCTTTGTTTATCTGATGACAAATCATTTTCCATGAGGAAAATCCCTTTACTCGTACCTGCCCTTAAAATTGCACATCGTATCCTGCGTTGCTCGTTCATCCTATTTTCCTCTTTCCTTCATTCTCTCTTCTACCCACCTGATAACATCTTGTGGCTCAGTACCGGGACCAAAGAAACTCTCAACTCCCAGAAAATCCGTTCCTTCGTTTTTAATCTTTTCTTCGATCTGAGCGTGTTCCTCTTCCTTCTCTGCGATCCGTCCTCCAGCCATGAGTAGGACATTATCTCTAATGCCAAGTTCCTTAAGGCGCCTTTCCACACGCGGGAATAAGGTCAAACCTAAGCCTAAGAGATTGCTGACCCCAACCACATCTGCTTTAGTTTCTGCAGCGACTTCAGCCACGGTTTCAGGTAAATTCATTCCTCTTAAATAGATCACTTCGTAACCGGCCTGCTCAAAAGCCTCACGAATAACATTAATCCCTACCACATGAGCGTCCGCACCCACCGTCGCTAAAAGTATCTTTTCCTTTTTAGAAATAGGCTTCTCATCTTCCACTGTAACCTTCTCATCGGTAGATGAGATTTTATCCGCCGGAACATCAACTGGACCATAACCCGGAATATAGCGGCGAATCCCATCTTTCCCACGGTGAGTTTT
>JUEG02000006.1_pt1 | contig 11711 bp, 10 predicted proteins | sample 432341 | NCBI WGS metagenome assembly JUEG02 (sample SAMN02953476, study PRJNA257561) | rock porewater metagenome | biome: terrestrial; feature: Opalinus Clay rock; material: porewater; isolation source: Opalinus Clay rock BIC-A1 borehole | place: Switzerland: Mt Terri URL, St-Ursanne ...
CGGCAGATGGCGAAGTAGCTCTGCTCGGCCAGCGCCTTCTGCGCCAGGCTGAGCTGGCCGGCGGCATACTGGGCGCCCGCGTCGCTCATGTAGTGGGTGGCGCGCCAGTAGGTCTCGGTGACCATCTCCGCATCGGTGGGCCCGAGCAGATCCACCAGCGACTGCACGATATCCGGCAGATCGGCATAGTTTTCCACCTCGGGCACCGCGTCGTTGTGCCGCTCGACGTCGGTCACCTGCATCACCAGCACCGCATGGTGCGCGGTCATCGCCCGCCCGCTCTCGGAGAAGATGTGCGGATGCGGCAGCCCTTGAGCCTCGCAGAACTCCTTGAGCATGCCCACCACGGTGCCGGCGTACTCATCCATGTCGTAGTTGATCGAACTGGCATTGCGCGAATGGGTACCGTCGTAATCGACCCCCAGCCCGCCGCCGACGTCGATATGGTCCATGGGCAGACCCAGGGCACGCAGCTCCGCGTAATAACGGATCGCCTCGCGGAAACCCTGGCGATAGTCCGCCAAGTTGGCAATCTGCGAACCCATGTGGAAATGCAGCAGGCGAATGCCCTGGTCCATCTCCGCCTCGCGAAAACGCTCGATGACGCGCAGCAGCTGCGCAGCCGACAGGCCGAACTTGGAGCGCTCGCCACCGGTATCCGCCCACTTCGAGGAAGCCAGCGACGACAGGCGCACGCGCAGGCCGATCTGCGGCATCAGCTTCAGCTCGGCGGCTTCCTCGATGACCATCGCCACCTCGGATTCCTTCTCGATGACGATGAACACACTGTGTCCGAGCTTCTGCCCCATCAGCGCCAGGCGGATGAACTCCCGGTCCTTGTAGCCGTTGCAAACGATGGTGCCGCCCTTGGGCGCCAGCGCCAGCACCGCCATGAGCTCCGGCTTGGAGCCGGCTTCCAGGCCGATGGATACCTTCTGCGTGGCGATGATGTTTTCCACCACCGCTTCCTGCTGGTTGACCTTGATCGGGTAGAGCGCGGTGTACTTGCCGCCGTATTCCATGCGCTCGATGTTGGCGTCGAAGGCACCGGTCAGCCGTCGCACGCGATCCTGCAGAATGTCGGGGAAACGCACCAGCAACGGCAGCGAAAGCCCCGCCTCGCGCAGTTGTTCGATCAGGGTGCTGAACTCGATGGGCGCACCATCCGGCCCCTGTGGCCGAACCTCCACGCAACCCTGGTCGCTGATCGCGAAGTAGCCCGCTCCCCAATGGCGGATGCCGTAGATGCTGCGGCTGTCCGCTGCGGTCCATTGGCTGCCGTCGTCTTTACGTGTGCGTCGAACAGGCATCTAGGCCTCCCTGAACAATGATGGGTAACCCGCCGCGAGGAATGAATGCCGACGGGAAAGACTGTCCCGGTTGGACAGCCGATGCATGGAGAAATAAGCGCAAGGCCGAATCAGTCGGCAATCAGCCACCGGACTTGAGCGCCTTGAAACCGCGCTTGGCCAGCTCGTCGAGCAACAGTTGGACATGCTCGCCCTGAATCTCGATGACCCCGTCCTTGAGCGCGCCGCCCGTGCCGCAACGGCGCTTCAGAGCACTGGCCAGCGCCTTCAGTTCATCCTCGGCCAGCGGCACGCCGGTAATGGTGGTCACCGTCTTGCCGCCGCGTCCCTTGCTTTCCCGGCGAACCCGGGCGATGCCGTCACCTTCCGGGAGCTTCGACTGCTTGCAGATACAGGCATCGACCGGCTGGCTGCAATCAGGACAATGCCGTCCCGCATCGGTAGAGAACACCAGCCCGCCAAGACCAGCGAATGAAGTGGTTTTCTTGGCCACACACACCTCACGAAGAACGAACCAGCCCCGTCGGAGCTGGGCCATGAAAGGGCGTTAATTTAGCAGCAAAGCCCGGACGGCGCGCCATCGTATCCCCTCCTTCCCTCACGGGAGAACGTCAGGAAGAGGGTTAGCTGCCCATCAGTGGCCGAGGCGCATAAGGCGCCGGATCGATCGACGGCTTGCGTCCCAGCATCAAATCCGCGAGCAACTGGCAGGACGCCGGCGCCAGCACCAGACCATTGCGGAAATGCCCGCAGTTGAGCCACAGCCCGTCGAAACCGGACACGGCACCTATATAAGGAACACCATCCGGCGAGCCGGGCCGCAAGCCCGCCCAATGCTTGACCACCTCGGCATTGGCCAATGCCGGAAGCAGCTCGACCGCGGTCGCCTTGAGACTTTCCAGCGCATCTTCGGTGGGCGCCTTGTCGAAGCCGACGTCTTCGAGCGTACTTCCGACCAGGATATGCCCATCGCGCCGTGGAATCGCATAGCGCCGCTTGGCCAGCACCATGCTCGGCAGAAAGTCCTCGGCACACTTGTAGAGGATCATCTGCCCTTTCATCGGTTTGACCGGCAGCTCGATCCCCAGGGGCGCCAGCAGCTCGGCGCTCCAGGCACCGGCCGCCATGACGACCTGTTCGCCGCGCCATTCACCCTCGGCGGTTCGCACACCGACGATGCGGCGACCTTCCTGAATCAGTGCCTCCACCGGGCTGTGCTCCACCACACGAACGTTCGGCATTCGCTGCAACGCCTCACGCAACGCCGCCAGCAGACGGGGATTACGCACATTGGCGACGCCCGGCATGAACACCGCCCGCGAAAAACCATCGCCCAGCGCCGGAACAGCCGCGCGAACCTGCTCCATCGGCACCGGATACAGCGCCCGCCCCTGGCGCTCGGCCCAGGCAAGCGCCTCGTCTTCGTCCTGCAGATCCAGCCAGTAGAGGCCCGTTGCGTACACCTCGGGATCGATGCCGGTCTGCCGGAGCAGGGTCTGCCCCAACTGCGGATAATAGTCCTGCGACCAATGCGCCAGCGCCGTGACCGCCGGGCTGTAACGCCATGGATAGAGCGGCGAAACGATACCGCCTCCGGCCCAGGAAGCCTCGCGGCCCGCCTCGCCTGCCTCGAGCAGAACCACCTCCTGCCCCGCACTCGCCAGCAAGTAAGTCGAAAGCAGGCCTATGACTCCGCCGCCCACCACTACCGTCATCTCTCTCGCCACACTCCCCCCGCCAGCTGGATCACATATCCATGCATTCAGTATTGACTTGTCGACTCGTTGCTCTACAACCAGTCTTTCGTTCATTGCAGGCCCAACAGCCACCGCAGCAGAACGAAAGGCTCATTCGCCAGGATGGCGACACATGATAAATGCAAAGGAACCGCACCATGCCGAACAAGGATCAAGGCTTCACGCTTGTTGAATTGCTGATCACGCTTGCGTTGTTAGCCATCGTCGCGAATATCGCCGCGCCGGCCTTCGACGGTCTGGTCACTCGCAATCGCCAGCAGGCGCTTATGGAACAGGCTGCATCTGTTCTGAATAACGCTCGCGCAGAGGCAGTTCTGCAGGGCCGCACAATCGAAGTGTGCGGCAGCAGCGATGGGAAAACATGCTCAGCCAACTGGTCCAGCGGCTGGCTCGTGCGCACCTCGGATGACCGGAGACTTCAGCTCACTCAACTGCCCAGTCATGACGCCCTGCGCTGGAGCGGTTTTCAGCAAAGCATCCGCTTTCACAACAACGGCACGAGCCCCATCAGCAACGGACGCTTCTACCAATGCCACGGACATGAAGTGGCATGGCAACTGGTCCTCAACCGCCAGGGCCGCCTGAGACAGGCAACCGCCGCCGAAAATACGGACAAAGCCTCGCTCTGCAGCCCGTGAGAGCCAGCAGCAAGCAGCGCCCCACTTCAAAGCATGGCCCCGGTCACGCCGAGCAGTGCCCATAAGCCTGATAATCGCACCGACAGCCGGTCATCCAAACAAACGAACCGGTTATCCCGGCATAACGGACAAAACGTCCGCGCCGCACCATTATCCGCTCAAGAAACTTAACGGAGCGCACCATGTCACGCCACAGCGACATGCAAGGATTCACCCTGATTGAGCTGATGATCGTCCTGGCGCTGCTGGCCATAGTCGCGACCATCGCCGTACCCAACTTCAGCAGCCTGATCGAACGCAACCGCACAGAAGCGCAAGCGGAGGAACTCAAAGCCTTCCTGCTCTACGCCCGCGGCGAGGCTGTGACGCAAAAAGCCACGTTCACCGTAACCGTCAATGATGATGAGCCATGGACCATCCAGCGCAACGGTACAAACGACACAATTCGCATGCTCGAACATAACCCTGCACTGGTCGAGCTATACGCCAGCAACAATGAAATCACCTTTCGCAGCAATGGCACCGCCACCGCCACCACCCTCGCCGTCTGCCACGACAATGATCCAAGTACCGGCTACTTCCTGGAAGTTCAGGCTAGCGGTGCGACCAACCTATACCTCCGAGGCAAGAAAGCCGACAACAACACTGCCCTGGAGAGTTGCACGCAATGAGGTCTGCCATGACGACTCACAAAGGTTTCAGCCTGATCGAAGTGCTCGTGACCCTGTTGCTCACCACCATAGGTGTACTCGGCATGGTGGCATTGCAGGGGCGCAGCATTCAATACACCCAGGACTCGGTACAACGTAATACCGCCGTTATGCTGGCAAGCGACATCATCGAAATCATGCGCTCCACCCCACAGGAGCTATACGCCTCCTCAGCACCGAAGTCCCCCATGAACAGCGGCTTGAAGAACAGTTCGCTGTTCTACAAAGAGAAAGGTAAGGAACTTGAAGACCGCGCTGAGTGCGTCGCCAGCGCAAGCCAATCTGCGGAAACAGCTAAAGAGCAGCGCGACTGCTGGGCGGACAAGGTCGAAGCCATGCTCCCTGGCGGGGCAGAACTGTTCGACAGCGACATGCATATCTGCCGCAGCGCAGAACCCGACACATGCACTAGCGATCAAGGCTCGATGATCGAAATCCGTCTGGCCTGGCAAGCCCGTGAAGGCGCATGCCTGGACGAAAGCGATCCAGATGCCACCATTTGCACCTATACCGTTCGGGTAGAACTATGAAGGCTTTTCAACACCAGCGTGGCCTGTCGATGATCGAACTGCTCATCGCTTTGGCCATCAGCAGTTTTCTGATTCTGGGGATTACCCAGATTTACATTGATAACAAGCGCAACCACGTCTTCCAGCAAAGCCAAGCCGGCAATCTGGAGAGCAGCCGCTTCGCTACCTTGATGGTCAACGAGTATCTGAGTAAGAGTGGTTATCGCCGTAACCCCGCATCACTGCTTGAGTTCGTCTTCCCCTCACAGAACGCCAGCGGCGACTGCCTGGCCTTCAGCGCCGGCCACAGCATCACCGGGCTCGACCCCAATGTAGGCACCGGCTTCTGCATCCGCTACCAGCCGCTCACCAGTGGCGAGCTGGACTGCCAAAGTGTCGCCAGCGAAGCATTCGACGATACTAAAGCCTTTTCTAATGATCCCGACACAAGCCTGATTGTACTGGCATTTAAATATGCCCCCAGCAACGACGACGCTCTGCATGACGGCAGTCTGCAGTGCAAAAGCCTGAACGCTCCCACTCCGCAATATGTAGAGCTGCTGCGGGGCATCGCCGATCTACGTCTGGACTTTGGCGTAGGCAATACCGATGTCTTGGAAAAGGAAGTTTCCGGCTTTATTTCCCAAGCGGACTGGACACCTGCAGACGGTGCCATTCGCAGCGTGCGCTACGCCATGCTGATGTCCAGTCGGGTCGGACAGCGTGACGGCGAAGACTCGAAAGTGTTGGACGACTGGCTGACAGGCGCATCGGATACTGACAAAGAGCGTCTGGAGGAAGCCGACAACAGACGTATTTATCAGGTTGCCAGCAGCACCCAAACCATCAGGAACCTCATGCCATGACAGTCCCTTCCCGCAACGCCCAAAGCGGCGCAGTGCTGCTGATTGCCTTGATCATGCTATTGGTACTGACGCTACTGGCCGTTGGCAGCATGCGCGGTGTAACGCTTGAATCACGCATTACAGCCAACCGCGCCCACGACATGCAGCTCAGCAATATTGCCGACTCTGCGCTACGCGAGGCCGAATTCCGTTTTTACGGCCCCAACAGCCCGGATAACCTGGCCGACAAGCTCGAACCCAAGGCTGAGAATTGCAAGCCGGAAAACAAGCTAAAAGGAAACGGCCTCAACAAACCGTGCCTGCTGGCGATCAAAGACGCCGCTCTGTTTGCCTTCGTAAAAAACCCGGGCGGACTCAAAAGCGAAAATCTGGATATCGAATCGGATATCTGGATGCCCTACTGGGGCACCGACCATGAAAACAAAACCAAAGTCGATGATGAGCGCTACGAGGTCGGCTGGAACAGCATCCTGGCCGCAGAAGCCACCAGCGCCGCAATCAACGCCGAGTACGGCTGGGCTGCCGAAGGGCGGGGCACCTACTTCTATCTGAACAATGGCCAGGTAGAAGTAAAAACCTCCGATGAAACCCTGTACCTGCAATCGACAAACGCCAACATCTATCTTGGCCTTAACAACTGAGAGCCGACCTCATGAATCCTTCCCGCCTCTACTCTCACGCCAAGACACTCTCCTACACCGCCCTTGGTATCGTCTTGCTCAGCGCCGCCGATGCCTATGCCACGGTATCCCAGAGCCCGCTCAGCCTGACCATTGGCGTGCCACCCAATATCATCCTGACCCTGGATGAATCGGGCAGTATGTCTTGGGGCTATGTGCCTGACTCTGCTGAAAGCAGCGTAATCAGTGGTTCCAGCATTACACGCCTATACGCAGCAAATGCATTCAACCCGATGTACTACAGCCCTGACACCAAGTACGCCATTCCACCCTTCTTCGATGAAAGCGGCAACGAAGTCCAGCTCTCGACCTCCTTCACCCGCGCGCCCATCAATGGTTTCAGGCCGGGAGACGGGACACTTGATCTGTCCGACTATTATCGCCCAACAGGCAAAGAGTACCGGATGCCTAGCGGCAGCCACAATCGACTCAACGGCCCGACCAACGACTTCCGGGTGTCCATAGCATTCTCTTCAAACACAACCAAAGATGAAACCAGCGAAGCCGGAATCAAGTTTGAAGTCACCCGATCCGGAAATAGTGGCAACCGTAATTACACATGTAAAATCCTTCAATCCGGCCCAGTATTGGACACCAGTGATTTCTCCTGCACAAGGAATAATAACGAGTACACAGCCAGAACACCGGCATACTACTATTCCTACGACCAGACACTTGAAAACTGCACAAACAGCACATCGAACACCAACTGCTACAAGCTTGTTTTTGTAGAAGATGACGAAAAAGAAAACTTCGCCATCTGGTACTCCTTCTACAGAACCCGCGCCCTGGCCACCCTATCCGCCGTCAGCATGGCATTCTCCCAATTATCGCCTGCCGTGCGCCTGGGCTGGCAGGATCTTGCCCGCTGCACCACGCTCAATGGCGGCAACAGCACGCTCTGCAAGGATAACAAGTTCCGCCAGTACGACGCCCTGCATAAAGGCCAGTTCTATAGCTGGCTCAAAGACATCTATTTCAACAGTGGTACTCCACTGCCGGCTGCGCTGAAAAGGGCGGGGGAATTTCTCAAGCAAGATGTCGCCTGGCATAAGTACCCCAACAGCCGTAATAACTCCGACAGAAACACCGACGACAATACCTATGCCTGTCGGGCGAGCTATCACATCCTGATGACTGACGGCATGTGGAACGCAACAACCAATAACCCCAGTTCATTCCGCCATGACAATGCCAGCATCACCCTGCCTGATGGTAAAAGCTATAACGGCATAGCCCCTTATCAGGACGATCAATCCAGTACACTTGCCGACCTGGCCATGCATTACTGGGCGACAGACCTGAACCCCAGCCTGGATAACAAGCTCCCCCCATTTATCCATACCACAAATGAAAACAGCACCACGGAGTACTGGGACCCGCGTAACAACCCGGCCTCTTGGCAGCATATGAGCAACTTCATTATGGGTCTTGGTCTCACCAGCACCCTCAATAGCCCAGGTATTCCCTGGGGCGGCAGCACCCATCAGGGCGCAGGCTATCAGGCCCTGACGACAGGCACAGACTGGCCGAAAGCATCCAGTGGCAGCAGCAACAACGTTTACGACCTGTGGCACGCCGCCATCAACTCACGCGGCGAGTTCTTCAGCGCCGACAGTCCCGAAGCCATGGCCCAGGCGTTTGACGACATCCTGTCTCGCATTGCCGCCAGCAAGTCCACCGCCTCCCAGCCGGCAATCAACTCCGGCACTGTCAGCGCCGACGAAGATGACAACGGCAAACTCATCACCGTGTCTTACCGGACGTCCTATGACAGTGAAGACAACTGGTCCGGGGATGTGGAACGCTACGAAACAGGCTGGGACGTTCAAAGCGGCACCTTTAAAGAAACACGCGCCTGGAGTGCCAAAAGCCAAGTGTTCAACTGGCAAACCCGCAACATCAAGATAGCCGACAGCACCAATAACAGCGGCCTGACGAAGTTCGAGTGGGCCCAAGCCGGCGCAAGCGAAACCACCGGTACGCTTGCCTATTGGTTGAGCCGCGACCCTGAAAACAGCAACGTCAAGGACAATAAAGGCGAACAACGCTTGGATTACCTGCGCGGCAATCGTGAAGGTGAAGGCACTACCTTCCGCAAACGCGGCAGCGTACTGGCCGACTTCTATTCATCGACACCCGTCGTGGTAGCCGGCCCACGCAACCTGGTCGGCTTCTCCGATCGGCTGGAAGGCAATACGGCCTATACCGAGTTCGCCGCTCGCATTGCCGATCGTACGCCACGCCTCTATGTCGGTGGCAATGCCGGCATGCTGCATGGCTTCAACGCCAAGACGGGTGCTGAGGAGTTTGCCTTTATCCCCAGCGCAGTATTCCCCAAGCTGAACAGGCTCACCGGATCCAACTACAGCCATGAATTCTATGTCGAAGGCAGCCCAACCGTAGCCGATGTTTTCGATGGCACAGAATGGAAGACCATTCTGGTCGGCACACTGAAGGCAGGCGGTAAGTCGATCTTCGCTCTGGACATCACCACCCCTGGTAGCGAGAAACTACTCTGGGAGTTCGATGACAGCAACCTGCCCGATGATGCCGAGGTAAAAATGGGCTACAGCTTCTCCCAGCCAACCATTGCCCGCCTGCATACCGGGACCTGGGCCGTGGTTTTCGGCAACGGCTACGAGAGCGCCAAGCACAACAACGGCAAGGCCGCCCTCTTTATAGTCGATGCAATGGAAGGCACCCTACTCAACAGCCTGGAAGTTGCAGGCACGGAAGGCGTCGCCAATGGCCTGTCTACTCCCAAACTGGGTGACTACAATGCCGACGGCGTAGCCGATTACGCCTATGCCGGCGACCTGCAAGGCAACGTATGGCGCTTCGACCTGCTACGCAACAGTCGCAGTGAAAATACTCCCTTTACCCGCGAAGACGACACCGAAGCGGCCAGCAGTGAATTTGAAGTAGCCTACGGTGGTAAGCCCCTCTTCAGCGCGGTCTCCAGCAACAATGGCAATCCCCAGCCGATCACCTCAGCTCCTAGCCTGGTTCTTCACCCCACCGGCACGGGCTACCTGGTGATTTTTGGCACCGGCAAGTTCTTCGAGACCAGTGACAAAGAGGGCGATAAAACCATGCCCCAAACTGTTTACGGCATCTGGGACAAGCAAACCCGCGGTGAAGAAGCCAGCGATCCCAACATCAATCGCAGCAGCCTGCAAGAACAGGAGATCATGACTCAAACCACGGTGGAAGCAGACGGCACAACTCGCCAAGGCCTGGTGATCAGCGCCAACGATGTGCAATGGAACAATTCGCAGGAAGGCTCTAACGACGCCCAGAACGGCTGGTACCTGGATCTGCGCCAAAATCAGGGCGAAATGGTGGTCGAAAACATGTCGCAATTGGGGCGGACTGTATTCTTTCAGTCTCTGATTCCCAATGACGACCCTTGCGGCGAAGGTGCATCCAACTGGACTTTTGCAATCAATCCATTCACCGGGGGCCGGACGCCACAACACGCCTTCGACTACCGGCCAACCTCAGACATCGGCACCACCAACATTTCAGCCATTCGTCAGGATGGCGAAGGCGGCGGCACCCTTTCACAGAGCCCCGACAGCACGTTTAAATACTGCACGGGCCTGGAGTGCATCACCATCTATCCTGACCCTGCCAGCCTCGGGCGCCAAAGCTGGCGCCGAGCCAATGCGGACTAACGAGAGCCAGCAGCACCCATGGAGAACTTGATGAAACCTGTTCAAGCCGGCTTCACCCTGATCGAAGTCATGATCGTAGTTGCGATAGTCGGCATCCTTGCCGCTATCGCCTACCCCAGTTACGACGAGTACGTTAAACGCGGTAATCGTGCCGAAGGACAGGCTTTTTTGCATGATGCGTCAGCCCGGCAAGAGAGGTACTTCACTCAAAACAATGTCTACGTGACAGCCGATGCCGACCTGACCAAACTTGCCCTCAAGAGCGGCGTTACCTCCGAAACCGGTAAATACACCTTGAAGGTCAGCAAGGTTAATGACGATGGCGGCTATACCTTGACGGCCGAACAGGGCTTTGGCGATAGCAAATGTGGCAACCTGATCCTGAACGCCCTGGGCGAACGGGACCGCTCTGGCAGCGATAAGACTGTTGCTGAATGCTGGCGCTAAGGTCTCTCTAAAACAAGTAGCCCGCCAATTGGCGGGCTACTTCATGCAATCAATCATTCACAGAGCCTTAACCCTCAACTCCTTCGGCATCGAGAACGTCACGTTCTCCGGCCTTCCCTCCAGTTCACCCACCGCTTTCGCACCCCATTCGCGCAACTGGTCGATCACCCCGCGTACCAGCACTTCCGGGGCCGAGGCGCCAGCGGTGATGCCGATGCGAGAGTCTTCGGCGAACCACTCGCGCTTGAGGTCTTCGGCGCCGTCGATCAGGTAGGCGGGGGTGTCCATGCGCTCGGCCAGTTCACGCAGGCGGTTTGAGTTGGAGCTGTTGGGGCTGCCGACCACCAGGACCACGTCGCACACGCCGGCCAGTTGCTTGACCGCGTCCTGGCGGTTCTGCGTGGCGTAGCAGATGTCGTCCTTGCGTGGGCCGCCGATGCTGGGGAAGCGCGTGCGCAGGGCGTCGATCACGCGGCTGGTGTCGTCCATGGACAAGGTGGTCTGGGTGACGAAAGCCAGAACCTCGGGGTTGCGCACCTGCAGCTGGGCGACGTCGTCCTCATCCTCGACGAGGTAGATCGAGCCGCCGTTGGCGGTGTCGTACTGGCCCATGGTGCCTTCGACTTCCGGATGGCCATGGTGGCCGATGAGGATGCATTCGCGCCCTTCTCGACTGTACTTGGTGACTTCCAGGTGCACCTTGGTAACCAGCGGGCAGGTCGCGTCGAACACCTTCAGGCCGCGTTTGTCCGCTTCCATCCGTACTGCCTGGGACACACCGTGGGCGCTGAAGATAACGATGAAGCCATCCGGCACCTGGTCCAGCTCATCGACGAAGATCGCGCCGCGCTCGCGCAGGTCTTCCACCACGAACTTGTTGTGCACCACTTCGTGACGCACATAGATCGGCGGACCGAAGACTTCCAGGGCGCGGTTGACGATCTCGATGGCACGATCGACGCCGGCACAGAAGCCCCGGGGGTTGGCGAGTTTGATTTGCATGACGTGTCTCTCGATGCGCGTGGCACGCGGGTTGGATGACAGTTAGGGTGGAGGCGCTTCTACCTCAACCATGGCGGCCTGCGGTGGATCGGTGAAGCGTGATCCACCCTAC
>JUEG02000839.1_pt1 | contig 11696 bp, 10 predicted proteins | sample 432341 | NCBI WGS metagenome assembly JUEG02 (sample SAMN02953476, study PRJNA257561) | rock porewater metagenome | biome: terrestrial; feature: Opalinus Clay rock; material: porewater; isolation source: Opalinus Clay rock BIC-A1 borehole | place: Switzerland: Mt Terri URL, St-Ursanne ...
CAGGCTCCTGCCGTGATCTTCTAGAAGTGGTGGATGATCGTCATGGCAAAAAGTCCATTGCAATCTCCGCTCAACTGCCAGTCGCTATGTGGCACAGCATCTTTGAAGATGCAACCATTGCTGACGCAGTACTAGACAGGCTGGTCAATAGTGCCTATAGAATAGAGTTAAAAGGCCCAAGTTTGAGACCACACAATCCTCAAAATGAAGGAAGTGATAGCGCAACTAACTAATCTATGTTAAACTCCATGCAATGAGGTGCCGGCCATTGGCCGGATGAGATAAGAACGATGGCCGGATACCGCAGGAACGGTATCCGGATAGTTTAGGAATGCTTGGCCGGATGGCACAAGAACACCGGTCTGAATTAACGAGAATAGCCACATCATTAACTCACCTCTTTAACCGATCTCAAATAGTACTCAGCCAACGTCAAATCGCTCAATTTATCAATATCGACCGAATGACTCATTTCCATGATATACGGACACTTATTATCATTGAAGCTTGTCTGCTCTGTTACCTCATCTAAATTATTAATGTAAATACAGCCATTCACTCTATAGTAATTCGGCATATCCTGTCTGCGAACAGTACTGCAGATATTGAGCACCGGCACTAGTTTATCTTGCTCATTGATAGTTCTAATGAGTAATGGATGATCCGATACTGCAGAAACAGACACCAGACCCTCATAACCTGTATTAATAAATTTCTCCAAAGCCCTATCAATATCATTAGATGTTCTCAGTGGCTGCGTTGGTTGCAACAATACCAGCACATTATATTTTCTATTCATATCTTGAAGCATTCCAATCGCATGTAGCACTGCATCAATTGTCTTTGACTTGTCTGTTGCCAACTCAGCTGGTCGTATAAAAGGCACTTCCGCTCCATATCCCCCCGCAATTTTTGCAATGTCCTCACTATCTGTAGTGAGGACAACAGCATCTATATATTTGCTCTTTTTAGCTGCTTCTACCGTATATGCTATGAGAGGTTTGCCACACAGATCTATAATATTTTTATTTTTAATGCCCTTGCTTCCACCTCTTGCTGGTATCAACGCTAAGACAGATTTTTTTTCTATCATTTTTTCCCACCCTTTCGATGTCAACAAATCGTTTCTGCAAAGGATAATCCCATAATTTATTATCTAATAATTCTTGCATGAATTTCTCTGTACTATTTCCATTGCCAAAGTTGGCGCTCTCTATACGATGCTCGTCCACTCGATGGATAGCCCTGATAATATCATCAGATTTTTCGTTCACATGTTGTATGTTGTGAACTACATCTACACTGTAACGTCCTGATTGTCTGCTTCCTATATCTACAGAAGGCACACCATAAATACTCGCTTCTCTTATACCTGCACTTGAGTTGCCAATTATAAAGCTTGCATATTGCAGGATGGTCAAGAAATGTTCAAATCTTAGAGACGGGAATACTGCAAAATGCTCATTTCCTTCAAACCTTTTGTATTCATTCAATATAACTTCTGAACCTAAGTCGTTATTTGGGTAAACTACAATATAATTCTGTCTAGAAGCGATAACCGCATCAACTACATTCTTTATTTTATCGCCTATTAATGGATATTCAGTAGTAACTGGGTGATACATTAGAATGCCGTACTTCTCAAACTTCAGCCCATATCTTATTTTTGCCTTTTCCAAAGAAGGCAATCTATTAGACATCATAATGTCAATATCAGGAGACCCGATGGCAAAAACTCTTTTTTCTTCTTCTCCAAGTTGTATAAGTCTATTCTTCGCCTCTTCATTCGAAACAAAATGTAGATGGGCAAACTTTGATATGGCATGGCGTATGGATTCATCAATTGTACCTGAAAGTTCTCCACCTTCGATGTGCGCAATTCTTATATTATTCAAAGCACCGACCGTGGCTCCAGCCAAAGCATCGATTCTGTCCCCATGAACGACAATCATATCGGGTTTAATATTTTTAACATACCCGGTCAAATTGCAGATCAAGTCACCAAGGTCAAAACTCATACTCTGGGAATGAACTAAACCGTAGGCAACATATACATTATTATAATTGTCTTTCAGCACTTCTCGATATGTATTACCAAATATTTCAAGCAAGTGCATTCCAGAAACATAGATATATGCTTCTAAATCAACGGAGTCATTAACCTTACGAATTAGAGATTTAATTTTCCCATAATCTGCTCGTGTGCCTGTAATAAATAAAATCTTTCTCTTATCTCCCATATCATTGTCCTTCAATCATACTGTATTTAAGTTGCTTATCTATAACGATATCAACAGCCGCTCTTTTACCTAAAATTGAATCATATGCTTCTGCCAATATTTCACCTGTTCCCGGACGCTTTACCCACAAATTATCTCTTGTGAAGACCTCTCCTGCTTTAATATTCTTAATTGCTACAACTGTAGAGAAAGCAAAATCTATCGTCACTTGCTCTTCCTTGGCTGCTTTCTTTTCGCCACCCATCATTTGTGGAACTTCCTTCGCAGCCTGAAGAAGTTCTATTAGTCCTTGCTCATCCATTGAGCATACAATGTCGGGACCATTACGGCTCATTACATCTGTAAAGTGTCTCTCAATCACAGAGGCTCCTAATGCAATAGCTGCGATACAGGCATTGTTATTCATTGTGTGATCAGATAGTCCTATTGGGACTCCTCTAAATTCTCTCATCATTTCCTGCATTGCTCCCAAGCGCACTAGAAACGGTTCTGTCGGATATAGATTTGTGGTGTGCATTAATGCGTAATCTACTCTATGCTTTTCGAGGATATTAACTGCTTTTGTAATACCCTTAATATCATTCATGCCGGTGGATACTATCATAGGTTTTCCGAACGAAGCAATATGCTCAATCAAAGGATAATTGTTCATTTCCCCGGAGCCAATCTTATACGCTGTCACACCATATTTCTCCAGCCTGTCTGCAGCGGCGCGAGAAAATGGGGTGCTCAAAAATACCATTCCTAATGATTCGGTGTAATTTTTAAGCTCCATCTCCTCTTCTTCATTCAATGCACATCTCCTCATAACTTCATAGATAGAAACAACAGCATTACCCGGAATTACTGTCTTTGCCGAAGCACTCATCTCGTCATCAACGATGTGTGTCTGATGTTTAATGATCCTTGCACCTGCTCTGTATGCAGAGTCTACCATCTCTTTGGCAACATGCAAGCTACCATCATGATTGATTCCTATTTCAGGAATAACGAGGGGTGTTGTTGCACCTTCCCCTATCATAATATCCTTAATGTAAAAAGGATTGTTACCCATAATTTGTACCCTCCTGTTTTACTAAGTTAGTGTATTTCTAGAAAGGTGATGTTCCTCTGAACCTGTTTGTAACGTTGAACCTCAGTTACTGTTACGACGTGCAGCGACATAAAAATTCATATCTTTTATTTTATTTACAACACTTTTTATTTTATAGATCCATCGTCTCCCTATGATTGCTGATACACGACTTTTGAGAGTGATCGGAAAATACTTCGTCATCATATCTCGAACATCCGAATATTCATATTCGGATAGGAATTCATTTCTTTTCAGATTGGCTTTTCCTAAACTGCTGATATTCGTGTTTCCCATTGTTACATCTTGTAATGTAATTGGTTTGCAAAATATCTTATCTCGTAGCGCTGAAATAAAAATAGTCGCTTTTTCGTTGTTCTCAAGTATTAAAGAAATACCTTGCTGTCTCTCTCGTTTAGGATAATTCTGTACTACTGAACGCCAATAATCACCTATTGTAATGTCTGCTACTCTTGGAAGGCTTGCGTAACTGCATTTAACACAGGATTTTCGTACGCATAATGAAGCATAAAATGCTCTCATAAATAAACTATCCCGTGCCTTGATTGTCTTCATAGTTCCATTTACATAAAGAAAACTCGAAGCAGAATTAGTCCACCCATATTTCTTTGAACGAAAATTGACATCTACAATTAACGAATCCGCTCTCTTCTCTAAATACGCTTTATACCAGTCAAATACAGCTACGGAAGCAACACCATGACATACAACTTCACAAGTAATCAACTTTTGATATTTCTTATTTGCTAGAAATGCATACAATCCGACAACCTGACAAGGACAACCAGAAAACAAAACATACTTATCCGAAAGAAGTGCCTCTTTCACTTGACGAAAGATTGACCTTGTATCGCTCTGCAGATATTTTGAGCCTCTCATTGTCTCTATTTCATCCAGTGAGGTAGCAACTGTATGATATGGGCGCAATTCATCGTCCAATATGACCCCACATACAATACCGCCCATTGAAATTACATATTCCGCAAGGGCAGAGAACACACCTCCAGAGGTGCTATTTCGTCTTACTTTCGCATCTTTATTCCAACCCGCATAACACACAGGTATCGAAAAATTTTCCCGCTCTATTGGATGCAACATGGGACAAACGGCATCACATCTGCCACAGCAGATACATTCTTTCTCATTTATATGCGGTAGTAGAAAACCTGACTTATCAGATTGCAGTTTTATACAGTCTTTTGAGCAGATATTTACACATGCCCCACAACCAGTACAATTTTCAATATTACACAACACGAGAGTCACTCACCTCCGCAGAATGCAGTATTTCTAACAAATACGCTTCTGAACTTGCTCTCATTAGCTTTATGTACGATTCCTTAATCGTATAATCTATTCTATTTTCCTCATCAGAAACTCTTTGTCCACTAGTAACTAAGCGGGCTTCCAAGCCAGTCCATTTTAATAATTCGGTAATACGGCTATTATCCGAAGTTTGCTCAGTATCTCCCCTTTTACAGAAGCTATAGAACTGTCTTTCGAATATAATAGAAAACACGTTTCCATGGAAAGAATCAGTACACACGTATGAAGCGTTTTGTATTAAGCCTAAAAATTCTGCTGGTCCGACGTCAAAAATTGACGTTTTCCTTGGCATATCAAACGGCGTACAAGGTATGTAAAACGCTTTAATTCCCGTCTTATTTTCGAGTTGCCGGACAAATTCCCTTGGGTGTTTTTTATTTCCTAAAAAATAGCACAATATATAAGGTTCAGAAATCTCAGGTTTTACTGCAATTTCTCGCCATGTTTTATTTTCCAGTAGTAATGTAGGGTCAACTACATGCGTTACTGTTTTGCCACATATACTTTCTAAAATTTTGGCACCAGTTATTTCCCGACAAGACAGATAATTAAATAATTTAATATAACCCTCCACTTTTTGCTGTTGAACAGGTGTAAATGAAGTGACCCCTACACTCGGTGCATACGATGCCTTCTTTTTATCGTCTTTTACAAAACTTAGATAGTAGGCAGGGCTTGCACAAGAAAGATTAGGATTCCATACCTGATCGCTACCTACGATATAAGTATCATATTCCGGTGGAAGTGATTCCAAATCATGAAGGGTTGCATATTTCACTGGGCTTGTACGAATATACTTAGCATAAAAATCCTCATAATACTTTTTACGGATAGCCATCTTAGAAGAATAGGCAACCTTAATACAATAATACTTATACTGAAAAAAATAAATTCCCAATCTTTTTGTTCTTGTCCATATTCGTTTTAAAAACGATGGTCTCAATTCCTCAAAACGATAATCAATATATTCTGCTTCATAACCCAAATCACATATTTTGCGCTGTAATGCATAAGCCTGAAGCATTGTTCCATAATTATTTAAAAAATGATACGATATTAACCCCACTCTATCCCTCATATTTCTTTCCCCCATTTTGCTTTTATAAAATTCTCTGCCATACGGTGCAGACTCCTTAATTCTTTAATATAAAATAATACAATGATAACAAAAACCGTTGTGGAGCTTACATATCCCTCTCTGCTAGGCAGATATACCACGATTATTGCTTGCGCAATAATAAGCAAGTAGCAAAAGATATCTCTCGCAAGGGATATCTGTAGTTTTGCATACTTTCTGCTGTCAATAAGCCGCATCAGCCACACCACTACATATGAAACAACACTTGCTGCTGATGAGCCCATCGGCCCCCAATATGGCACAAGCAGAAAATTGAAGATTAATGACACAATGCCTCCCACCAAGGTAGTGATAAAAAGCATTTTAGTATGCATGCTTGCCGTATACAATGAGCCCAGAAAGCCGGAAAGTGCGCCAAACACCACAGAAACCAACAATAGTGGTATATACTTCCAGGCATCGTAGAAATCAACCGAAAACAACACGCCTGAAATCACTCGTACCAGTCCAATCAGTGCTGAACAGCAAAGTAACATCATCAGGTTGTAAAACTCATACACCTTTGTAAAGAAGTCCGCTTTATCTTCATTTTCATATTCGCTAATGGCGGACAATTGCCACGCTTGATAAAAAATGCCCTGCAAAGTTGTAAGTATCGTTGGAATTTTCGTAGCTACAGAGAACAGCCCTAATTGTGATACACCGCAGAAGGCGATGATAATGTAACGGTTTGCGGTATTGTTTAGCCACCAGCTTAACGAGTTTGGCACAAGTGGGATGCTGTATTTTAGCATTTCATTTTTCAGTTGCCTTTTGCTATGTTTTAACGACAGATATTTGTACATTTTACCGCCGCCAAACAGCACCATCGTGCCCACAATGTTGGAGATAATAATGGAAACTAAATACCCTGTCAAACCCAAACGGAACACAACCAGCAACATAATATTCGAAGTAACCACGATTACAGTACTAAGTACACCGCAAATCCCAATTAGTTTTATTTTATTAATGCCGCGTGCGAATTGGTTTAAGTAGTTATAAATTGCACTAGTTATATACATAAGGTAAAACAAAAAAAGATAATCCTTAATAATACTAATCTGCAAGAAAATTGGATAGGCAAGAAGCAATATTCCAAAGCCTGCAAGTACCACCTTTATTCCAAAGGAAAACACCTGTTTGTTGTCCACATCGACGCTCATCGCAAAACGCATTGAACCGTTAGCAATACTCAGTGTGAATAAAGGCAACAAGAGCCCTACACTTGAGTTTATGATATCACTTGCCCCAAAGTCTCCTGTCGTCATCATCCGCGTATATACCGGGAGCATTAAGAATACCAGTAGCTTGGATGAAAAATTGCTTATAGTAAATATCAATGTATTGGATAATAGCGTTTTATATTTGCTCATTTATATACTCAGCTTTTCTGTAATCTGTTTTTAGAAATGTTTATTGCATTGAATATACTTTCATTAGAATATGTCGCAAGGCAAAGGACAGCAAGCGAAAGCGTATTCCAGAATAACCTTTCGCTGTATATTACCTCTCCAATTCCGTTAAATACTGCTGTGAATATAAGCATAAGGGGGACTGTTAACAGTGCATGTGTACCAAGTTTTGAAACCGTATTCTTTATGATCTTCAAATAAAAACTCATATATGCCACAAAACCAATAAATCCCACCTGCGTCAATGCGCTGATAACAAAATTATGAGATGAACCAGGATTCGTTAAATATGGAGTTAACGAAATTGTTTCGTTAACCGAACCTGGCCCGACCCCAAAAAGTGGATGGTTCGGAATGATATATTGTAATTCACCCATAATTCTCGGCCAACGCCCGGTCCCTTGTGATGTAATAAGAGATTCCAGATTCATTCGATACGCAAGTATTGGATTAGATTCTATAACTATGTAAAAAAGAGTAACCACTGCAATACATGATATAATTATTACAAGTACTCGCTGCTTAATCTTCTTTTGAACATAAGCAGATATAAGCGCCGTGAACACAAAGCCCAATGCAATTCCAATCAATGCAGAACGGGAACCGCTCAACATTAAAAAGTATACGTTTAAAACTCCCGCAAATAAACAAATTATTTTTACGGAAGTCCTTTTGGTGATAAACATATATGCAAGACTATACGCTGCCAACTGTGCCAGCATCATTGCAAAGCGATTCTCGTTAACATCATCGCTAATGGTTAAACGGCCGTTAGCCAGAATATCGGGATTTATAGAAAACGAGACCAAGTAATAAAAAGATGTAATAAGAACTGCAAGTAATATTGCACTGAATAGTTGTATTAATTGATCTTTTTTTAATGATAAATTTGTCATAGCTATGAAAACAAATATGCTGAGCCCCATGCTGTACAATTGAGAAATATCACTAACATAAGAAAACCAAAACGAAAGTAAAGTAGCAAAGGCAATAAACGCAAGGTTCGCAACCCACTTCGTCATAATCATTTTTCTTCTTCGTAGAAACTTTAATAAAACGCCTGCAATAAATGCGAGAGCGATTAATCTTGTAAAGCCTATGCCTTGTGCCGCTTCGAAGAAATTACTCGAAAGAGAAGATATAAAGTATGTAGGAATTAAGAGCTCCGGCATCACTAGTCCAATAGGTAAAAAAATATAAGGCAATAGTACTAAAAATCTGTTTCCTGAATTTGTTGATAAAAGCAGTGCCACTGTCATACTTGCTACTACTACATATATTAATATGCTTCTGGATCTTCCTCGCATAATACAATCCCCCCCTAAGAAATCCAAGCTGATCTACCCTACAACTTTCCGATAGACTTTCATATACTCCTCTGCCATGCGCTTAAGCGAAAAACTATTTGAGTACTCTTTAATATACTTCCTATCCCAATCCTTCGAAAGCATTCGAGCAATGCCGTCTGCCAAGGCTCCATCACTACGTTCGGTTAAGGCTAGCATAGCCCTTTCGTCGAACAAATCCCCAATTGCGTCCAAATCTGCAAATGTAAGATTAGATAGTCCATAGACAAACCCCTCTATAATACTTAATCCAAAACCCTCTGAAATACTTGCAAGAACGGTATAATCCGCCTGCTTGTAATATGAGCCAATTACGTCTCTGCTGACATTACCGCATAAAATGAGATTGTTTTCTGAGCCAAGTCTGCAAATTTCACGTTCTATCTTGCCATTAATTACATCTTTTCCCAAGAATAAAATACAAAGACGGCTTTTAATCTCCTCCGGAAGTAAGACGTATGCCCTGACAACTTGTATTTGATTTTTGCGCTCACATAAGTTTCCAACGCAAAGCATTATTTTTTTATCTTGGCTTATAGCATGTTTTTGCCGTATATCCAATGTACTGCAGGGCTTTTCGATAATATCAGTACCATTTGTGACAATGTGAAAGTGATTGATATCCCCTTGTACTCTCAAATATTTTTTTACGTCATTTAATACTCCTGTGCTGATTACAGTAAGCGGAATTATTCTTTTATAAGCATACTGTAAAAAATCTTTTTCGAACTGCTTTTCACCGCTCTCCATCTGAACACTATCGCTGAATGAGTTAAGTCCATGCAGTGTCACTATATATTTGATGCCCAACCTCTCACAGCAGTCAATATACGGTTTTGTACCCAATCCGATACCATGAATATGTACTATATCGTAATTACCGCATCTTAAAATATGTTCCACATAACCAGCAGCAAAGTTATAATACAACATCCTGACAATGCGAATGCGTGACGGATGGTAAGTCTTGATATAAAGCATCATTTTTTTGAAGTAATAGGGCTTTACGTGTAGTAGAATATCTGCCCACGTTCGTTTAAGCAGGGTAATAGCATTGAATTTCTTACCTTTCGTAATTGCAGACGATGTGATAACGTCAACCTCCACATCAGTTTTTGAAACATAGTCAGCAATATCCCGTACCATATACCCATAGCCAGTGATGTTTTTTCTAAACTCTTTATAATCTAAAATTGTAATATATGACGCCAAAAATAATACTTTCATAACCTACCAACTTCTATTATTTTAGTTATATAAAACGCCTCCCGGCTTTCATCTTTTCATAGTGCTCTATATCTCGAGTCTTAAATATCTTAGCGGGTGAGCCGCCCGCAACGGCGCATTTTGGTATGTTTGACACTACCACACTCCCCGCTTGAATGACGCAGCCTTCGCCCAACGTAACACCGCCAAGAATTATGACCCGGGTGCCAATCCAAACGTTGTCCTCTATGGTTACATTTTTATCTTTGTAGGTATTATCGTAAGGTATTGCGGTGCCTTCGTCGTAGTTATGATAGCTTGTAAAAATAAGGCACTCTTTTCCAGAATGAAAATTATTTCCAATTTTAACCACGCCGTTACCATTAACCCTCATACCGTTGAAGTGGCAACTGTCGCCAATAACAGTCTTTTTCGTAAACCGGCAGGGGAAATTCACTTTACAATTATCCCCTATGCACTTGACCTGCCGCTTGGCGACTGCAGTGAAAATGAATGTCAGCAGTTTCTTTATTAAAGCCCGCATTGCTCTCCCTCCACTCTAGATAAGACTCCGATAACCTCCTATGAGGCTTTTCGACCATGATATATCGAAGCTCCTTGAGCCTTTCATATTTCACCTTGTCTGTAGCATCGTCAATGATAATCTCCTTACCACTTTCGTATGCCTGATATAATACCGTAGAATAGAGGGAAACTGCATATCTTGTTTTCGAAAGCGATATGTTCAGTGGCACTTCTTTAGGATTTTCGATTTGAAACTGTGAAAATATACGTTTTATTTCGTTTGCATCACAGTGCCGTGGGTGATAGCGAATACAAATACGTGAGCCATTCACACCTGTTTTCAATAGAGTTTCTCTGATTGTTAGTAGCTTCTCGGTTTTTTCTCCGCCTAAGTAATAAGTGTATTCATATATGGGCTCGACATTACTTTTGCAGTCAAGTTTTACACTTTCCGGAACAGCGATACGAAATTGTTCTTTTTCCGCACGCAAATCAGTCAATAGATTTATATAGTGCTCGTCCCAGACGTAGTATCTATCGTATTGTACAAAGGCGTCATGGATGTTAAACAACTTCTCGCCATGCATAATATTGATGTGTTCAACCTTGCGCAAGCGGCAGTATTCAGTTAGTACGGAGGATGTATAAGAATATTCGCTGTACGAAATCACCGCTCTAGGACTGAATCTTTCTATTTTTGTAGCGTACATGCCAACTTTGAGCATACATTTGAATAAGAAATACGGTGAATACCAATACCTCACAAAAAGTGCACTAAGCACCTTCTTCTCTTGCGTTCCAATATACATTTCCTCCGCAAACTTGCAATGAATAATGTCACTGTATTCAACTCTCAAGCAATCTGGTATCGTCAGATCGGATATGCCTGCGCTAAAAAAAACGGCACAGCTCTTCCTCTTCTTTACCTGTGTTATATCCTTTCGAGCTACCGCAAGCTTTATGTAATAAACCGGAAATAAAGTCGTTGCTACAACACTCTGAACAACCACCAGCGCCACAGACTGCTTCTTCATCTGACATTTATACTGGAAATATGAACGTTCGAATAAATCTTTCGGCTCTGAGAATGCACTTAATAACCTCTTTTGCTTTTCCACATCTATCGAGAATACCTGTTGGTTTTTCTTGTATATTTTGTGTAGGATGTCCCTTAGTAATAAAATTAAATTCAATTAGGGTTGCCTCCCATTAGAATCATCTTTTTCTAAGTTCATAAACAACTTTTGTCTTTATTTTTCCTTTTTTTAATTTTGTAGCTTTTATTGCCTATTATGGACCTTTTATAAAACTAGATAATAAATATAATTTATCACATTATATTGGAGCCTTTAGATCTATTGTTTTGCTGACTTTGTAACCAAGCCCTCTAAAAGAAAATTTATTTCTTTGAGATAAACAGACTAACAC
>JUEG02000042.1_pt1 | contig 11659 bp, 10 predicted proteins | sample 432341 | NCBI WGS metagenome assembly JUEG02 (sample SAMN02953476, study PRJNA257561) | rock porewater metagenome | biome: terrestrial; feature: Opalinus Clay rock; material: porewater; isolation source: Opalinus Clay rock BIC-A1 borehole | place: Switzerland: Mt Terri URL, St-Ursanne ...
GGTGATGATTCACTCAGACCAAGGTAGTCAGTTCAGCAGCGGTGACTGGCAGAGTTTCCTGAAAGCCAACAACTTGCTTGGCAGCATGAGTCGACGTGGCAACTGCCATGACAATGCGGTGGCGGAAAGCTTTTTCCAGCTGCTGAAGCGGGAGCGGATCAGGCGAAAGATCTACAGCACCAGACAGGATGCTCGCGCTGATGTTTTCGATTACATCGAGATGTTCTACAACCCAAAACGCCGGCACGGTTTCAACAATCAGCTGTCGCCGGTAGAGTTTGAAAAGCGCTATTTCCAGAGCCTGGAGAGTGTCTAGAAAACCTGGGGCGATTCAATACCCAAGAGGTCATACAGGCGATCGCTAAAGGCGACTTCATCAAGGCTGAGTGGAACCCATACATGCTGATGAGCTATTTTCCGCCAGCACCGGGTGTGATGCCAGTTGGTGCTCCGGAGAAAATGGTTTATCGGTGCGTAATTGACGGTGAGGAGGCGCTGTTCAAGTTTTGGCCTAAAGCCATTGTTGATCTGAAGAACCCAGGCACCAACCGCCGCATTCTACGTATGCGCAAGCGTATTGAGCAGACTTTGGAAGATGAACTCCCACTGCCAAGATTGCTGAGCCACGGCATGTTTGCAGGCGGGAACGGGCTGTTCGTTGTAACTCGGTTTGAGGAAGGCACAAGCTGGCCGGATTTCGTTGTAACACTAGAAAGCCTTGAGCAAAAGCTCGAAGCCGCCTCGGCGCTGTGCAATTTATTGATTAACGTCCATGGTCGTGATTTCTCTCATGGCGATCTGCACCCAGGCAACATTCTTCTTCGCCCAAGGAACGAAGGCGAGCCAATATCTCTAATGCTAATCGACGCTCTTGATTTTGGTGACACGTCCGACCCCTACAATGTCGAGTACGGCCCGATCAATCCAGCCAGCACTGACAGCTTTGGTCGGGACTGCTATGCGCTCTATCAGATCGTTGAAGAGCTGTTGGGCGACGACGCACCAAAATCTCTGGTCAGCGAGTTTGCTCGGGCTAAAGAGCACTTGAATGGCATCCCCGTAGCAATCGACCCGCTCGACGAAAGTATCACTGCAGAGCTCGAAGCGCTAAGGAAGCCCAAAGAGCCCGAGGTTGGTTTACTGAAATTTGTCTCAGACGGCTATAAGTGGCCGACCGAAGAGACATTGCTTCAGAGCACGGGCTCGACGTACTACCTTCAAGTTGAGCGAGCTGACCGCAATCCTGAACAGCTCTACATCAAGTTTACCGCTCAGGATAAGCGCCTGAGTTTCAACTTCGACCCTATACGCGAAACGTTGTCGTCCGCGTGGCTTTCGGATGTGTCGTTCAGTGACTACATCTCAGCAGGCCATAAAGCACAGGCCAGCTTCACTCAACCCATCGCGATTCAAAAAGGTGTTTCGACTAAGGCGAACGACGAGGCCTTTGTTCGCTTTCTTTTGAATCAGGAGCCCGTCCAAGGTTTCCTGAATAAGAACGACGAGGTTGCGAGCGAAGAAGTCGGTGGTGACGAGTGCGACGCCTTCTCCAGTCAGACCGTCAGGCCGTCAGCTATCTGGAAAGCAATGCTGGAAACCGAAGGCGACCAGTTAATGCGCGTCGAAATAGAGAATGCCGCTTTCGAGGAAAGCGCAAGCGGAGCATTGTTGATCCCCTACGTTCCACAAAACGGACAGGATTTAGATTTCAATGAAGATGCTGGAGACATCGGTATCTATCTTGAAGGTGAAAACCGTCCCTTTGGTGAGGTGATAGCAGAGGAGTGTAGCTCCAGCCGAATTGCAGTTCGAATGTTCGCTACAGGTATCCGCACCGTCAAACAGAAGCTCTCACCTGGAACGGAGCTGATCGTTGAGTCGAAACTTAACAATGCTTCTCGCGAACGGCGCAAAAAGGCCATGGAGCGGGTACTCAATGGTATGTCACGAATTCCGCATTTGCCCGTGTATTTCGACCAACAGGGTGACTTGCAATCCACGGTCATTGGCAAGGTTCCGGAGGAAGCTGCTATCCGGGAGCGGTATGACACTGAGTTTGAGCAACTTAATCCTCGCCAAGTCGTTGCATTCCAACGCTCGATCTCGGAAGGCCCCATCTCGGTGCTCCAGGGCCCGCCCGGTACCGGGAAGACTGCATTTGTCACCAAATTGATCCATTACTTATTCGAAAACGAACTAGCCGGCAATATTCTCTTGGTTGGCCAATCTCATGCCTCGGTGGACACCGTAGCCATAAAGGCCCGCGAGCTGTGTTCAGAGCTCGGTACGGACGTTAGCGTGATTCGCCTGGGACACGAGTCAGCTATCGATGATCAAATGCTCCAGTGCCATTCCAGTTCGATTCAGAGGCAGATCCGATTCAAATTCCAGCGAGAGTACGAGAAGCGGATCAATGCGTTGTCCTCACGTCTGATGCTCGGCCAGGATCTAGTGGAGGAATTGGCCAAACTACATCGCAGTATCAGCCCAATTCTGGATCGGGTGCGAACCTACACCAAACAGAAGGAAGAGATAGCCTCCAAGCGTCATATCAGCGAAGAGACTCGCGTCGCCAAGGTGATGGAATGCGAAAGAAAAATCACAAGCTGCGTCGAATCTCTTCAGCACCACATGGACTCGCGGGGCTACGAGTTCGCCCTTCCTTCGCCCGCAGCCTCTGAGTTCTGGGACGAACTGTCCACTCAAGTGGCGCGCCAGCACGGCGTGACGGACCAATTAGCGCTTCAGCGCTTAAACAACCTGATCACCATCAGTCAGGACTGGATCGATGTATTGGGGTCTGGTGCCGCGAACTATGACAAGTTTCTTGTTAAGACGTCTCAACTGGTATGCGGCACTCTGGTGGGTATCGGAGCGGGCGCCCTTCACATCGAGGAGATGGAGTTTGACTGGGTTATCGTGGATGAAGCCGGTCGAGCCCAGGCCTCAGAACTGATGATAGCCATGCAATGTGGGCGCCGTGTACTGTTGGTGGGAGACCATAAGCAGTTAGCGCCCATGTACGAGAAAAAGCATTTGCGAGCAGTGGCCAGGAAACTGTTAATTGATGAGCGCGAGGTGGTCAAGACCGACTTCGAGCGAGCTTTCATGGTTAACGACGGTATTGCGCTGGATACCCAGTATCGGATGATCGAGCCAATCGGGAAGATTGTCAGCCACTGCTTCTACGATAACAAATTGAACAGCTTCCGAAAAAAGGCTGACGCCTGGTGCGACGAATTGCCTTACCCCCTGAACAAGCCCGTAAGTTGGATCGACAGTGGTTCCGGGGAGAGGGCGGTGCTGGAGGACGAGCCTCAGAAAGGAAAGTTTGTAAACAAACACGAGGTCGCAGTCTGTCTGCATCTGCTGCGCCAATTGGCGCGGCCCGAGCATATGAAGAATCTGAACGCCAAGCGTACGCCGATGAGCCCGCAGCCCATTGGAGTGATCACCATGTACCGTGGCCAGAAGCGACTAATTGAGGAAGAATTGAGTCGTGCGGAGTGGGCAGCGCCCCTACGGGACGCCGTCAGAATCGATACCGTTGACTCCTACCAAGGATCTGAAAACTCTATATTAATCCTAAGCTTAGTTAGGAATAACGATAGGGGTTTACAAGGATTTCTCGTAGATCAGTCACGGATCAACGTAGCTCTATCTCGCGCTAAGGATCGCCTAATCATCATTGGATCACAACGGATGTGGAGTGGCGTGAACGCTCCATCTGCTTTGGGTAGCGTGGTCGCTTACGTGAGGGAACAGTATTCCAAGTCAACCGATAGCTATGAAATCGTTGATGGCACCACAGTAATCGAGGGCGCGCGCCATGAGTGAAGATTATCAAGCTGCTGATGCCTCGGGCTTTCGCATCTGCAACACGATCTCGCTATTGGTGCCGGCTTATCAGTATCAGATCAATTGTGCCTGGACGAAGGAAGTGTCACTGCCGGCAGTGGAAGAGTTCACCTGCCGCCTGCTTCTTGCCCTCCAGGAAGTTCTGCCGGGCGAGATTCGTGAGTATTTTGGCCTGTCGAAGCGCGAGTGTGACGTGCTGATCGAGACGCTTCTTCGCAACAAGCTGGCCGTCTACACCAACGACGGGCACCTCACGCCCTCACTAATGCTGATGGATCGCACGAAGGGTAATTCCTCGGCCAGTCCTAGCCTTACAAAATACGAGGAGCGAACCGAGCGGCCAATCTTCGAGTTGCTAACCAAGACAGTGATGCCGCCGAGTCAGAATAATCGCACCCGCTGGGGGCTACCCCAGATACCAGTGCCCCCTGAAAACAAAGCTTGGTCAGTTCAGGCTGTTGCCGATGCGTTTGGAGATCAGTACCGTGCGTTTCTGGATTTCTCCAAGCTACCGGAGTCGGAAACCCGGAAGACCCGCCTGTACAAAGTAGGAACCTGCGATCAGGTCGCCCCGGTGAACATCCAAGTGGACCTGGAAATCGGCCTGCTGCCAACCCAGGCGGGGAACGTCGAGATAATCAAGCGTGTTGCCGAAAGGACTGGGGGCATTCGACAGCGGCCATTGAGCATGGAGCTTGAAGCTAGGATCTCGGATTATTTGAACAGCCTGCGCATGCCCAAAGTGGGGATGACCCCTCAGGATTACTGTCAGGAATTCAGTGACGAGGTGCTAGCGCGTTACCTCGATGATCGCGGATTGGATATCAATACATGGCTTGTTGATCACAAAGATCGAAAGACGGGTTATGGCAGCCAGGAAACTAGAGCGATTATCGGCCCGCTGTACGACAACAATAACCGCATCACGCTGGGACGTATGCTGGAGAACCTTTCTAGGGACTGGCCTGAAGAGCAGATCCACTCTGCATTGTGGTTGTCAAGCTCAGTACCGTTGTGGGCTGCCAACGCGACATTGCTCAACGACTTCTGTCGCAAGACTAGCGAGAAGTTGAGCAAAGCGCCCCACATGAAAGGCCGGATCACAGCTATTCTTTCGTTTGATGACAAAAAGGAGTTCGGGAAGCTAAGAAGTACGTACCACAACCGTATTCCCAACGGGATTGCATTCGAAGGGGCGGATCTCCAGGATCGATTTGAAATATTCTTGATTCCCGGCCAGCTCGCAGTGGTTCAGTACCACTTTCAACCGACCGATGAGAGTGCTGCTACCGTACCGATCGGCTATATCACGTATGATCCTGCCCGTGTTGAACATATCGACAACTTTCTCAATTCCCGACTGTTCGGTCGGGGAGAGGGGTTTGTTGTATGGAGTGAGGACCCTGAAAAGGATATTGCCAATCATATGACGAAGGATCGGTTAGAGCTGATTCAGTCCAGCGGACTGGGCCTTCCTATGGCTAGCCAAGTGAAGCTAACAATCAAAAAATCACGCAAAAAGTGGGAATAATAGAAATTGCCTAAGTCCGAGTAGGTGAATGGGTGCGACACCTACCCGGCATCCGAACATAACCTTTTAGTTACGTACTCGATGAGCTGACTGAGTCCCACCAACTGGAGCGACGCTCTGAGCTCCAATTTTATTGAACGTCGCTACGATAGGGTTGGTGGGGGCGCCGGCAGTCCGCTCGTCGAAGTATCGTTACTCAAGGTTGCGTAGTAGCCGCTCCTGTTCCCGGAGTATTTGCCTCAGCTCGCGTAGCTGCGGTCGAATTCCCCCCTTACAGGCATTACGTGAGGCGCGGGACTTGCCCTCAACGCTTGCGGGGCCGGTGCTGTTATCCCAAGGCCTCCATTGTTGTATCAGCGCCGCTTGGCGCGCTCGCCGTTCGGGTGTCCAGCCGTTCGCCATATGTAACCTCCAATAGTTCGTTTGGCTCGTTTCGAATTTCACGTGCGCGCGTGGGCACGGTCCCATTGTTCACCTGTACTTGGTTACCGATGTTCGCTTGCCTCACGAAAGCAACCTGCTTCGGCGCTTTCAGCTCTGCCAGGGTCTGCAATGTCGTACGCGTCTGGTTTTGCGCCTTCAGCGCCAGACGCATGTAGCGCTCCATCACGTCTAACGAACTAACGGAAAACGCACGATTAGCGAGCTTGGCAAATAGCCCATCCAACGCGTGGGCCTGGGCGATCAACATGGTTTCAGGCCGCGACATATCATTGGCGTGGATTGAATTAGCTTGCTGCTTTAGTTCAGTGACGTACCCTGCGATATCTGAGTTATCGAGCTTATGGCAGGCTGTTATCACGGATGCGCTTAGAAGCTCCGGGCTCATTACGTGCTGTGCGGCGGACATGTTGCGGGGTGTCTTACCGCGTGGTTCGGCTTGAACTTCTTTTTTCATCAGTGTTGCTCCAGGTTTTAGTTGTTGAGCGCTGCGACATTCGCGACAACTGCGACAGCTGCCGTGTTTGCTAGCGGGCAGTGTTGCGACAGGTCCGCGACAGGTTGCGACAAAGGATCACAATCGGTGGGTTTGTCGCTGGCTGTCGCAAGCGTGTCGCAGCCGCCTACCTCGTAGTTGTCGTGGGTTGTCGCAAATGTCGCGGTTGTCGCAGCTGGATTGACGCGGTACCGGTTAACTCCTTCGGCGAACAAATAGTGGTGTTCTACAAGCAGGGTAAGCAGTGCGTCTCGATGCTTGGCGCTCTGTCGAGCAACCTTCGGCCCTCGACGCTGCAAGGTTCTAGCTTCGAAAGTTTCCCAGTTGTTTTCGATCAGCCAGCTGATTACCCGATGCGCCTGGAGCAGCTGCGGATCCAACGTCGTCGGATAGGCCAGGCGCAGGGCCTCGCCCAGATACCAACTCACCAGCGTCGCGGCGTGCTCAATGATGGGGCGGGTTAGGCTTGAAGCCCTCTCGGTAATGGCGAGCACGCCAGCAATGCGAAGAATGTTCTCTCCGCCTTTGGCGGCTGTTGGCTTGATGTCTTCCATGCGGCCATTTCGGCCCAATTCCGCCTCGATAGAATCGTGTGCTTCGATCCACACAATTTTCGCGTCAGCGTCCATCGTCAGCTCAGCCGGTTCGAGCTCGCCGCGATCGTTCTTGGGCGGCTCACGGAGCAGCAGATCAGTCATGCGCCCCCAATACCGCAGCAAGCGAGGGTCCTGATTTGGGTTCGCATGTTGATAAAAACGCGTACCTGCCAACGACTGGGGCCATGCAACCAAGAACCGGGCAAGAAACCCCTGCCCGCGCAGTATCGGGTCCCCCAATACCTTATTCGCAACGACGGGTTGGATCATAAGGTGGGCGCTCAGACGGCAACCGCTGCGTGATGCGCTCTCGCCCTCGGCGGCACGAGTACGGGTGATTGGTGCGCCATCCCACAGCTTCGAAAGACCTGCAACGCTCTTGAGCATGTTTTCCGGCTTGTTGGCGTGACCTCCAAAAAACTGCCCGCCTTCATCGCTGAAGAGCCCTTGCGACGGGTATCCACGAAGCAGCGACTTTTGCAGTCCCTCCAGGGTGGGTTCTTCAACCAGGATGAATGGCAGAGGAGGCGGCTCGGGTTCCTGCAAGTTGTCCAGCCCAGCAGCAGCGGACGCGGGGTTGGCTTTCGCCTTTTCCAGGATCGCAACACGTGCGCACTGATACGCGTCTCGCTGATCCCGATATTCCTTCTGCTCAGCGCTATAAAGCTCCAGCAGTGCGCTCTGTCGTTCGTGGTGTGCGCGCAACGCGAGGCGGTCAGCGGCGGACTTGCGATCGCCAGACTCCGCCACGGTAAGCACAAACAGCGACAGAGGGATCGGTTGCCCATCCCGGACGGCGTTAGCGTGAGGCTGGGCCGCCATAGCAGCGGCTGCAAGGACCGATTGTGCCGCGAGCGCCGCTGGCACTTGTACAGCTTCCACAATGGCAGCAGCAGCACCTCCCAGTACATCGCCCAAGGCTTCCAGCGGATATGGAACGGCCGCTTCCACTTCAGGCAACAGCGGCGTTGGTTCGGGGTAGCTCGGGTCAGGAATCAGGAATGGCTCCATTAGTACCCCTCCTGCCAGTTTTTCAGGTCGTTGAAGTCGGAAAGACTTAACGGTTCTGCGCCGCTCCAAGCCGGGAATACAACGCCACAGCCGAGTTGTTCGGCGGCACGTTCCGCGGAGGTGCGCCCCGGATTGCCCTTGGTCTGGCGGTCGTCATCGCCGGCAATGACCAAAGGACTGTTTGGGTGAATGCGGCGCAGCTGCTGACCGACAGCCAGCAGGTTGCCGGCGTTCATTGCACAGGCCACGGCGGCACCGGTGTGCTCGTGGATCGTGGCGCCTGTCGCCCAGCCTTCGCAGACGTAGATAGGTTTGCCAGGGGCGACCTGGCCAATAGGACTGTGCGCCCCAGCCACACGCCCACCAAACATAAAGCGCTTGGTACCGTCCGGGCGGATGAGTTGAAGGTTCACCAGCTTGCGCTCGTGGTACAGCGGAACCAGCAGGGTTGCATCCAGTTGGCCCAGGTCGTGGGGCTGGCAACCCTTGGTTACCAGGTAGGGATGATTGGACTGGGCCGGCATCCCAAGCGCATACAGTCGCATCGATTTGGCCGCAGCAAGCTGCTGGCGGTGATGCTGCTCCGCTTCCCGTTGACGGCGGGCCTGCTCGACACGTTTATGGATTGACTCTAGCTCGAAGGGGGAGGAGGGCTTACGGCTGCTCCACGTATGCCATGTGGCACCGCCTGTTTCTTTGAAACTTCCAAACCAGCCCGATGCAATTCCGTCCGAATAAAGCGCGTAAGCACCGTTGCGAGTGCCTGCGCGGTCACCAGGGACGTGGTAGCGGTGGATCTGGCCGTCCGCTTTGGGCAGCCAGTGAAGCGGGCCATGGACCGCTTGCATAGCAGCATGAAGATAGGCTTCGATCATTTGAAATAACTCCAAATGAGCATCACGGCAATAACGCTCAGCCCAACGAAATCGGTACTCATCGGGTCGTCGCGAAGCCAGGCAAAAGCTTTTTTCAGAACGGCCGAGGGCGTCCCGGCCTTGCGGCGGGTTGGTGATTTCGGCATGGTTTAGTCCTCGCGGTTGGAGAGCGCGTTACGTTCCAGAGTCGCCAAGATGGCGTTAGCGTGTTCCCGCTCGGTGGCGGGAACGCTGTAGCGGGTGACGCGGCAAGGCTTGCCCCAGCGGTTATGCACTTTCTCCGGCGTGCGCTTGAAGTTGACGCCGTTACGGTTCGCCAGGACAGAGATGGTGCTGTTTAGGCAGTGGTCGCCGAGGTCTTCCGCCTCGAAACGGTTGATGCTGGCGCCAGTCAGCAGGTGCGCCAGAACGCGGATGATCTTGCTTGGGGGTTTGGTATTCGAGTTACGCATTTACACCACCTCGCCAAGTTGCGCGGCGATCCATGCGTGGATTTCCAACGAGTCCCAACCCACCGCATAAGCGCCGGCGATGCGATGAGACTTTGGGAAGCGGCCCTGCTTCATGAGCTCGTAGATGGTTGTACGACCGAGACCGGTTGCATGCTTCACCGCCGCCAGGCGCAGAATGCGGCGTTGTGCTTTCAACTGACGCTCCGCGGAATGCTGCTTGGCTATTGCTTGGTTAGTAGCTGCCATCGTCGTTCCTCTAGGGTATGCCGCGTTGTGCGGCGGACGATGGGTATTGAATAGCCGAGTGGTCCGAGCTCTAACCTGAGACAAACGGCTTTATGATGGGAGTGAATACGGAGCGAGGGTTGCTAGCAGAGTGTCTCGGTCAAACAGATCCAACAAAACGCGGTGGGACTCGTATGCCCGCTCGACAGCTTTTTCGCCCTCGTCATCGGGGAATAGAAGATTGGCTGCATATCCTTTTGCGTCCTGCCATAGCACTCCGTCGCGCATCAGCAGAATCATGCAGGCAGTAGCTTTGAGGTCACGGTCCAACGTGTCCTTGATATTGCCTTGACCTTTTCTCAACGTCAGGCCAAAGGCTTGATCGGCTGTCAGCTTGATTCTCGTTCCTTTTTTGGTTATTTCGCCATTAACCATCCTCTCGAAGACATGTGCCATGAAGACATGAAGCATGTCTTGATCGTAGGGCTCCCCTTGGCTCATACGCTCGTGGAAGTATTCGATGATCTTCCAAGTGATGGCTGGATCATAGTTGGTCTGTATGTAGCAAATTGCGGTGTTCAGATCGTTTCGATTCACGTCAACCCATTTCATCGCTATTCCTATGCCATGCGAGCTCAGTCAAGTTCGCCTAAATTCGGGGTGCAAAATTATCTCGTATGCCACGTGGCGGCGTACTGCGCCCAGTCGGCCATCAACGCGCGGCGCTTGTCGAATACATCCCCGCGCCAGTAAGCTGCTTCAGTTCCATCTGCAACTTTGTGTGCCAGAGCCATCTCGCATACTTCACGTGGATACTGGGTGCGCTCGGCTGCCCAGTCGCGGAATGTGCTACGAAATCCATGCATGGTCAGGTTCCCGCGCCCCATCCGGCGCAGTCCCATCAACATGGCCAGATTGGAAAGAGGGCGGCCTGACCTCGCGCCGGGGAAGAGATAAGGACTGTCGTCAACTCGGGGCAGACTGTTCAGTACTTTCTCGGCAGCTTTGGACAACGGGACGCGGTGATCTTTGCCGCCCTTCATTCGGGCTGCTGGGATCGTCCAGGTGGACGACTTCAAATCGATTTCATCCCAAGTCGCGCCCAACACCTCAGATGTACGGCAAGCAGTCAAAATTGTCAGCCTTATGGCGGCATAACTTAATGCGTCATGCTTGGCTAACTCGTCCATAAATGCTGGAAGGTCCGGCCAGGGTAGGGCGGTGTGATGCTCGACGGCGCGAACCTTAGCCCGCTTTGGCAGCAATTTGTCCAGGTGGCCGCGCCAGCGTGCCGGGTTTTCTCCGTCGCGCAGGCCTCGAGCCTTGGCTGCGTCAAGGATCAACTCGATGCGGTTTCGCACGCGGCTGGCCGTTTCCGTTTTGGTGATCCAGATCGGTTGCAGAATTTCTAGCACATCCGCGGTAGCGACTTCTGACACCGGGAGGTGGCCGATGACCGGCTCGGCATAGGTGGCGAGGGTGTTTTCCCACTGCTGAGCATGCTTTGCGTTTTTCCACCCGGCGCGGTGCGCGGCTATGTAGTTGGTGGCTGCTGTTTTAAAGGTAACGGCCTTAGCGGCTGCTGCCCGCTCGCTGGCACGCAAAGCTTCGCGCCCAGCATCCCGCGCCGCCATAGGGTCAGTACCTGCGGTCAGCAGCTTGCGCTGGTCGGCAGCAGCCAGGCGGGCAGCCTTCAATCCCACGTCGGGAAAGCTCCCCAATCCCATTTCCCTTCGCTTGCCGTTGAGCTGGTAACGCATCACCCAGGATTTGCGGCCGGTAGCTTTCACGACAAGGCGAAGGCCATCGCCATCTTCGTAGGTTCCTGCCTCAGCCAGATTCTCGACCTGTTTTGGGTTCAGCTTACCCATATTATTCCGTCTCCCTTATCCGTTCCCCCATCTGTTCCCCCATAATTTGGTGGAAAGCAGCAGACTGGGATGAACGCCTGCGGACGGATAATAGGCTGTAGTGCCCATGAATTATAGCTTTGGCGGATTTTCTCGAAAATGCGCGGACGGCTGATAGGCGGACTATCTCTCCGCCATTACATATAGCCTAAGCCCCTGAACTCGACAGAGTCCGGGGGTTTTTGCTTTTTGTGCCCTCGGTATGCGGCGGCCGGGTTTGTCTGATGATGGCTACGCTTCAACGGCAGGTGCAGTCTGCTGCAT
>JUEG02001090.1_pt1 | contig 11637 bp, 10 predicted proteins | sample 432341 | NCBI WGS metagenome assembly JUEG02 (sample SAMN02953476, study PRJNA257561) | rock porewater metagenome | biome: terrestrial; feature: Opalinus Clay rock; material: porewater; isolation source: Opalinus Clay rock BIC-A1 borehole | place: Switzerland: Mt Terri URL, St-Ursanne ...
GGCTCGGTCATGATCGGGGCGATGACGTTGACGAGCTGGGCGAGACAGGCGACGGTCACCCGGTCCGCGTGCCGCAGCAGCGCGATGAGCAGCGAGCCGAAGACGACGGCGTCGGTGACGGTGTAGTTGTCCTCCAGGAGCCGGGGCGCCTCCTCCCAGTTGCCGGGCTCCTGGTCGTGGAAGCGGGACTGGTACCAGACGTTCCACTCGTCGAAGGAGAGGTCGATCCGCTTCCCGGACTTGAGCCGGGCGCCGACGTGGTCGCAGGTCGCGACGACGCTGTCGATGAACGCCTCCATGTCGACGGCGGAGGCGAGGAACGAGTCGCGGTCGCCGTCCAGCTCCTCGTAGTAGGCGTGCAGGGAGATGTGGTCGACCAGGTCGTACGTCTCCGCGAGGACGGTGGCCTCCCACGCGGCGAAGGTCGGCATGGCACGGCTGGAGCTGCCGCAGGCGACGAGCTCGACGTCCGGGTCGATCTGGCGCATGGCGCGGGCGGTCTCGGCGGCGAGCCGGCCGTACTCCCCGGCGGTCTTGTGGCCGGTCTGCCAGGGGCCGTCCATCTCGTTGCCGAGGCACCAGAGGCGGATGCCGTACGGCTCCTTGCCGCCGTGCGCGACGCGGCGCTCGGACAGCTCGGTGCCGCCGGGGTGGTTGGCGTACTCCTGGAGTTCGAGCGCCTCGGCGACGCCGCGGGTGCCGAGGTTGACGGCCATCATGGGCTCGCCGCCGGCCTTGGCGACAAAGTCCATGTACTCGGCGAGGCCGAAGCGGTTGGTCTCGGTGGACCGCCAGGCGAGGTCGAGGCGGCGCGGCCGGCCCTCCACCGGGCCGGTGCCGTCCTCCCACTTGTAGCCGGAGACGAAGTTGCCGCCGGGGTAGCGGATGGCGGTGACGCCGAGTTCGCGGATCAGGTCGAGGACGTCCGTGCGCAGCCCGGCCTCGTCGGCGGCCGGGTGGCCGGGCTCGTGGATGCCGGTGTACACGCAGCGGCCGAGGTGTTCGACGAAGGAGCCGAAGAGACGCGGGTTCACCTCGCCGACGGCGAAGGCGGGGTCGAGCGTGAAGCGGGCCGTGCGGGCGGCGTTGTCCGTGCGGGCTGTGCCGTCGGTGCGGGCCGTGCTGTCGGTCATGGGTGCCTTTCGGATACGGATACGGAGGCGGTTGCGGAACGGTTCCGGGGCGCGCGCGGCGCTCGGGCGCGCGGTCCCCGAGCCGGGTCGGAAGCAGGGTTCGGGAGCAGCCGGGTCCGGGCCCCGGCTGTACGGGGCCCGGGAGGCCGGGGCCCGGGAGGCCGGTCAGTACGCTTTGGGCCAGCCGCCGCTCCAGCTCAGCAGGTTGATGCCGAGCTTGGGCGTGCCGCCGTCGTCACGGTCGTAGTAGTGGTAAACGAGCACGTGCCCGTCGCTGTCCCGCATGACGGACTGGCCGCCGGGGCCGATGTACCGGCCGTGGGTCTCCAGGACGGGCGTGCCGCCGCCGTCCGTCATCCGGACGCCGTTCCGGTCCGTGTACGGACCCGTGGGGCTGGTGGAGCGGCCGACCTTGATCTTGTAGGTACTGTCGGTGCCCGCGCAGCAGCGGTCGTACGAGGCGAAGAGGTAGTAGTAGCCCTCGCGTTCGACGATCTGCGGGGCCTCCACGGCGTACGGCTCGTCCGGGCGGGTCGCGAGGCTGTGCACGGTGCGGTCGCTGTGCAGCTTGCCGGTGGCGGGGTCGAGTCGGACCATCTTGATGCCGGTCCAGTAGGAGCCGAAGCTCAGCCACCAGGTGCCGTCGCTGTCGACGAGGAGGTTGGGGTCGATGGCGTTGTGGTTGTCGTCGGTGTCGGTGCTGTGGACGATCCCGCGGTCGGTCCAGCTGCCGGGCCGGCCGGTGGGGCTGGTGGCCAGGCCGATGGCGGAGTGGTTGGAGCCGAAGGAGGAGACGGCGTAGTACATCCAGTAGGTGCCGCTGTGCCGGGAGATGTCGGGCGCCCAGGGATCCCGGTCCGCGGAGTAGCCGGACCACCAGGTGGGCGGGCTGGTGAAGGCCGAGCCGGAGCGGGTGAAGTGGGTGCGGTCGGTGGAGGTGCGGGCCTCCAGGCCGCCGTGGGTGGAGTAGAGGACGTAGCCGCTCGGCGTCCTGACCATCGACGGGTCGTGCACGACCACGTCGCCGGTCACCACTCCGGGGTTGGGATAGGCGGCGGCGCTGGACGGCAGGAGGGCCAGCAGCAGGGCTGCTGGCAGGACGGGCAACGTGCTCCGGAGGCGGCTCATGGGGGGCCGTCCTTTCACGGTGGGGGTGAATGCGGGTGGTGGGGGTGAGTACGGTGGGGGTGGTTGCGCGGTGGGACCGTTCGACCGGGCAGGAGCGTTGAGCGGGCAGGCGCGTTGAGCGGGGTCGAGGAGCTTCAGGAGCCACGCCGGCCCTCACTGCCCGGCGAGGCCCGTGTGGGCGACCCCCTGGACGATCTGGCGCTGGAAGATCGCGAAGACGACGAGCAGCGGCAGCCCCGCGATGATCAGCGAGGCCATCACCTGGGCATAGCGCACGCCGTACGTCGACTGGACGTTGACGAGCCCGACGGGCAGCGTCATCAGCCCGGGGTCGGTGGTGACCAGGAACGGCCAGAGGAAGTTGTTCCAGGTCGAGATGAAGGTGAAGATCGCCACGGCTGCGAGCACCGGCCGGGACAGCGGCAGCACGATCTGCCAGAAGACCCGCCAGCGGCCGGCCCCGTCGCAGAGCGCGGCCTCCTCCAGCTCGCGGGGCACGCCGTCGAAGAACTTCACCAGGATGAAGACCATGGCGGGCACCGCGACCTGCGGCAGGATGACGCCCCAGTAGGTGTCCACGAGCCGGAGCTGCACCATCTCGGCGAACAGTGGGGCGATCAGCACCTGCGGCGGCACCATGATCCCGGCGAGCACCAGCGCGTAGAGGGTCTTGCGGCCGCGGAACTCGGTGCGGGCGAAGCCGTACGCGGCCATGGCGCAGAACGCGACGGTCAGCAGGGTCGCCATGACGGAGATGTAGGCGGAGTTGAACATCCAGCGGGCCAGGTCGCCGGACTCCCACACCTTTCCGTAGGCGTCGAAGGTGACCGTGGAGCCGATCCACTCCAGCGGGGTGCGGGTGGTCTCGCTCTCGGGCTTGAGGGAGGTGGCCACGGCCCAGGCGAGCGGCAGCAGCCAGGCCACGACGAGCACGAGCGCCGCCACGAACATGGCGATCCGGCCGCGGGTCCACCGGGGGGTGCGGCCCCCCGCGATATCGGCTGCGGTCACTTGGCTTTCTCCTCACTCGCACGCCGGGACAGCCGCAGCTGGACCAGGGAGACGACGACGATCAGGGCGAAGAAGACGTACGAGACGGCGGAGGCGTAGCCGATCCGGTAGCCGGTGAAACCGGCCTGGTAGACGTACTGGAGGATCGGGCGGGTGGAGTCGTCGGGGCCGCCGCCGGTCAGGATGTAGACCTGATCGAAGATCTTCAGCGAGGCGAGCAGCTGGAGGACGACCACGACCCCGGTGGTGCGGCGCAGCATCGGCAGGGTGATGTGCCAGAGCCGCTGCCAGGGCCCCGCGCCGTCGATCTCGGCGGCTTCGTAGAGGTGCTGCGGTACGGACTGGAGTCCGGCGAGGTAGAGCAGGAAGTTGAAGCCGACGGTCCACCACACGGTGGTGAGGATGACGGAGAGCATCGCGTAGCGGGAGTCCGTGAGCCAGCCGATGCCGGGGTCGAGGCCTGCGGAGGCCAACAGCTGGTCGGCCAGGCCGAAGTCGGACGGGTAGATCATCCACAGCCAGAGCAGGCAGACGACGCCGGACGGCAGCAGGAACGGCGCGAACCAGGACAGCCGCCACAGCCACTGCACCACCCGCAGATGGTGGGCGAGGAGCGCGAGCAGCAGGCCGGTGAGGACGAGCGGCACGGTGCTGAGGACGGTGAACCAGACGGTGTTCCAGAGGGACGACCAGACGTTCGGGTCGGTCAGCGCCTCCGCGTAGTTGTCCAAGCCGATGAACTCGGCGTCGGTGCCGGCGATGTTGTCGTCGCCGAGGCTCATCCTGACGCCGTAGAGCAGCGGCCAGAGCAGGAAGAGGGCGTAGACGACGAGGAAGGGCGCGGTGAAGAGCAGGCCGTGCTCGGTCCACCGGTGACGTACGGTCCGGACACCGCCGCCACCCGGCCGGGCGGCGGCCTCGGCGGCGGTGGCGGGCGCGGGAACGGGAGTGGCCGCGGTGGTGGTCATGCCTCGCCTCCGAAGGGGTTCGGGGTGTCGAGGAGCTGCTGCAGCCGGTGCTTGGCCTCGACGAGCGCGCCGCGCGGCGTACGGGAGCCGGTGAGCACCCCGGAGAAGACGGCGCCCAGTTCGAGCCACATGCTGGAGGCGGAGCCGGCGAACCAGGCGGGCGGGTCGAGCGCGACGTCGTCCACGACGGACCGGTACGCGGACTGCGGTTCGAGCTCCAGGTACTCGGGTTTCTCCAGGGTGGGCAGATAGGCGGGGACGTGGCCGCCCTTGGCCCATTCGACGGTGTGTTTGAGCATCCAGGCGACAAAGGCGTGGGCGGCACGGTTGCCGTCGCCGCCGCGGCCCGCCTGGTGGGGCAGCACGAAGGAGTGGCAGTCTGCCTGCGCGCTGGCGCGACCGAAGAGATTCGGTATCCGGGTCATGGAGAACGGCAGCCCGGTGGTGAGGAAGGAGCTGACCTCCCATTCGCCGTTCAGGAAGAAGCCGGTCTTCCCGGTGTTGAAGACCCCGACGGTGCCGTTGTAATCGACGCGGGGGACGGCGAGCCCGTCGTCGATGAGCGATTTCATCCACTCCAGGACGCGCAGCGCCTTGGCGTCGTCGATGGTGATGCGGGTGGCGCCGGCGTCGAGGATCGTGCCGCCGGTCTGGGAGTAGAAGGTGGAGAACAACCGCCAGGGGCCGATGGTGTCGGAGCCGAGGGTCTCGAAGACGACGCCGGGCTCCCCGGTGACCTTCCTGGCGGCGCGCAGGGCGTCGGTGAACTCCGCCGTCCCCTCGATCGGTTTGAGTTTCCTGCCGGCGGTGAGGAGCCCGGCCTTCTCACACACCTCGGTGTTGAAGAACAGCACCATCGGGTGGGTGTCGAGCGGGACGGCGTACTGCTCGCCGTCCACGGCCCCGCGCCGCCAGATGTCCTCGGGGAAGTCCTCGGCGGTGATGCCGTGGTCGGCCAGCAGGCCGAGGTCGAACGGGTCGAGGAGGCGGCCGGGCGCGAACCCGGCCAGCCGGGCGAGGTGGAGGGCGGCGACCTCGGGGGCGCGTCCGCCGGCACCGGCCATGCCGAGCTTGGTGTAGTACGGCGCTCCCCACTGGAGGGTGACGGCCTCCAGGGCGACTTGGGGATGGGCGGCGCGGTAGGCGTCCAGCATCGTCTCCATGTTGACGCCGTCACAACGCAATACGTCGAGGGCCGCACCCCCTCTGCGGGATGCGGCCCTCGACATGTTCCGGCGTGTTCAGGTGGGTTGTGACGTGCGCTTTCGGGCTGTGTGCGAGCCCGTCAGGCGGGTTGGGGCCGCTCGGCGGGCGGCAGCAGGTCGCGGGCGAGCAGGGTCGCCCCCGCGACGGCCCCCGGCATCAACAGGACGGCGACGAACGGGACAAGGAAGGAGAGCACGAGCGGCACTCCGAAGCCCAGCGTGAGCAGCTTCCGGCCGCGCAGCAGCCGGAACCGCTTCTTGAGAGGTATGCCCCGGCGCTGGAGGGCGACGGCGGTCAGCTCGGCGGCGAGGAAGAAGCCCGAGACGCAGAAGCCGACGGCCGGTACGACGGTCTGGCCGATGACGGGCAGGAAACCCAGGGCGAACAGCACCACCCCGAACAGGGCGACCCACAGCAGGACCCGCAGGCTGTCCCGCGCCGAGATGAGCAGCTCGCGCCACATCGGCAGGTCGGGCGCACCGGGGGCGCCGCCCTCGGAGTCGTCGACCGCCTCGGCGAGCGCCTCGTAGAAGGGCTGCCCGATGAGCAGGGTGAGCGCCGCGAAGCTGATCACGGCGAAGAGCAGCCCGCCGACGAAGAGCAGCACGGTGAGGAAACCGCGGAAGAGGTCCTGCCAGGGCGAGCCCCAGCCGTCGGCGAACGGCGTGGCCCAGGCCGTGATGTCATCGACCCAGAAGCCGAGGCCGACGAGCGCCGCGGCGTACAGCACCAGCGCGATGAGCGCGGGCAGCAGCCCGAGCCCCAGCCAGCGGCCGTGCCGGCCGACCCAGCGCTGGCCTTTCATCAGATAGCCGAAACCCACCCCAAGATCACGCATGGCTGCAGCCTATCGGCCGCCCCGGCCCCGCCCCGACCGGGAGCGAGCCGCCGGGCCCGGGGAGCGACGGCCCGGGGCATCTACGGGCCCGGGAGCGACTGCCGGACATGACGGCCTCGGGAGCGACAGCGGACCGGAGTGACCGCACGGTGCCGCGATGACAGAACGCGGCGGGCACCGCCCCGGAGCCGACCAGCTCCGGGGCGGGACGTCCGGCGGAGCGTCAGGCGACGGTCAGGTCGACCTTGATGTTGCCGCGGGTGGCGTTGGAGTACGGGCACACCTGGTGGGCGGCCTCGACCAGCTGCTGGGCGGTCGTCGCGTCGACGTTCGGTATGGAGACCGAGAGCTCGACCTCCAGGCCGAAGCCGCCGCCCCCGGCCTTGCCTATGGCGACCTTGGCCGTCACGCGGGAACCGGTGATGTCCGCCTTCTCCTGGCGGGCCACGACGCCCAGCGCACCCTGGAAGCAGGCACTGTAACCGGCGGCGAAGAGCTGCTCGGGGTTGGTGCCCTCGCCGCTGCCGCCCATCTCCTTGGGCGGGGTGACGACCACGTCGAGCTTGCCGTCGTCCGTGGCGACGCGGCCGTCACGGCCGCCCTCGGCCGTGGCCGTCGCCGTGTACAGAACGTCAATGGACTGGATGGACATGAAAGATCCTCCTGTTGTTCGCACAATGCTGTGCGCTCCACCGCGACTCGCGCCCACGATCGCGGCAGCCCGGCCGAGCCTAACCCGCCCGGCGGCATGCGCGCCGATGTGTCCGATCCGTGGTGGTGCGTTCGATCACAGGCCGACGGCTCAGCCCGCAAGCTTGACGATCATCTTCCCGGTGTTCTCGCCCCGCATCAGGCCCAGGAACGCCTCGGCGGCCTGGTCGATGCCCTCCACGACCGTTTCGCGGTACTTGAGTTCACCGGAGCGCACCCAGCCGCCGACCTCTTCGACGAACTGCGACTGCAGTGCCTTGTGGTCGTTGACGAGCATCCCCTGGATGCGCAGCCGCTTGCCGATGACCATCGCGAGATTGCGCGGCGCCGGCGTCGGCTCGGTGGCGTTGTACTGCGAGATCATCCCGCAGACGGCGACCCGGCCGTGGACATTGAGGGAGCCGATGGCCGCCTCGAGATGCTCACCGCCGACATTGTCGAAGTACACGTCGATCCCTTCGGGGGCGGCCTTCTTCAGCTGCTCCCTGACCGGGCCGTGCTTGTAGTTGAAGGCCGCGTCAAAGCCGTACTCCTCGACCAGGACGCGCACCTTCTCGTCCGAGCCGGCGCTGCCGATGACCCGCGAGGCGCCCTTGAGTTTGGCGATCTGGCCGACCTGGCTGCCGACCGCGCCCGCCGCGCCGGAGACGAAGACCGCGTCGCCCTCCTGGAAGGAGGCGACCTCCAGCAGCCCGGCGTAGGCGGTGAGGCCGGGCATGCCCAGCACCCCGAGGTAGGTGGAGACCGGGGCGGCCGCCGGGTCCACCTTGGTCGCGTGCCGGCCGTCCAGGACCGCGTACTCGCGCCAGCCGAGCGCGTGCAGCACATGGTCGCCGGCCGCGATGCCGTCGGCCTTCGAGGCGATGACCTCGCCGACCGCGCCGCCGTCCATCGGGGCGTCCAGCTGGAAGGGCGGTACGTAGGACTTGGCGTCGTTCATCCGGCCGCGCATATAGGGGTCGACCGACATCACGAGGTTGCGCACCAGGATCTGGCCGGGGCCGGGCTCCGCGACGGGGGCCTCGCGCAGCGCGAAGTCGGCCGGCTCGGGCCAGCCCTTCGGGCGTGCGACGAGATGCCACTCACGGCTGGTGCTGGGCAGTGCCGATTCCGACATGGTGCGCCTCCTCCTGCCACAGCCTCACCGTGGCAAATGCTTCAGGTACTGAAACAACCATGCAGCTGAATGTTTCATGTTGTCAAGCAAAGAGGTATCCTGAGTGTCATGGCCCCACGCAGCACCGACCCACTGACCCTCGAGGTCGTCGAGCTCATCGGCGATGTCGTGGCGCGCTACTACGAGGAGTACGAGGCGGCGGCGGCCGAGCACGCCTTCACCGGGGCACAGGCGCGGGTCCTGGGACTCCTCTCCCTGGAGCCGCTGCCCATGCGCCGGATAGCCAAGAGACTCAAATGCGAGCCGTCGAACGTCACCGGGATCGTCGACCGGCTGGAGGCGCGCGGGCTCGTCGAGCGGCGGCCCGACCCCTCCGACCGCCGGATCAAGCTGGCCGTCACCACCGACGAGGGCCGGTCGACCGCCCGCCGGCTGCGCGACTCCCTCGACTTCGCGCGCGAGCCGCTGGCCGGGCTGACGGACGTGGAGCGCTCGCTGCTCCGTGACCTGCTGCGCCGGATGCTCGGCATGGACCCGGACACCCGTCCGGACACCGGCTCGAACCCCGGTACCCGGGCGGACACCGGCACCGGCAGCTGACGCCGGGCCGGGCAGGCACCGTCCGGGCCCCGTCCCACCCGCCCGAGACCGGCCGCGCGGCCCGCTAGCGGTCCTTGGGGATCTGGCAGGAGCCGGTGCCCTGCGGGGCCTTCGCCGGCGGCGCGCCCCTCGGCCAGGCCAGCCCGACGAACTCCGGCGCCCGGGCCTCCGGGTCGAGGCGTACGACGGCGACGGCCTTGTTGTACGGGTTGCCCGCGGTGTCCAGGCAGATCCAGCCGCTCGCCCCCTGCACCTTGTCCACGCCCTGCAGGCTGTCCCAGTCGTTGCCGATGGCCCGCAGCCCGGGGATTTTCCCGTTCTCGGTGTGGACCCGGATGCCGGTGATGGCCGTCCAGGCGGAGTCGTAGGCGGAGGCGACCCGGGAGTCGGCGATGTCGGTCTCGCCGATGGGGCCGACCGGTGGCTGCTGGGAGCGGTCCACGTAGCTCCGCAGGGTGTTGAAGGCCGCCGCCGACCCCCCGGTCTCCGGGGCCTCTCCGGTTGTCCAGCCGTCGGGGTGGGAGTAGGAGGTGTAGACGACCTCCACGCCCTTCCGCCCGACCTCCGGGTCGCCGCGCAGCGCCTCCCAGTTGAGCTGCTCGTCCGAGTAGAGGGTGGACGCGGCCGAGCCGCTGACCACGGTGATCTTCCGGTCCTTGCACGGCCGGTGCTCGGCCACGGCGTTGACGAACTGCCGCAGATGGGTCTGGCGGCCGGCGAAGTAGACGTTGTCCACGGCGGGCGACAGCGTGCAGATGTTGACCGCCATCCGCCGGAATTCGCTCGACAGCGAGCCCTCGGTATCCGGGCCCTCGGAGACGAAGGTGTACGGATTGTGCGGCGAGTCCGCCAGTTTCCGCTGGAAGGCATCGCGCAGCGAGCGGGCGTAGTCGTCCTTCTCCCGCCCGTCCTCGACGAGGACGGCGTGCCGGAGGTCCAGCCCCTTGTCGAAGTTGACCAGGGCGTCGGCCTGGTCGGTGTTGTTGGGCGCGATGCGGGCGAATCCCTGGTACTGCTTCTGGTCCCGGTCGGTGTTGGCGAAGTCGTTCCCGGTGAGCGAACCGGCGACGACGGGAATCCCCTTGTCGTTCGTCAGGTACTGGATGGCCTTCTTGGTGTTCAGCACGCTGACGTCGAATCCGAAGACGACCCGCAGCTTGTCCTGGTCGGATCTCGCCATCTCGTCGAGCCGGTCCGTCACCGGCAGCCACTTGTCCCGCGCCTTGCCGGGGTTGGCCAGCACCAGCCTGATCTTGGGCGGGTCGCCGCTCTCCGCCCTGTCGTTGTTCGCCCGGTACTGGGCCAGATAGGCGCCCTGCACCTGGTGCAGGATCTGCTTCCGCACCTCGCTGTTGTCCGAGGTCATCGAGATCATCAGGGCGATGGTGACGTGCGGGTCCTTCGCGATCCGGTCGTTCTCGGCCTTGATCCGCTCCGAGACCTGCTCCAGGCCCTCCCACTTCGCGCTGCTGCCGTCGGTCACCCCGATGCACTCCCCGCCGATGTCCTCCAACTCCACGCCGCACGGGTCGGGGAGGTTCGGTGACACCACGAAGGCCCAGAGGAGGTACCCCAGTCCGACGGCGAGCAGCGCGGCCAGCACGAGGCTGGCCCAGCCCGGGCCGGAGCGGATCTCGGAGGGGGCCTCGGGCCTGGCCCGCCGGGCCGCCGTCACCGCCCCTCCCCCGGCTCCGTGCTCTCCACCGGTTCCGCCGCGTCCGCCGCGGTCACTCGGAGCAGCCAGCGTTCCCGCACGTCACCCTCCACGGGTATGGTCCAGACGTTGAGGTACGACTCGAGTTCTTCGAGGGGCCGGGGCCGCGGCTCCGCCGCAGTCACCCCGCCCCCCACGGCGACGACGACCGGCCGGGTGACCGTCCGCTTCCGCGGCGAGCGCGGGAAGGCGATGCCGTACGCCCGCAGCAGGGTGTCCAGGAACTCCCGCCCGGCGGGGGTGTATTCCGGCAGCAGGATGACCGGCGGCATGTCCCGGTTGAGCCGGCGGCGCAGCCCGTAGTGCGCGTCGAGGTCGGCGAGCAGGGCGGCGGCCAGCAGCTGCGCGCTGGGGCGCTCACGCCGGTCCTTGCGCCGGCGGAAGACGCGGAACAGCTCGGTGGCCACCGCCTCCCGCCAGGAGAATGCCCCCGGCGGCGTGTTCAGCACCTTCCCCCACCAGCGCAGCGCGATCCGGTCCGGGCGCGGCCTGGCCAGCAGGAAGCGGGCCACCGCCGAGGCCGCCGCCACCAGGCCGCCCGCCCTGCCGCCGATGGCCGTCGCGAGATGGCCCTCCAGGTCGGTGAGCAGTTGGTCGTCGGCGACCCGGCGCGGATTCTCGTCGCGCCGTTTCCGCAGCTCGTCCCGCAGCCACTCGTGGCCCTTCTCGATCTCCTCGAGCCCGGGCCGGTCGTTCTTCTCCGCCCAGGCGTGGGCCATCATCCCGAGGGCGAACCGGGGGAAGCGGATGGGCAGCCGGTAGGCTGTATGGCCGCCGAGACCGTAGACCCGGGTCGACAGGTACCAGAAGGAGTCGGCGACCCGCCCGCGCACGAGCGGCATCTCGGTGGGGTCGTTGACGGGCAGCACGCGCGCGTAGCGCCGGTACACCTCCTGCAGGAGCGCGTCCCGCTCCCGCTTGGTGAGGCCCACGATCTCGATGGCCGGCGGGCCGCCCCGGCCGCGCAGCCTGCTGCCGGCGCTGCGGCGGCGTTTGTGCTGCATGACGAGTTCCGGCATGACACGCGTCAGAAAGGGCTCGTATCCAGGCACCATCTCCCCCGTCCGTGCCGTGCGTCGCCCACCGGCCCCCGGCCGCACTCTGGCACCGGGCGCCGAGCATACGGATGAACAACTCCCTCTGCCCAGGGAACCGTTGAAGTAACCCCGGATGCCTGTTCACCGGCGCCGCCCGGCCGCCCGAGCGCGGCC
>JUEG02001223.1_pt1 | contig 11568 bp, 11 predicted proteins | sample 432341 | NCBI WGS metagenome assembly JUEG02 (sample SAMN02953476, study PRJNA257561) | rock porewater metagenome | biome: terrestrial; feature: Opalinus Clay rock; material: porewater; isolation source: Opalinus Clay rock BIC-A1 borehole | place: Switzerland: Mt Terri URL, St-Ursanne ...
TCCGTATCAAAGACACGGTCAAAACCAAGCCTCCGGAGGGCGGCAACCATTTTTCCTGTCACAATCGTTCCCGGTTCCAGTCCGAATCCTTCTCCGAGAGCGACCCGTACAGCAGGTGCCGTTTCTACAATAACGTAACGAGTCGGATCATTAAGGGCTTTCCACACCTTATCTACTTGATCAAGTTCCATTAACGCCCCAGTAGGGCATACCGCTACACATTGTCCGCAGAACGTGCAAGAGGTGTCGTGTAGAGGTAAGTCGAAGGCAGTTTTAACCACTGTTTCAAAACCCCGCCCCACTGCAGAATATACGCCAACCGTTTGAACGTCGTTGCACATCGTTTCACAGCGGCGACAGCGTATGCATTTATTTGGGTCACGAATAATAGCTAAACTGGATTTATCAATTGGAAACTCAGATTCTTCCCCTTCATAGGTAATATTTCGTACACCTAGATCTGCCGCTAGGGATTGGAGGTCACAATCCAGGTTTTTAGGACAAGTTAAACATGATTTGGGATGATCAGAAAGCAGGAGTTCTACCATGGTCCGTCTGCCTTGGACAGCACGCAAAGTATCTGTTTTAACGACCATGCCATTGAATACAGGAGTGGAACAGGCTGGGGCTAAATTTCGTCGACCCTCTACTTCGACTACGCAGACACGACAGGAAGCAATGTGATTATTCATTCTCATCTCATGCAGGTTGAGGTAGCATAAGGTTGGAATATCGATATTTATGGTTCGAGCGGCGTCTAAAATGGACATTCCTTCCGGAACGGTAAGGGATATGTCGTTGATTGTTAGTTGAATATCCATAACGGAGACCTCCTTAAGGGGTAACTTAATGACGAATGATGGCACCAAATCGACATTTTTCCATACACGCCCCGCATTTGAGGCAACGTTCTTCGTCGATAACGTGCGGTTCCTTGACGGAGCCGGAAATGCAGTTGGCTGGACAATGTTTAGTGCAAAGAGTACACCCTTTGCATTTGTCAGTAATCTTATACCTCAGTAAACTCTTGCAAACTCCAGCCGGACAAGATTTATCGACTATATGGGCCAGATATTCGTCCCTGAAATACTCCAAGGTAGAGAGAATAGGATTGGGCGCACTTTGGCCAAGTCCGCAAAGTGAGGTATCCTTAATAATCTTGCTCAGTTTTTCTAAACTGTCTAAATCGTCTAAAGTTCCCTTGCCCTCCGTAATTTTTGTCAGGGTTTCATGAAGACGTTTTGTGCCGACCCGGCAGGCGGTGCACCGGCCGCAAGACTCGTCCACTGTGAATTCGAGGAAGAATTTTGCGATATTGACCATACAATCGCTGTCATCCATAACAATCAATCCCCCAGAGCCCATCATAGAACCGATGGAGATCAACGATTCGTAGTCAATGGGGGTATCCAAATATTTAGTGGGAATACATCCGCCAGAGGGTCCGCCAGTTTGTGCTGCTTTAAAGGTTTTGTGATGTTTGATCCCCCCGCCAATATCAAAAATAATTTGACGCAAGGTCGTTCCCATAGGGACTTCTACCAGCCCAACATTGTTAACTTTTCCAGCTAGGGCGAAAACCTTAGTCCCCTTGCTTTTTTCCGTTCCGATGTTCGAAAACCAGTCCGATCCTCTTAAAATAATGGAGGTGATATTTGCAAAGGTTTCCACATTATTGACACAGGTGGGCTTGCCCCACAGTCCCTCCTGAGCGGGGAAAGGGGGTTTAACCGAAGGCTCACCGCGAGCACCTTCGATGGAATGAATAAGGGCAGTTTCTTCTCCGCACACAAAGGCTCCTGCTCCATATTTAATTTCAACATCAAAGCAAAAATCGCTGCCTAGGATTCTTTCTCCAAGTAATCCATACTCTCTAGCCTGGGTGATTGCGATTTCAAGACGGTGAATAGCTAGTGGATATTCAGCACGGATATAGATAAATCCATGAGTTGAACCGATTGCTGAGCCGGCAATGAGCATCGCCTCTAAAACGCTGTGAGGGTCGCCTTCGAGGATAGAGCGGTCCATAAAAGCCCCGGGATCCCCCTCGTCAGCATTACAAATAATATAGCGTTGTTTCGCCTCGCCTTGACGTGTTAGTTCCCACTTTACCCCGGTGGGAAATCCGCCGCCGCCTCTTCCGCGGAGGCCGCTTTTTTTTATCTCTTCAATAACTGAATCAGGGGTCATCTTAAAAAGGACTTTGGCTAAGGCTTGATAGCCATCGGCAGCGATATATTCGCGAATGTTTTCAGGGGCAATATAGCTGCAGTTGCGGAGAGCGATACGAAGTTGATTGTGATAGAAGGGGAGGTCGGAAGCAAAACGCTGTTCTGTGTTGGGGTCAATATAGAGAAGTCGTTCAAGCTGCTTCCCCTGAACGAAGTGTTCCTCAACAATATCTGCTACATCGGCGGTGGATACTTCTACATAGAGGGTATTATCGGGGTGGATTTCAAGAATTGGCCCTTTTTCACAAAACCCAAAACAACCTGTTTGGAGCACTTCAACTTGATCAGATAATCCGCGCCGGTCAAGTTCTTCTTTTAGTGATTTTGCTATTTCAGGACTATCTGAAGCGTGGCAACCGGTTCCTCCGCAAACCATAATATGCCGCGGTTTGCCTTGGGCGTCCATAGTCGTTAGTGGGTTAGCAATACGCCGATTATCAAGAAGAGTCAGGCTCTCGGTTTTTAGGGCATTCAGCGCAGCGGTGTCTTTGAGTTTCATATGACTTTCCTTCCTTTAGTCGAGGTTCGAGGAGCGGAGGCGCGAGTTCGAAGTTCGAAGTCCGAAGTCCGAACTGAAGTCTGCGACTTTTAAGTATCGCGCCCCGAAATAGTTTCAAGTAGCGTGCTCCACGTCTTGAATAGGTTCGATGTTAGATATCTCGCTTTGGGCATCGGGTGTCGTTTCCGAGCGATACTTAGCAAAAAGCTCTTTAATATCCTCGGTATTTTCTAAACGTCCGTGGACTTTTCCATCCACTGTTATGACAGGAGCCAAGCCACACGCTCCAATGCAACGCACAGAATCTAAGGAAAAAAGATGATCCTCCGTAGTTTGCCCGGTTTTAATCCCTAGTTGACTCTCAATTTCCTGTTGTAACTTCTCAGAGCCTCGTACAAAACAGGCGGTGCCCATGCAAACGTTCGCCACGTGTTGCCCACGGGGCTTCATGGTAAAGAATGAATAGAAGCTCACAACGCCATAGACTTTGGCTGAGGGGATGTCCAATTTCTGTGCAATATGCCATTGCACCTTGTCGGGCAGGTAGCCAAAAAGTCCTTGCGCATGGTGGAGAATTAAAATAAGATTCTCCTTTTTGTAGGGGAGGCTGTCAATATAGTCATCCAACAGTTGATAAGGATCTTTAATTAAAGAGTTGTTGTTGCTCATGGAATCCTCCTTTAGTAAGGTTCTATTCTGAGGAGTTTCTTTTATAGTTCCCAGTTTTCCAAGATTTACGTATAGTTTGCAAGGAATCCTTGTAAGTTCAAAAATAGAGTTTGACCGTACGAGATAAAATAAAAAATCCTTAAAAAATTATGCATGGGGAACGTGGTATTTAAAATAAAGTGCTTGACGTTAACGTAAACTGGTGTCAGAATATTCGTAATAGTAATCTCTAATATTCTGAAAGGAAGTGCATTTTTTGGTTGTTGAACAGCCCCTCGTGAGTATTTCAAATTTAGCAGAAGAATTTCTAATTACACCGAGAACTATTCGCTATTACGAAGAGATGGGCTTGTTGACCCCAGTACACCACGAAAAAATGAGCCAGAGGCTATATGGGGCACGAGAGAGAGCTCGCTTAAAGTTAATTCTTCGAGGTAAAAGGTTGGGGTTTTCTCTGAGTGAAATTAAGGAAATGATCAATCTCTATGATATTGATCGTACGGAGGGTCTCCAATTGGAACGTGCAGTGGCCTACGGAGAAAAGCGCCTGCAGGAGCTTGAGGAGAAAATCCAAGAACTCACCCTGCTTAAAGCAGAATTACTAGACTATCATCAGCAATTTACAGAGTTACTGAAGAAATGTACAAAGGAATAACGTCGTAAAGAAGATGACCTGCCAACGGACAAATAAGATAGTGAAGTGAATAAAATCTACCATGAACAAGGAGGAGAGAATAATGTTCGACTTTCTTTTGACCAGCGCCCAAAAAGAACTGCAAAACGAGGCAATTGCCTTTGTGAAAGAAAAGGTCCCCAAGCAATTAATTTTGGATATGGATGCCGAGAAAGTGGTTTATCCCGTTGAATACATTAAAGATCTTGGAGAAGCAAATCTTTTAGGTTTGCGTTTTGCCCCAGAGTATGGCGGTCGGGGGCTCAACTGGGTTGATGAAGTCGGAGTTTTAGAGGAAATTGGGATTTTAGGCACCAGTTTAGCCTGCCTTTACTCGTTGCCTTCCATCGTTGGGGAAGCTCTCGCTCGTTTTGGTTCGGAGGACTTAAAACAACGCTACCTAAAACCCACTCTAGAAGGGAAAATCTACACCGCCGAGGCGCTGACTGAACCCCGGGGCGGCTCAGACTTCTTTGGTGCCACCACAGTTGCGGTACGAGATGGGGAGGATTTTATACTTAACGGCCAAAAGAGATTTGTCGTTGGGGCTGAAGGAGCAGATTACTTCATGGTGTATGCCAAGACCAATCCTGAGGGCAAATCCCATGAAAGCATGAGTGCTTTCATCGTTGACCGGGGCCCAGGCGTAGAAGTCGGGCATGTGTACGGACTAATGGGGACCAGAGGTGGCGGAGCAGGGCGTGTTGTTTTTAAGGATGTACGGATTCCTCGCCAAAACCTTTTGGGCACCGAAAACGGAGCCGCTGAGATTTTCTATCAGATGATGATTCCGGAAAGAATGACAAGTGCGGCTGGAGCCTTAGGCATGGCCCGTGCAGCGCTAGAAGTAGCCTCAGTTTACAGTACCAAGCGCAAGGCTTTTAATCACACTATCAAAGATTTCCAAGCAGTGAGTTTCAAAGTTGCTGATTCCATCACCCGTTTGGATGCTGCACGCGCCTTAGTCTACACGACTGCTCGAGCTATTGACTCAGGAGTGCCGGCGGCCCAAGGCAGACGCCTAGTATCTGAGGCCAAAAAATTTGCCACCAGTACTGCCTGGGCCGTCGTTAATGATGCCATGCAAATCATGGGGGGGATTGGCTATACGAATGTGTTCCCAGTAGAAAGGCTTTTGCGGGATACAAGATTAATCATGATTTGGACGGGCACGAATGAAGTGATGGATCTCATTATTCAGCATGAATATTACAAGGAATTAAAAACCCAGATGTCTAACCATCGAGCAATCGAGGAAGATGCAGAAAACGCACATTTGATGGAAGAGAAGGTCTATGAATAGTCCCTAACGAGGCATAAGGTCGCCAACAATGTAAAGAGACTCAAGCTCTGTTAAAGATTTTTAAAGTGTACCTTATAGAGGAGGCATTTGAAAAAACGTCAATCCTATAGGGTACACTTTATTTGAGCCTGAGTCGTTGATACCAGTCCGTTACGGCATCCGGCCTCTATAGATATGCTCTAATCTCGAACTTTCTGTACGATTGATGGCATGAAGTAAAATAGATACAAAGGTTATGGATACTGGCATAGGAATAAAAAATAGGCTAGAATAGGTAGGGAGGGGACAAAGAAACCAGAAATTTCCTCATAATGTTTGATGCAGGTGAAAAAAATGACGAAAAGAAATAATACCCAGAGTGCCAACCTAACCTTGGGAGGAATTACCCTAGGTTTTTTAGTGAGCTATCCATTTTATCTACAAGGCAGTTTTCTTGGTGGGCTCATCTCAAGTGGATGCAGTGCAGGAATGATAGGAGGGCTTGCCGATTGGTTTGCGGTAACGGCCCTTTTTCGGCGGCCGCTAGGTATTCGGCCAGGTAAAGTCGTGCGTACTGAGATTATTCCCCAGAACAGAGAACGAATTTTTACAGCTTTAGCAGATATGGTGCAACACGAATTGCTTTCTCAAGACATACTTAGACGTAAACTGTCCGCTTGGGATTTTTCTGGAGTGCTGATTCGAGTCTTTCAGGAGCGGGAAGTTCAGGAAACTGTGAATCTTATGCTTGCCAATCTCGTGCAGGATATCTGGAACCATCGGGAGCCGGAAGTACTCAGGGGACAAATTAAGGAGTTGCTTAAAGAGAACATAAAGGATTTAAAGCTATCTCAAACTCTGGCAGAAGTCATCGAGTTTTCAATGGAACATGGAGATGTCGATCGGGTCTTGACGGTTGTTTGTCAGGCAATCACTGAATTTGTAGATCAACCTGTCGTTCAGAATACTCTCAAGAATATGATGGAAGCAGCCTTAACAAGGTATGAAGAAAACAATTCCACACGTAAAATGATTGGAAAGTTCCTCCCTTCGCCTGCTGAGCTGGCGCATGGCCTGCAAGAAAAGGTCAAAAAGATATTACAGGACGGGACCGTCGTACAGTGGCTTAAGGAATCCTTGCTCCAGTTTGTCTTGGAACTCAAAACCAAGACTTCGCTCCAAGAGCGTCTGGATCTCTTGGTTATCAAAGCTTTAGATGGGGGACTGGAAACTCTGGAGGCAAAGAACATAGTTTCAGGTTCCTCAGGGACAAGCTCTGAGAGCTCCTCGCCTGTGACTGAGCACCTGCTCGTAAATTTAAGGGACAATTGGCAGGGGTATCTTGAAAAAATCGAACATAATAAAGATTTGAGGTCGAAAGTCAATGAAGAGGTAAAAAGTATTCTTGAAAAACAGATTATATACCACCACAATGCCATCGGACGCATAGTACGCGAAGGGCTGGATCCTTTGACAGATGACAAGCTGGTTGAGCTGATTGAGGATAAAGCCGGAAATGATCTGCAAATGATTCGAATTAACGGCTCAGTCGTTGGCGGCTTAGCTGGAATGCTGATTTACTTGCTCGGGATGGTGTTGCAGTCATGAATTATCAGAAAAAGGCAAATCTCGTTTTGACCGCAGTTTTTATCCTTTTTATAGGTGCAGCAGTCATAGAACATTTTAATCCTCATAACTTTGGGATCAGGCTAGTGTATTTTGTCCTAGAAGCAGCCTTGGTAGGTGGAATCGCCGATTGGTTTGCTGTAACTGCAATTTTCAAGAAGCCGCTGGGCTGGGGCTTTCACACTGCGCTAATCCCGCGAAACAGGGAAAAGGTCATTGAAGCAGTTGCGTCCATGGTGCAGTCAGAGCTATTACGCGTTGATCTGATTCGACAGAAGATTGAAGGAGTTCCCTTTATTGAGTCCCTTGTTAACTATGTTAAAAAGGAAGGCGGTTCAGTATATCTTACGAACAAATTAACTCCTTACCTTCAGCGTTATATAGAAAGACAATCTCCGGACCAGTTAGCGAAGAAACTTTCTGTGTATCTTCGAGAAAATTCTAAGGTCTGGCTCATAGCACCCAAGGTCGAGGCTGCGAGCGGATGGGCATTGAATCATGGCTATATTGATCAAGGATTAGATCAGTTGGCAGAAGGTTTGTGGGATAAAGCTGCCCAAGGGGAAACAAGGCAAGTTATTCTCCGATACCTTGAGGAGATAAAGCAAGAAAAGGTAAGCAACGGAGGGTCTATATTCCGTACTCTACTAGGTTTTGTAGAGATGTCAGATGGATTAAACCTTGCTGAAGCAGCTGATGCCTTGCAAGTTGAGTTACTTCTAACTTTGCGCAAATTGAAAGATCAAAACAATCCTTTGCGCGTAACTTTAAGGGATAATCTAATGGTTGAAATAGTGGCATTGGCTCAAGATCCAGAGTTTGAAGTCCAGATAGAGCGCTGGAAAGATGATCTTTTGACAGATCATTTGTTCGAGGACTTTTTAGAAATTGTCATAGGAACGGCCATCAACACTGCAACTTCTCCGTCACTAACCTCCGAGCCAAATGCCCTGCATCGCATGTTACACTTCTATCTAGAAAAATATTGGGTTAACATTCAGGAAAATAAAGCACTTAGGGATAAGGTAAATTCGTTCATCGTGGATACATTATGTCGCGTAATCAAAAATGAACATGACATGATTGGACAGATGGTGAGGGAGACGCTGGCAGCGTACACGGATCAGGACCTCAATCAGTTTGTACAGGATAAAGCGGGTAACGACTTACAATGGATTCGGATCAATGGCTCGATGATTGGTGGAATCGTTGGGTTCATCCTGTTTTTATTCTTGGAGTTTGTCTATAACCCCCTCATTATGTCAGTATTAACGAACTATATCCGTTGAAACTGCTAAAAAATTACAAAAAGCAGTTCTTCCAATGAAATTCGATGACGTCTACCTCCGATTTTTGGTCTCTGGCCTCTGGCTTCTGATCTCTGCCTTCCGTAGGTATACAAGATTCATGAAAAGAAAGTATTGTAATTGGTTTGGCCTTTATGCTAGAATACCTAACATAAGGTTGTGCACAACCGAAACCCTATAGGTTAATACATTTAGGCAAAGCAAAGACGCTTTGGGATACTCGCGAGAGTACTCAAAGCGCCTTTTTGTTTTACTAGGCTTATGGCTTGGCATTAGCCAAGTTTTCGAAGTAAGGAGGAATAATTATGGATACGGGAGATACAGCCTTTATTTTAGTTTCGTCAGCTATGGTTCTTCTGATGACACCTGGTTTAGCACTTTTCTATGGTGGTATGGTTCGTAAAAAGAATGTTCTTGGTACATTTATGCATAGTTGGATTGCCATTGGCCTCATCTCATTGCAATGGATTTTAATTGGATTTACTCTAGCTTTTGGAACGGATCAACACGGTTTAATTGGTGGCTTAGACTGGCTGGGTTTAAATGGAGTTGGGATGGATCCCAATGCGGATTATGCCGCCACTATACCCGCTATTGTTTTTATGGCTTTTCAAATGATGTTTGCAGTAATTACTCCCGCGTTAATTAGCGGTGCTATTGCAGAACGGATGCGTTTTCCGGCATTTATACTCTTCATGCTGTTATGGGCAACGTTTGTCTATGATCCCGTGGCCCATTGGGTCTGGGGTATCGGCGGTTTCTTAAGGAATATGGGAGCGTTAGACTTTGCGGGAGGAAATGTGGTTCATATTAGTTCCGGTTACTCTGCTTTAGTTGCAGCCCTGGTACTTGGAAAGCGCAAAGGGCTCGGCAAAGAATCAATGGCACCTCATCATTTGCCAATGACCGTTTTAGGCGCAGGGCTCCTGTGGTTTGGCTGGTTTGGTTTTAATGCAGGGAGTGCCTTAGGTGCTAATGGTTTAGCGGGAATGGTCTTTGTTAATACAAATACTGCCGCTGCTGCGGCTGCCATTGCCTGGGCGTTTGTGGAACGCATCCATCGAGGGAAAACTACGATGCTTGGCGTAGCCAGCGGTGCGATCAGCGGGTTAGTAGCCATTACCCCTGCTTGCGGATTTGTGACCCCACTCTCCTCCATAGTTATCGGTTTAGTAGGTGGATTAGTTTGTTATATCGCAATCAGCGTAATGAAAGCGAAATTCGGATATGATGATGCTTTAGATGCCTTCGGATGCCATGGCATTGGAGGCACTTGGGGAGCACTGGCTACAGGAATTTTTGCTACCAAGACCATTAATTCAGCTGGTGCAGATGGATTGCTCTATGGAAATATGTCCCAATTGGGTATTCAGGCCACGAGTGTTTTAGTTACCGTGGTGTTTGCTGTAGTAGCAACGTTCGTCATATTAAAAGTAATAGGATTGTTCACCAAATTGCGCGTCAGTGAAGAACAGGAAGCAAATGGTTTGGATTTATCGCTACATGGAGAAACCGCATATTCAGAGTTTATCTAATGGGGTAAGTCAGTTACATCCATAGTCGCTTGATAAAAAACAAGCAAACTAAATTATAGATGGAGGATTTAATTATGAAGAAAATTGAGGCGATTATTCGACCTGGAAAGTTAGACAATGTAAAAGATGCTTTAGGTTCACATGGGGTTAATGGATTGACAGTGACCCAAGTGATCGGGTGTGGAAAACAAAAAGGAAATACTCAGGTTTATAGAGGTGTTGAGTATACTATTCATCTTATTCCAAAGGTGAAGATCGAGGTTGTGGTTGTTGACAGTGATGTTGATAAGGTCATCGAGGTCATTACCCAAGTAGCACGGACTGGGGAGATTGGCGACGGAAAGATCTTTGTATCTTCAGTGGATAATGTTTATACAATAAGAACAGGAGCCAGTGGAGAACAAGCATTATAACTAAACAAGAAGGGGATACTATCAACACTCAAAGGTATGATCATCAAAAGAACATCAATAAAGAATCAAAGACATAAGATCGTTCTCTAAATAAGGGGACGGTCTTTTTTTCTATTGTGATAAGTAATTAACTAATAGTAGGAGTTATTGATTGATAAAATACAAGTAAATAAATGAAATATTACCAATATATGTAAACAAAACAGAGGGATCTTCGTATAATGTAGAAAGAACGAAAGGGGGATTTTAAATGGCATTCGGAGCTGACGGAGCTGGCGGCGTTGGCGCTGGTATTGCAGTGGTAGTTGTTATTATTTTGCTCCTCATCGCGATGGGAATTGTATTCTAAGGAGCCCACTGTTTAAGTAATTCACCTAATATAGGAGGTATAATAATATGTACGGTTATGGTGGAGGTTGTCGTGTTGCTCCCGTTGTTGGTACCGGAGTAGGAGTTGGAATCATCACGATTGCGATTTTAATTCTAATAGCTTTGGGAGTTATCTTCTAAGGTTCATCTGAAACGGGGCTTCCTATCACTAGGGAGCCCATTATCGTTAAATCTCTTTAATGAACTTGTTCAACAAAAGTTGAACATCGAAACTTTGGTGGGGGACTTTACCCCCACCGAAGCAGAACCGGGAGTACCACTCGAAGTGGGAGTCTCATGATTTAGATCAAGTCAAGGAGGTGAAGGTAGAGTGTCAATTAGAGGACTTAATCTTTTTAATAACCCAAATACCCCAAATCTTATGCAAAGCTTGGGACAAAACCCATTTCCTATGAGGGGTCTTGAACGTTTTATGCAGAAAAGGGGAATGAATTATCCGCCATTTCCCCAGGGAGGAAATATTCCAGGTTCCAATTTCAGAGGACCAAACCTCCAAGGACCGAATGCACAAGGTGAAGCTGGGCGTTTGTCAGATACTTTGAAGGTACAAGAACCGACGGAGAAACGTGGAGGAATTAAGGAATTTCTTAGCCGCTTTAGCCGTAACCGAAACAAATAGTTAATCAAAGGACAATAAGTTTCTTTCTACGGGCATTTTACCTGATAAGTGTAGATTAGGGAAAAGAGCTAAGTGTAAAAATAGACAAGGCACCTTGGTAACTTTGCCAAGGTGCCTTGTCTCTATCAAACGTATAAACTTAGTTCATTACCAGTCAAGCTTAATAAGCAATTCCTTGAGCATACATCGCAGTAGCAACCTTAATAAAGCCGGCGATGTTCGCACCTACAACGAGATTATCTTCTTGGCCATATTCCTTAGCAGCTTCGCTGGCATTTTTGTAAATGTTAATCATAATGTCTTTAAGTTTCGCATCGACTTCTT
>JUEG02000177.1_pt1 | contig 11545 bp, 9 predicted proteins | sample 432341 | NCBI WGS metagenome assembly JUEG02 (sample SAMN02953476, study PRJNA257561) | rock porewater metagenome | biome: terrestrial; feature: Opalinus Clay rock; material: porewater; isolation source: Opalinus Clay rock BIC-A1 borehole | place: Switzerland: Mt Terri URL, St-Ursanne ...
TGGAGGTTTTTTTATAATGTTTAATGACAAAGTATTAAGTTGCAAAGACTGTGGTCGGGATTTCGATTTTTCAGCTTCTGAACAAGAGTTCTATGCTGAAAAAGGGTTCACCAACGAACCTGGACGTTGCCCTGAGTGCCGTGCAGCTAAAAAAGAACAAACTAGGAACCAAGGCGGCGGTGGCGGCTATGCTCGTCAACAACGCGAAATGTTCCCAGCTGTTTGCGCTACTTGTGGTAAAGAAACTACGGTTCCTTTCCAACCATCTGGCGACAAGCCTGTATACTGCCGCGAGTGCTATCAACCCCGCACACGTAGCAACTGGTAAATCGTAAACCAAAACCCTCTTAGGCTTAAATGCCTGGGAGGGTTTTTTTATTATGTTCGTTTATAGGGGTTCAACCCCATTTTGGGAATACAACTGAACTTGTTCACTAAAGATCATGAAATTTAAAATCATCGTAGGGGCAGTAATGAATTGCCCCTACCTACTAAAATTTAAATTACTGTAAACTTGTTGTCGATGGAGCTGCCGGTGCTGTTGGGGCAATCCTGCCACCAAAAGCACCACACCCATCACCACCGCGCATGCCTTTGCCCATAACTCCTGGCACAAAAGCTCCATTGGCCATAGCCTCTTCCTGAACTTCTAACTGTGCTAGTGCTGCAGCACGCCATTTTTCAATCTGGGCAGGTGTCAGCTTTGCGTTACTCTCCATCGACTCCACTTGGGCGTTTAAACGAGTCTGTGCTTGCGCTTTCCAGGTTTTAATTTGGTCTGGGGTCATTGGTTCGGAGGTAAACATCTTGGCATCGCCGCGTATCTCTCTACCGCCCATCCCTTTACCGCCCATCCCTGGACTAAGCACTTTACCTTCTGCTAAAGCTTTGTCGCTAGTTTCAATGCGCTGGTCGATAAATTTCTTCATCGCGTCGGCTTTTTCTTGGGTAATAATGTTTGCCTCTAGTTGTTTGTCTACAATATCTTTCTGAATTCCAAACATCTCTTGTGTCAAAGCCTTGATTCCATCAAGCGTAGCTGAGTCCGTGGCGCCATAAGCTGCCGTTGCTCCCCCTGCCAGTAACACAATACTAAGTACACCTGCTGCGAGTTTCTTATTCATACAATTCCCCCTTAATAATCGTTACCGATCAATGTTCTTAAACTTGCTAACCGGTACACTATTAGCATACCCTTCAATTATGTTCAAACTGTGAAATGCATTTTAAGAAGTTGTCAGTTTTTAGTAAAGAAAATCCTCCTTTACTTTTATACACTATAATCTACTTAATCTCATATCGACGCATTTTTTCATAGAGCCAAGAACGTGAAATTCCAAGGAGCCGTGCAACCTCCGATTTATTGCCTTTCATCTTCAGCAAAGCTTTTTCCAATGTTTCTTTATCCAAATTCTCATGAGCATTTTCTAGATTCCAGCTCGTAGACGGTAAGGAGGCTTCTAGTTTTTGATCCTTAAGGTAAAACGGCAAATCCTCGAGTTCCAGCATATCCCCAGAGGCAAAATTGACCGCTCTTTCGATTACATTTTTTAGTTCTCGCACGTTTCCCGGCCATCGATGAGCGATGAGAATTTTGAGCACTGCCGGGGAAACATCGGTGATCTGTTTTCCAAAATCTTGATTTAGCCGTTCCAAGAAAACATGTACGAGGGGTATGATGTCTTCTAGCCGATCCTGCAAAGGGATGAGATGGAAGTGAATTACGTTCAGACGATAGTAAAGGTCACTACGGAAATCACCGTTTTCCACCTTCCTGATAAGATCCTTGTTGGTAGCCGCAATAATCCTCACATCCACTTCGAGTGATTCGTTACTTCCAACTGGTTCGAAACTCTTGTGTTCCAGCACTCTCAGTAATTTACTCTGCAAATTGAAGGACATATCCCCGATCTCATCGAGAAAAAGAGTCCCTCCATTGGCAATAGTAAATTTACCAGCTTTCCCCCCTCTTTGTGCTCCCGTGAACGCCCCGCTTACATACCCAAAAAATTCAGACTCCAGAAGATTTTCCGGTACCGCGGCACAATTAACTTTGACGTAGTGATTCTTTCGACGGGGGCTTGCCTGGTGAATGGCCTCAGCAAATAGTTCCTTGCCAGTGCCACTTTCCCCTGTCAGCATAATGGTGGAACTCCCCCGAGCAGCCATTTCTGCTTCTTGCTTTAAGCGGCGCATATTTTGACTTACCGTTACAATCTGGTTGAAGGTAACAGCTAATCTGACAGCCCCCGCCTTTTCCTTATAGAATTTCAGTTCACTGTCCATCTGAGCTAACCTCTCAGCTACCTCTTTCGCTTCCTCCAGCTTTTGGAAAACTATTTTACCTACTGCCCCGATGATCTTGCCTTCCCGCACGATTGGTAGACGAGAGACGATATAAGCCCGACCGTTAATAACCTGAATCTCATTAGTCTCAGCCATTCCAGTCTTTAAAGTCCTGAGAATACGGGTATTTTCTATCACTTGATCGACAGGTCGCTGCAAAAGTTCTTTCTCTCGCTTGCCAAAGAAATGGCATGCAGCTTCATTAACCAACGTGATTCTCCCGTGGTTGTCTACGACAAAGATCGCTTCGTATGCCAGGGATGTTACCGTGAGCAAGGTCTCGTACAATCGCCTAGTCGCATCTAATTCTAGGGCAACTTGATCGAAATCAGTCAAAGCCTGAAAAACGATTACAGCTCCCGCCACCTCACCCACTGGACTTATGTTGCAAAGCACGGAAACTTGATTAAGCTTTGTTTGCACCCCGACCAGATGATGTAACTGATTAAGCACCACGCTTAGATCTAAACTCGGAAAAACACTATCGAATAAGCAACCTTTGAGTGTCTCTTGCTTCAATCCCAGTATTTTCTCGCCCGAGGGATTAATCTGTTGAATACGGTTGTATCGATCCACGAAGATAAGTCCGTTGGGCATAGCCTGATACACCGTATTGAGCTCTACCGCTAATTGTTCCGCTTCTTGGAATAGAGCGATAATCATATCGACCTTAGTAAAAATGCCAAGTACTTTGCCCTCTTTATCAACGACCACGCCCGTTCCCACTGAGCTCTTTTTTGCCCGTTGCTCTACCTCTCTGAAAGGGGTGTCAACTTCCACTGTAACAACCTGGCTTGTGAAATGTCTCTGAATCGTTTCTGACGGTTCTGCTTGTGATAGAAATGCGTCCAGTACATTAGCTTTTGTAAAGATCCCAATCAACACCGCATCTGCATCCACTACCGGCAAGGCATCCAGCTTAGTCCAGCGCAATAGTGCTACCCCCTGCGCAAGAGTATCCAAGGGACGGAGAAGCGGAACATCCCGAGTCATCATATCGCTCATTAGCAAACTAGGTCACCTCGCTCTGATAATAAAGACCATTCGTTTATCTTCATAACCCTTCTCGACATGGGTCCCTTTCGTGCTATTTCTCCTAATCTACCACTGATTCCTCTTATTTGTCAGTAATTTCATTTATATAATGATACAGGACCCCTCATCATCTGAGGGGCCCTGTATCATTATCCACTTATTTTGAATTTTTAAGAAGATCTGTTGTCAACTCTCGAAAGCATGGATCAATTCCATCCTATTCCTTGGCTTCAACTTGTACTAACCGCTGGATCTCCTCCTCGCTAAACCCCACCTCTCGTAGCACTTCCCATGTATGTTCTCCAAAACCAGGAGGAACCTGATCAGGAAACTCCCTTTCCTCAGGAAATTTAAGGGGATTTCCCACACTCTTTATGGTTTCTCCTTGAGGGTTACTGAGGGAAATAAACAGCTGACGCGCCTTAATCTGGGGGTGCTCTTGTACTTCCGAAGGCTCCAAGACTGGCTCACAACAGACGTCTTTATCTCTAAAGAAGCTTACCCACTCCTCCTGAGTCCTTCCTTTAAAGAGCTTCTCCACCTCAACCAGAACGTCAGGGTCGTGATCAAACTGTTTGCCCTTGAGCTCAGGGCGCCCCACAGCATGGCAGAAAGCTTGCCAGAATTTTGGTTCTAAGGCCCCTAGGCTCATGTAAAGACTGTCTTTGGTCTCATAAACGCCGTAGCATACTTCTCCACCATTCAACATGCCTTCCCCGCGTTTCACAAATGGATCCTCAACCGCCTGCTGAGCAAAGAGCATAGTCATCCAAGACACCACCCCATCCAGCATTGAAACGTCAATATATTGTCCCCGGCCCGTTTGTTGGCGGGCGATATAGGCGCTCAAAATCCCAGCAACGGCCATCAAGGCACCTCCACCGATGTCAGCCACCTGTACCGCCGGAGGTACTGGAGCACCCGAGGCCTGTCCAGTGAGACCGAGTCCCCCACTGATGGCCATGTAATTGATATCATGGCCTGAACGATGGCTATACGGACCGGTCTGGCCATAGCCCGATATGGAGCAGACGATAACCGAGGGGTTAATTTTTGATAATTCCTGATAACCGAGGCCTAAGTTATCCATCACTCCGGGCCTGAACCCTTCTAAAATAATGTCATGCTTGGCTATCAAGCGAAGGAAGGCTGCCCGTCCTTCAGTACTTTTCAGATTCAACTTAAGGCTTTTCTTATTCCTATTTAGCGACCAGAAAAGGGCACTTTCTTTTGACCCAGGTAGATTGGGTTTCATCCAGCGCAGATAATCCCCTTGCCAAGGGTCTTCCACTTTCAAAACCTCTGCTCCTAGGTCAGCCAGTAACTGACTGGCAAACCCTCCAGGAAGAAGCCGAGTTAAATCTAGGATCCGCACCCCACATAGAAGCTTATACATTCATCCCATCCCATTTCTGCCTGATCATAGTCCTAACTTACGAGCTATGATAAGCTTCATAATTTCCGAGGTTCCTGCATAGATGGTGTGCACCCGTACATCTCGGTAATGCCTAGCGATCGGGTACTCTTCCATATACCCATACCCACCGTAAAGCTGGAGACAATTGTAAGCCACTCGATTGGCCATCTCTCCGATCCAGTATTTGGCCATCGAAACCTTGGTTACGATCTCCTGTCCTGTCATATGGTCAGCAATCAAGTTATCCATGAATACTCTACCAAACTCAACCTCTGTAGCCATTTCAGCAATTTTAAAAGCATTATGTTGAAATTTAGCAATCGATTGCCCAAAAGCCTCCCTCGTCTTGACATACGCGATCGTGTCACTAAGCATCCGTTCCGCCAACCCCTGAGAACCTAGGGCTGTGATCAGGCGTTCCTGCTGGAGCTTTTCCATCAGATACGAAAAACCCTTGCCTTCTTCACCCAGACGATTGGTCACTGGCACCCTACAATCCTCGAAAAAGAGTTCTGCTGTATCTTGGCTGTGCATCCCCAACTTGTTCATTTTTTTGCCCTTAGAGAAGCCGGGCGTCCCGTCTTCCACCACAATCAGACTGATGGACTTACTGACTGACATCGTTCTCGAGTCAGTCTTGACCGCTACGATGACCAAGTCAGCGAAAATTCCGTTACTTATAAAGGTCTTAGATCCGTTAATAATATACGCATCCCCATCCCGGACAGCGGTAGCCTTCATTCCCTGAAGATCAGAGCCCGCCTGGGGTTCAGTCATGGCTATCGCTAAGATTTTCTCCCCTTTGGCGCAGGTGGGTAGCCAATCAACCTTCTGCTTATCTGTACCGTAGGAATGAATATAGGGAGCGATGATGTCACTATGTAAGCCAAGCCCGATACCAACCCCGGCTCTAGCCAATTCCTCGTTCATGATTGCCGAGAAGCCGAAATCTGCCCCAGAACCACCGTATTTCTCTTCCAGCCAAGGACAGAGGTAGCCCAGCTCACCCATACGTAACCATACCCAGCGAGGCATTTCCCGCCGTTCTTCCCACTCGTCAAGATGGGGGGAGAGTTCGCTATTCACAAACTTGACGAAGGCTCGGCGAAACATTTTGTGTTCTTCGGAATAAACATCCAACTTCCATCTACCCCTTACTGCTCTTTAACGTGCCACTCAAGATACTTCTTATTTCTAAACCCAGGGCAAGTTATCTGGGTTGCATCCGGATGGCCCCATCTAAGCGGATAGTGCTCCCATTGAGCATCGGGTTTTCGATTATGCTCTTAACCAATTGGGCATATTCTTCTGGATAGCCCAGCCGAGATGGGAAGGGGGTCATTGCGCCCAGGGATTTTCGGACCTCCTCCGGCAAAGAATCAAACATCGGAGTTTCAAACAGACCCGGGGCAATTGTCATCACACGGATGCCGTGCACCGCCAATTCCCTAGCAACGGGTAGCGTCATCCCTACAATCCCCCCCTTAGACGCGCTGTAGGCAGCTTGCCCGATTTGCCCTTCAAAGGCGGCCACTGAGGCGGTGCTGATAATCACGCCCCGTTCACCACTTGCATTGGGTACATTACCAGCCATATAAGCCGTAGCAAGACGGATGACATTGAAACTGCCAATCAAATTCACCTGAATAACTTTAGAAAAATTTTCTAGTGAATGAGGACCTTTCTTACCTAAAACCTTTTCCGCCACCCCAATTCCAGCGCAATTCACGACTACATTTACGAGGCCAAATCCCTCAATCGCCTGTTCCAGAGCCGATTGTACACTCTCCGGGCTGCTAACGTCCATCTTACAAAACAGAGCACTATCACCTAATTCTGCGGCTAACTTCTCCCCTCGCTCCACCGCTAAGTCGAGAATCATCACCTTGCCCCCGTCGTTCACTATCCTCCGCACGGTCGCTTCGCCCAAGCCTGAAGCCCCTCCTGTGACAAAGGCTACCACCTGCTTTCTATCCACACACATCGCCCCTTTCGTTCACTTCCACTCATTTTTACGATAGCCTATATCTTCTAGTTCTTCTTGACCTTAACTCCTAGTTTTACTTTTTTTCATCCAATCCTGAGACTCCCACTTAATTGTTTAATCTAGTCGCTCGATAATCGTGGCATTGGCCATGCCATGCCCCTCGCACATAGTTTGGAGCCCATATCGACCACCCGTCCGTTCTAGTTCGTGCATCAGAGTTGTCATCAACCGGGCTCCACTGGCACCTAGTGGATGACCAAGGGCAATAGCTCCGCCGTTAGGATTGAGTTTCCTTGGATCAGCTCCCGTTTCTATTAGCCAGGCTAGAGGAACTGCAGCAAACGCTTCATTGACTTCAAAGATGTCTATGTCCGCAAGGCTGAGACCCGCCTTGGCCAACACCTTGGCAGTGGCTGGAATGGGTCCGGTAAGCATAAGCGTAGGATCTGACCCTATAACGCTCCGGGCTATTATGCGAAAGCGAGGCTTGAGTCCGAGTTCTTCGGCCTTCTCACGTGACATGACCAGCACGGCTGCCGCTCCATCCGAAATCTGGCTTGCATTCCCTGCCGTGACCCGACCATTTTCCTGAAAAGGCGACTTCAAACTGGCCAGTTTTTCCAAGCTGGTACCCCTTCGTGGGCCCTCATCCATCTTTATTACGGCATGATTACCATCCGGAAGGACTATGCTCACTGGCATAATCTCACGTTCAAAACGACCTTCATCCTGCGCTTTAAGCGCCTTTTCATGGCTTGCAAGAGAGAATTCATCCATCTGTTGCCGACTGAAATCCCACTTCTTTGCAATTCGCTCGGTTGAGAGGCCTTGATTGATAATCTCATAACGTGATGTTAACTCCTTCGATAACTCCGTTCCTTTGACGTTTGAGCCCATTGGAACCCGGGACATATTTTCTACCCCCGCTGCCACAACAACATCCATGTCACCGGCCAAAATTGCTTGGGCCGCGAAATGTACAGCCTGCTGGCTAGAACCACACTGACGATCAATCGTTAATCCCGGAACGTGGATCGGATAATCCGCAATCAAGGCAGCCTGTCGCCCAATACAGAACCCTTGTTCACTAACTTGTGAAACGCACCCCATAAGTACATCCTCAACTAAGGCCGGATCGACTTCAGCCCGCTTAACCACCTCTCTCAAAACTAAACCCGCTAAGTCTTCGGAGCGTAGACCACTCAAAAAACCATTCCTACGCCCTACCGGAGTTCTCACTGCTTCTACTATTACCGCTTCCCTCATTCGTTTAACATCCTCCCCTAACGCCTTTTAAGCAGGTACAACTAAGTTTATAACCCGCATTTCTTCCTTATAAATCCTAATCTGCAAATTCTGTGCCACTCAAGCGATCTACTCTTCTCAGTCCTTTTCCCAAGCACAGAGTGTCCTGAATGACGGACAGTTGACAACACAAAGGACACAATTCCCACCTGTCACACCATGAAGCACTCGGCTAAATAGCATTTCAAAATTGGCACAAAAATTGCAAATATACTTAGTTCACACCCCTGTTAAGCGAAATCAGACTATACGAGGAGGTAGAAACATTGAACTTTGAATTATCAGAAGAAGAAAAAGCTTTTCAAAGTATGGCCTACAAATTTGCAATCAAAGAGTTTAGACCCATCGCTAAAGAATGCGACCGGGAGGAAAAATATCCGCGAGAAATCTGGCAAAAGGCCTGTGCTGCTGGTCTAGTTGGAGTTGTCATTCCTGAAGAATACGGAGGTCCTGGTGGAGGCTGGATGGAAACTGCCTTAATCACTGAACAACTATCTCGGGTGGATTTAGGGCTCGGTTTAGTTGCTACTGCGGCTACCTTTGGTTCGGAAAACATTCTTAACTTTGGCAGTGAAGAACAAAAACAAAAATATCTCCCCTTACTTCCAAAGGGACAAGCAATCTTCGCAGGAGCGTACACTGAACCCAATGCCGGAAGTGATGTTGCAGGGACCACGACTCGCGCCATCAAAGACGGGACGGACTATGTGATTAACGGCAGCAAAACGTTCATTACAAACGGCACGATTTGTGATTATATGGTGGTTTTATGCGTAACTAATCCAGATGCGCCCAAGAAAACTTGGCGGCATAGCCTCATCCTAGTCGAAGCAACCCGTCCAGGGCTCACCCGCTACAAGCTTGAAGGAAAAATGGGCATTCGGGCCTCAGATACGGGATCACTAAGCTTTGAGGACGTGAGAGTTCCGCAAGCAAACCTTATTGGTCAAGAAGGTCAAGGTTTCCCTCAACTAATGCATTTCTTTGACATGACGCGCATCATGGTTGCGTCCCAAGCGGTTGGACTAGCACAAGGCGCCCTCGATTTAGCGCTCAAGTATGTACAGGAACGAAAAACCTTTGGTATTCCTCTAGCCGCAAACCAGGGTATTCAGTTCCAACTGGCTGAGATGGCCACCCGAATAGAATTAGCTCGCAACATAACCTACAAAGCAGCCTGGAAAGCCGACAACGGACAGTTAGACGCTTCTCTCAACGCCATGGCCAAGTATTATGCTGGAGAAACAGCAGTCTGGGTGACGGATAAGGCCCTGCAAATGCACGGTGGTTACGGCTATATGGACGAATATGACATCCAGCGTTTTTATAGAGATGCTAAGATTCTGGAGATTTACGAAGGTGCTAAGGAAATCGAAAAAATAACTATCGCCAAACGACTCTTTTAGTCTACTCATTTAATAGACAATAATAGAGGCTGATTGTGTCTAAAAAATGGCTTTATTATCTATTTGCGTAGGTTTTTCCTTCGAAGAACTAAACTCCATTATTTACTCTTTTAGTATGAGAACTAAACTCCATTATTTACTTCTTTAATATGAAAATTGATACATTAAGAACGGCTCATTAGATATCAGCCAAAAAAGCAAATCCCCACTAAGGGATTTGCTTTTTTAATACAGAATTGGGATGGATGCATCCTTCCCCTCGAAATTTTCCTTTTATCACCACAAATGAGGTTGATTCATGAGTATGTTTACAGTTCCTTTCTCAGACGTGGATCAAGAAAGTCCCTTAAACTATCGCCGATGAAGTTGGTCCCCACTGCCATAGTCAGAATAGCCAAACCTGGAAAGGCTCCAATCCACCAATAGTTAAAATTCAAAACCCCATCTGCCACCATTGCTCCCCATTCCGGTGTAGGCGGCGGGGAACCAAGACCCAAGAAACTTAAGCCTGAGAAAAGAAGAATTGCATTGCCAAAATCTAATGTAGCCAAAACCAAGACTGGACCTAAACTATTAGGCAATATCTCATTAAAAAATATTCTAAAATGGGAGGCACCCAGTGATTTGGCTGCTTCCACATACTCATTCTCTTTGTTGGCGATCACCATACTTCGCATTACCCGAGCATAGTTGGGCCACCAGATTATGACCATAGCCAGCAAAGTATTATAAAGACTTGGGCCTAAAGCAGCTGCAATGGTCATTGCTAAGATAATTCCTGGAAATGCCATCACCATTTCCGAGACACGCATCATGATTTCATCGGTTAGTCCACCGACATAGCCAGCAATACCACCATAAATCATTCCAATACAAGACGCTAGGGTAATTGTTGCTAGTCCAGCGATAAGTGAGATCCGGCTCCCTATCAGAACTCGACTGAAAACGTCTCGCCCAATGCTGTCCGTACCAAACCAATGTGCCATGCTTGGTGCTTGAAAGCGATGGGCCAAATCTTGTCCTAAATAGCTATAAGGAGTAATCAAAGGTGCAACAATAGCTATAAAAATCCAAAGGGTACAAACGATAATCCCTATTGAGAATAAGAAGTTGTTTTTCATCATTCGTAGTAGCATTTTATTTATACCTCACTCTGGGATCTAGAATTCCATAAAGGATATCTACAAACAGATTAATAACAACATAGTTAATGGAGATCAAGATAGAAACCCCGATGATAGCAGGAAAATCCAAGTTCCCTGCAGCCCTATAGGCATATTGACCGATACCGGGCCAAGCAAATATCGTTTCTACCAACACCATTCCTCCCAAGAGATTTCCGAAGCCTATACCGATTACCGTTACTACTGGTATCAACGCATTGCCCAAGGCATGCTGAATAATAATCATTTTTTCATTCAGACCTTTAGCCCTTGCGGTACGAATGAAATCCATTGACATAACCTCTAATAAACTGGATCGGGTCGTACGGGTAATTAAGCCCATGGTGAATGAACCCAACACAAGTCCAGGTAAAAACAAATGTTGCAACACATCCCAAGCAAGACTCCAATCCCCTTCCAAAAGGGCATCAATAACAAAAAAATTAGTGACGGCATCTGGCGGCATCATATACGGGCTTATCCTCCCTGGTCCTGGTGCTATCCCCAATTTTACATAAAAGAGCAACAAGAACATAAGCCCTAACCAAAAGCTCGGTACAGATACCCCTAGAACAGAGATTCCCCTGATCACCTGATCGGTGGCACTGTTACGTTTGATGGCAGAAATTATACCGAAGAGCATACCAAAAAATATGGCGATAATAATCGAAAAGATTGCTAATTCAAGCGTTGCCGGAAAGTAGTTTTTCAGATCATCCATTACAGGCCGTTGGGTTCTGATCGAGGTCCCCATATCACCCTGAACTAAATTACTTACATATATAAAGTATTGAGTATGTAAGGGTTGGTCCAAGCCCCACTTTAATTTAAATGCATCTACCATTTCCACGTTATCAATATTCCTCTGGCTTAAATTGGCCAAAAC
>JUEG02000490.1_pt1 | contig 11519 bp, 8 predicted proteins | sample 432341 | NCBI WGS metagenome assembly JUEG02 (sample SAMN02953476, study PRJNA257561) | rock porewater metagenome | biome: terrestrial; feature: Opalinus Clay rock; material: porewater; isolation source: Opalinus Clay rock BIC-A1 borehole | place: Switzerland: Mt Terri URL, St-Ursanne ...
GATAGTCTCCGGTGGAGAGTATCGCCGAAGCCGTAATCCCAAAAGGAATACACATCGGCGTAGGATGAACCCCGCACTTACTTTAGGAGCTTACACGGTTAGTTTGCTCTGCGTCGTAAGCACCGAGCGCTGTGTTACACAAGTCCTAGTATCGTTTGCGAACAGTCGTTGCCGCAATCCCCAACTCGTCACGGTACTTAGCCACCGTCCTTCTGGAAATATCCATATTTTTGGCTTTCAAAAGGTCCGCTAGCTTCTGATCAGAATAAGGGTTTTTAGGGTTTTCCGTAGCAATAATATCCTTAAGAACCAGTTTGATTACATCCGTGGTTATACCGGATTCATTTTGGTGACCTTTGCCCATACTATTGGCAAAGAAAAATTTAAATTCGAAAATACCCCGGGGTGTTTGGATGTATTTATTCGCGGTGGCCCGACTAACGGTCGACTCATGAACCCCAATTTCCTCCGCAATATCCCTTAAGGTTAGCGGTCTTAGATGACGAATCCCATGGCGAAGAAATTCTGTTTGCCACTTTACAATGGCATTGGATACTTTATAAAGCGTTAGGCGACGTTGCTCTATACTACGGATGAGCCAGGCAGCCGCGTTCAGTTTCTGTTCGACAAATTTGCGTGTGTCCGTCCCCTCTTCGTGTTTTAGAGCCTCTCGGTATGTTTTGTTGATCCCTAATCGAGGGACGGTGATGTCATTCACTAAGATTATGAATTCCCCTTCTATCTCTTCAATCACTACGTCTGGCACGACATAGCGCACATCTCCTGGACCCGAAAAACTAAGCCCTGGTTTAGGATCCAATGTACGGACCAAATCCGCAAGTTCCTGAACCCTATTTATTGAGATTTTCAAGGCCTGGGCAATTCGTTGGAGACGCCCTGCTGCCAAATCTTCAAGATGCTTTAACAACTCTGGTAGTTCAGGAGGACAGTCCGCAATTAACGGCAACTGCAAGCGAAGACATTCCTCTAAATTTCGCGCCCCCACCCCCAAAGGATCAAGGGTCTGAACCAAGGCCAATGCTTCTTCAGCAGTTTCAAGAGAGACATTGGTTTCTTGAGCCACATCTTCTAACGACAAGGTAAGACAACCATTATCATTCAAGTTACCTACGATGTACTCCGCTACGAATAATGAAGCAGAGACTTTTTGGACATGGAGTTGTTCTAGCAAATGCTCCAGAAGCGTTGGTGATGCAGCAATAAAAGGATCAAAGCGTTGTTTTTCTTCAACAACCACTCGTTCCTGTCGGACGCGATTCTTATCCTGGTCATGAAAATAGTCCTGCCAATCAACTTCCCATTTATCATCTGCTGCATGGTCCTCCGCTATCGTTGGTTCTACATCCTCTTTAAGATCCGAACTTTCTTCATGGGTCTCCAACAAAGGATTTTCCAGAAGTTGCTCCTCTACATAAGTGGAAAGTTCGAGTGCGGACAACTGTAAAATTGTAATTGCTTGGCGCAATTCTGGAGTCATGATAAGTTTTTGAGTTTGCTCGAGATTTAAGCCATACCCTAACCGCACTTTTTCTCCCCCCAAAATTCCGATTATCCTGCCGGGCAATTCATGAATTACCTCTACTTAGCAAGAGTTACCTTAAAGGCTAAATATTCCCCGCCTTTTGGGTCCTGATTCGTTCAGCCAATTCATCGATTTTTCTCATCCGGTGATTGACGCCGGATTTACCAACTTTTGGTCGCAGCATCTCTCCAAGTTCTTTTAAACTGGCATCGGAATAATCCAACCGCAGCTCTGCCATATCCCGTAAGGTGGGTGGCAAGGACTGTAATCCAATAGTATCGGCGATTAGTTGGATATTATTCATTTGACGCACAGCCGCATCCACAACTTTATCAAGATTGGCTGTCTCACAATTAACCAGGCGATTGACTTGATTCCTGACATCTTTTAGCACACGAACGTTCTCAAATTCCAAAAGGGCCCGGTGTGCTCCTATAAAACCAATGAAATCGACAATATGTTCACTCTCTTTGATATAGACTACATACCACTGCTTACGCCGGCTGACTTTAGCCCCTAATTTAAACCGATTGACCAATTGACATAGAGCGTTGGCATGTTGCTCATCATTACTAACAATTTCCAGGTGATAAGTTCCTTCTGGATTATTAATCGAGCCTCCTGCCAAGAAGGCTCCCCTTAAATATGCTTTTTGATCACAGCGCTTTTTAATTAGGTTAGGAGCAATCCCATGGCAAATATGTCCTTCGTCATCAACTAGGCCCAGGTTTTTTAGATCTTCTAACCCATGAAGATAGATTCTTACCATGTAGGAATTATTTTTACGGAGCCTAAGTTTGCGCCTGACCACAATATCCACCGGACGTTTGAGTACATCCTTAGCCAAGCGAAAAATCTTACGTGCAACCGGAGCACTCTCTGTCGTCGCATTCAGCGTGTACTGTTGATGAGCACTGATTTGGAGGGTTCCGTCCATCCGGACTAACGCCGCCAGTTCTGCTAACTCACAACATGATTTCTGACCGCCTAAGCGAGCAAGTTCTTCTTTGGTGTCAGCACTAAAGGACACTTGCCCAACCCCCCTTTCTGGTGGTTCCTTGTTCTAGGTTCAACACTCAAGGTTCAAGATCCGAGTTTCGAATATCGGCTTCGAGACTCGCTATGCATCCTTGCTGAGCTTCCGGGTAAGCAAATAAGAATCGACTAGAGCAATTCGTTCTCCCATAGGTTTTAAACGAAAAAGCAGACGGATAAGTTCCTTTGCTAAGAGGTCTGGATCGTGACGAACGACATTCCCAACTTGAACTAAATTCGCCTCATAATACTTGGCACCTAAATGCTCGACCTCTTGTGGATCTGTAATTACTGGTACAGCCTCTTCTGCTACGTATCGTTTTAGTAGCGGCGCATTAATTTCACCCTTGGTAGCAAGCACTGCGTCTACAAAACCTACACCACAGTGGTCTAGAACTGCTTTTAGATGGTCTGACACTCTGTAGCCGTCCGTCTCCCCTTTTTCTGTCATAACATTACAAACATAGACACATGGGGCTTTTACTACTCGGATTTTCTCTCTTAGGCCACCCACCAGCAGATTCGGTAAAACGCTCGTATAAAGGCTTCCTGGCCCCAGAACAATTAGATCTGCCTCTTCAAGTGCTTCCAAAGCTTCCGGTAAAGCGTGACAATCGCTGGGTTCTAGATAGACTCGGTTAATTTTCCCTTCGGTGACCCGAACTGCTGTTTCTCCGGCGACACGGGCCCCATCCTCTAAGTCCGCAATGAGTACTACTTGTTCCAATGTCGAAGGAAATACCTTGCCACGTATAGCAAACACTTTACTGACCTGTTCGATGCCTTTTTGAAAATCTCCAAAGGTATCTGTTAGACCTGCTAGTAGCAGGTTTCCCAAACTGTGCCCTTTAAGTGCTCCGCTCTCAAAACGGTAAGAGAAGAGTGTGTCCATGATATCCTCGGTATCTGCTAAAGCCACGAGACAATTCCGAACATCGCCCGGTGGTTGAATACCCAGTTCATCGCGTAATTTTCCAGAACTCCCACCATCATCCGAAACCGTGACAATGGCTGTAAGATTACATGTATATTGCTTAAGACCGCGTAGGAGAGCTGAAAGCCCAGTACCACCACCGACCACGACAATCTTTGGTCCTCTGCGTAAATGGTTACGTGCGTAAATTACGTCAACGATTCTTCCTTCGTTGTCTGGAAGTAAAGATGAAATTATGGAGTAGAGCATACGTTTAAATCCTATAACAATGGCAGCGATCCCTAAGATGATGATGGTTGCACCAGTTGGCACCGTGATTTGTTGCGTACTGCCCGTAATTTTGTAAATTACATCTCGAAATTGTAACTCTGCGTATCCGAGTGCTACTCCATCATTCATGACCGAAAACCCAGTTGCAAAAAGAAAGATTCCGAAAACCGCTAGGAGAAACCACCTTTTCACTTTCAGATTGGGGTAGAGCCATTTCAGGTATCGTAAAAACCCTTCACGCTTTTTTGGGTTCATCTTGCTGTTCCACCCTTTTGATTCTTAGCAGCGTCCCGATGTTTCACGCTAATGGCATAATTACGTTCCTTTAAAAATTGCCCCACTCGTTCCGCAATAGCTACCGATCGATGTTGTCCGCCCGTACAGCCAATCCCAATGACCAAGTGGTTTTTCCCCTCTAAAACATAATTTGGCAGAATGTACTCCAGTAAGGCTAAGTACTTCTCCATAAATTCTTGGGCAATCGGATTTCCAAAGACATAATCCTGAACCAAGATGTGTTCGCCGGTAAAAGGACGTAACGATTCCACATAAAATGGATTCGGCAAAAATCGCACATCCATGACCAAGTCAGCATCCATAGGACTTCCGTATTTAAAGCCAAAGGAAATTATCGAAACTGCCATTTGACCTAAGCCCTGCGATTTACAAAATAGTTCCGACACTTGGCCGCGAAGTTGACTGGAAGATAAGTTAGACGTATCGATAATGTAGTCAGCTCGGATTCTTAACTCTTCTAATTGCTGCCGTTCGGCTTGAATTCCATCGAGAACACGACTGTGCGGAAGAGGGTGCCGACGTCGAGATTCTTTATAACGACGGATCAATGTTTCATCCGATGCATCCAAAAAGAGGACTTCGAGGTGAAAACCTTCCTTCTCTAAATTACTTAAGGCTTCACTAAGTGATGAAAAAAACTCCCCACCGCGCAAATCGCATACAATCGCGGCTTTAGAGACTTTCCCTCTGGATTGAGCACATAGTTCCGCGAATTTCACCAGAAAGCTCGGTGGCAAATTATCGACACAGAAAAACCCCTGGTCTTCAAGGCTTTGCATGGCCTGGGTTCTCCCAGCGCCAGATAAGCCCGTGATAACAATCAACTCGACGCCTTTTTTATCGATCCCATTAATTTCCGCTCCATTTTTAGCCATTATTACACCCCTCCTCTGATTTATATTGAGGTTATCACTTGGCCGCTAAGGCTTTTACGGCCTCCAATTGAGCACTGGCCAGAGCATTCTCCGGGGTGACGTTACCTACAAGGACGGTGCTCCATGCCGTATCTTGAATGGGGATTAATTTAAACTCTAAGGCATTTCCTTCTAACGCCCATGCCTTAGTAAGGGCAATATTCGCTTGGGGAAAGACACCTTTTAGCGCTTCTGGAGTTTGATAAAATCCCATATTTGCTGGAAGAAGACGCCCTGCTTGGAGCATTGCACCTTCCACTTCAGGTGTCTGTAATGCTTTCTGAACGATCTCAATTGATGGCCTCATAGCCTCAGTCGTCTTGATGGCAGAATTCGCTATCCCCAGTGTCGTGCCTAATAGTGGCTGTCCTTGCCCACCCAACAATTCAACTAGTTGCATACTTCCCCAAGGTACATTTTGTTGGGTTAAGAATTTAGCCTGACTCGCCCCCGCGATCATGTAGGGGGTTCCCCCACTAATAAATGTATTAAGTACCGCTGGATCAATTCGAAGGCTCAAGTCATTTCGCCATGTCAAAAGTTGATTAAGAAACGCGATGTTGAAGGGGTCATCCACAACTGGGTTTCCTGCATTCACCAACCGCCCGCCTTGCCCATTCCACCAAGCCGAAAGCGTAGCAGTATCCGGCGTGGCGATGGAAACTCCCCCTTGAGAGAACAACTGGTCCATACTAACAGGGATACTGGCGGTATCCGTTCTGAAATAGAGTAATGGTACATCCGTCAACCAAGGAGAAGCATATCCCACCCCGCCATATTGGAAAGCAGATAGGGCTGCAGGAAATGCCACCTGGTCAATATACACTGTTTCTGCAAGCGTACCGCGCTCATAAAGCTGATGTATGATCTCTCTTGAGGCGATAAAAATTTCCGGCCCTTCCCCTCCTGCTTCCGCTTGATAGGAGAAGGCTACAAAGTTCTGCTCCGGCACAAATTTCATCTTGACGATTACTTCGGTGTGTGCCGCCATAATTAGTTGAACCTGTTGCTGTAATGTATCAAGCTCTGCCCCTTGCAAAGAATGCCAGATGTCCACCACCGCCGGGGCTGGTCCACCTGGTTCTCCAGTTTGAGGTGCTTTCGTACAACCCATGATAATTATTGATAAGGCGAATATACAGCCCAATAGGGTGATGGTTCTGCGTAAATAATATCGAGTCATCATTGCCCTACACTCCATTCATCTTCAAACCGATAGGCCTTTACATTTCCATTTTGATAGTGGAAAAGATACCAACACGGCGCTATTGATCCCCCGTCTTGCAAGATATCCGAGGTGAAATAGCTTACTGCCGTATTGCGGTTCCACTGACGCCGGTCCATTTGTTTGAACTCCGGTATTAAGTTCTGCCAATAACCATCTCGTTGAATTTTATCCTGTCTCGTTTTCCACGTTGTCTCCAAGGCTACTTCTAGTCTCAGGTAATCTGGTACGGTGTTAGGACGCTCCCATAGATAATAATCAAAACGCAGGGCGTCACGTATCATCTCTCTAGTTAGAGCCTCTTGCTGCACCTGAACCCGCTCGATAAATTCCCATAGCATATCAAAGAGGGCTTTGCCCTGCCATTGTCGATGGAACCAACCGTTTTGATGCCAAAACTCAGCAAATTCATGGTAAAAGTCAAACGGAGTTGGGAACAATTTCAGGATTTCCTCCAAGGCATGAGCAAACTTCCCTGAATTATAGTATTTATCGAGTAAGTCTTCCATGCGTAATAATTGAAGTATTTCGCCATGGGATAAGACTGGGGTTTCTAAAATAGCATAAGGTGGATCTGGGGTGTACACAAGACCATAATGCTTGCTTTGCTTACGTAGCCCCGAGCCTTTAAGTACTTTTAGAAATCCGAGCTGGAGCATAGAGGGCTGTACTTGATAGACATCGTTAAACGAGGTTCGAAAATATGTCCAATTTTCGCCTGGTAACCCTACAATTAGGTCAAGATGGAGCGGTATCCCTAGGGTCCGCATTTCTGGTACATATTTTTTCCACTCCTCAAAATTTTGAGGGCGTGCAACAATCTTCAGTGTTGGTTCGTGAGTAGACTGTACACCGATTTCCAACTGAATTAAGCCTCGAGGATAAGCTCTGAAATAATCCATCCATTCGTCATCGAATAGATCCCCTGCCATTTCACAATGAACTCTGATCTGCTGAGCATCCGGAAGGAGTTGGCTCTCTTCTCGTACAATGTCCAAGATTTCCATAGCGTGACGTTTATTAGCATTAAAGGTTCTGTCCACAAACTTAATAGTAGTGACACCTTTATAAAGAATTTGGCGAAACATGAGGCGAAATCGTTCAGCCTCCAAAAAACGAACCCCTCGAAAGGTCGAGGACAAGCAGTACTGACAGTTAAACGGACATCCCCTAGTCGTCTCAACATAAACAAGTCGGCCCGTGAAATCTTCCTGCTCAGCATATGGATTTGGGAGATCGTTCAAATCCGGCGACGCCTGCCGGAGTGGATTTGTAATGATTTTTCCGCTCTTGTTCCAAGCGATACCCAAGACGTGTGAAAGATCATCCCCGCCTTCCCACGTTGTAAGAAGCTCTATAAATGTTCTTTCTCCTTCACCGATAACCAGAGCATCCACCTCCGGATGCTCGCTTAGAAACTCCTCGGACTCGAATGAAACCTCCGGACCACCAACCACAAATTTCACATTCGGACAGACAGGACGAAGCTGCCTGATTAGAGCCACGATTTCTTTAAGGTTCCAGATATAACAGGAAAAGCCAATGACATCGGCCTTTGCTTCAAAAAGTTCTCCAGCAATTCGGTCAAGGCGGTCGTTAATGCTAAATTCCCGAAGTAAAACGTCAGAGTAAACAGCTTTGACCTCGCTGCGTAAATAGCGAAGGGCTAAACTTGTGTGAACATATTTTGCATTGAGTGCAACCAAAAGAACACGCAAAATTGACAACCCCCTTCGCCCTAAGTATAGCTGCTCAGCCCCCTTATTGCAATTTTTGTGCCAGATTGCACGAGGTGTCATTGCTTACATACTTTTGGTAAAAACTATCTTCTCCTTAAACTTATTTCCAATTCTTTTTGTGCCTAAAAAATATTCGCAATAGGGCAGGTAACTGAGTAGATGCGGTAACTTGATTGAAAGGTATACCGTTATGCAAAATGAAATTAGACCTGATATAAGGCTAGCAGGTATGTATTGGGTTACAATATTAGCTACTCTATCTAGGACTACAGTATGAATTAGATAACCTGAGTAAGAGTAGTGAGCCATATATCTTAAACGATTATATAGTTTATCTTTCTTGCTACTAATATAAAGGGATAAGATATAAAAGACAACAACTGATATGCACAAATAAGATATATAAAGAATGTCATGAAAATAGGTTATTGAATTGTGTGCCAATATCGACGCCCTTATTTCAACATGCATTTTTAATTCGTCATAATAAGCATACCCTAAAAGGAAAGTATAGATTGAAACTATTAGCATTTTATGTGTTGAAATGTATTTAATAAATTTGTCGTAATTGAAAACAATCTTTAAACCTAAAGCTAAATATATCACCGAAAAGACTGGAGTAACTGTAACAAATTTTAATTCTAATTCAGTAGGTTCTATGAATAAGAATGAAGCAACACTTGCCGTTACATTGCTACTGTTTTTCAATAATAACCAATATAAAATACAAAACAGGATTAGTAGTACTGACCGTACAGCTTTAGTTTGTTTGCGCACTTTATTAATAAGCGGAAGAATGATAGGAAAGTACAAAAAGACTCTAAGTATCATACCCATATACCATAAATGGTACGCTGCATTTCCAGTAAGTAAAACACCTATGATACTATCAAACATCTCTAAATCATTGTTCAAGAGGATGATAACAAACGACCAAATGATATAGGGCATAACAATAAATTTTACCTTTTTAGTGTAGAATTTAAGCACGTCTAATTTTCTATCTTTAGTTGAGTAAAGTAGGGTTATAGCAACTATGACAATGAAAATTGGTACAGCAGGTTTTGCCACTACGTAGAATAAATTCAGGATTATGGAGTCATAAAATTCTACTCCTTCACGCCATGCATAACCTCCTAGTATGTGCTGAGCAACAACAAGGATAAAAGCTAAAGCCCTCAAAACATCCAGTTCGTCTAGCCTTTTTTTTTGCATAAGAAAAAAGTCCTCTCAAGCCATGTTACAATTTGCACCTGAAAAAATTCATTTGGTTACATAGTCTTGGAAGCCCTTGCCGCCGACTTCGCTTCTATGATAGCAAGTCCAAACAGCAAACTAGTGCCTAAGAGCAAGATTGATCCTGATAACAAGTATACTATTTCTACCCCAATTTGCGTGGCACCGTAGGATAGTATAACTACAGAGCCCATGAAAGCCACTCGAGTTGAAGCATAACGGGCGCTAAAGACTCTGCCTCGCATAGGGGCTGCTGTTTCTTCTTGAAAAATGCTTTGGATCGGAATTAAAAACATGGCATTAGAAACTCCTGCCACAAAAAAACCCACAAGTGCAATAGGATATATCGGAAACAATCCTAGGATCATGATCGTAACGCCAGAGACAAAATATCCCCAGAGCACCAGTTTTTGTTTCTCCATACGGCTTCCCCAGATGCTAATTGCTATACAACCTAACGTAATGCCAAGCGCCGCACTCGCTTCGAGGATCCCCAGCCCTACGGTTGAGGTCTTCAGCGTATCTAGAGCATATACAAAAATCAGGGGATTAAAGCCACTGAAGACAAGTAACGCTAAACAATAGGTAAGTAGAGTATGGGCTAGTATTTTCGTGTTTCGTATGTAAGCTAACCCCTCCATAATATCTTGAAAGATATGTGATTTACTTTCCATAGCCAATCGCTTCTCTGCTGGATCTTGAGTTTCAAAGTTAAACTTCATAGTAAAGATTAGGGTGGCCGAGAGTAAAAAAGTCAGTGAATCGAAGTAAAATACCATTTTAATTGGGATAAACATGATTAATACACCCGCCAGTGCATACCCGAGGATTTCGGTAACGTTTTCCGACGTCTCAGCTAAAGAAGTCGCTGTGAGAATCTTCTCTTTGGTAAAGAGTGCTGGAATGACTGCCATTTTTGCAGGGCTAAAAAACAAGTTGGCGGTGGTACTAAGAAACGTTAATAAATACACTAAGTTAATCGAATAGTCGATCACAATTGGAATTAGACACACGAAAACTGCTCTTAATAAATCGGCAGTGATCATCGTCCGTCGTTTATTCCAACGATCGACATAAGCTCCTGCAATAAGGCCGAATATTAAGTAGGGTATAAACGTCGCCAGGGTCATCTTTCCAACTTCTAAAGCACTCCCTGTAAGTCGGAAAATTAAGACCCCTAACGCAACATAATGAATTTTATCGCCTAAAGCTGAAAGGAATTGTCCCGTTAGTAAGCGGACAAAGTCTTTTTCCTTCAATAATGACAGTGGCTTAACCGCTTTCTCATCCTTTACCAATTCGTCTTCCTCCGATATTCCAGAATATTACCTAAAATGTAATATTCTATTTATTACAGAGGAAATCCTTGTTATTTCAGCTGTAATACAATATTTTTTAAACAATAAAACTTGACTAGAGAGCTTAGTTTTAAAATGCAATGTTTAGAACAAAACGTCACTGCTAATATCGCTAAGCGTTGCGCAGCCGGTCAAGATCATCGCTTGTTTCAGTTCATTGTTCATCCTCTTAATCGCTAAGGCAACCCCTTCAGCACCTCCGCCGTAAGCGGCAATGATCAGTGGTCTGCCAATCAAGACCGCATCTGCGCCTAATGCCAACATTTTCAATACGTCAACACCCGTTCGGACTCCTCCGTCAACAATAACTGGAATTCGGCCCCCTACAGCTTCAGCGATTTTTGATAGCACATCAGCGGTCCCTGGCGTATGATCGAGGAATCGCCCACCGTGATTCGATACCACAAGAGCTGCCGCACCCACTTCAACTGCCATTTCTGCTTCATCTACCGTCATAATCCCTTTGATGATAAATGGCAAAGACGTGTTGGAAATAATCGCCTTCATTTCTTCTGTGGTTTTTGGGCTAACTTCCATTGAAAACAGGCCCGCTGAGTCTATGTCCATGCCTACAGCAAGAACTCCGGCTTTCTCTGCATAACGTAGGCATTTGTAGACTTCTTCTAATTCCCGCGGTTTTATAAACGGAACACCACGACCCTCCGCTTTAGCAATAACCTCCACTCCAGCAATATACATCGTGGGGTCTGGAGCATCACCCGTACACCCTATCGATCCCGCTGTAAGACAACCTTGAATTACGGTCTCTGACCATTCCTCTTCACTTAAAGCCCCACCCATGTTGAATTTATTTCCCATAATCGGTGCACCAAGAATTGGTGTCGATAGTTCTTGACCAAATAGCTCGTACTTTGTGTCAGGATGTTTAGCTGCATGCATTGTCCTCATATTTAGACGTATTGTGGCTAATGCTTCCACATTACGTTTAAAGGATGCCCCAGTACCCA
>JUEG02001168.1_pt1 | contig 11512 bp, 11 predicted proteins | sample 432341 | NCBI WGS metagenome assembly JUEG02 (sample SAMN02953476, study PRJNA257561) | rock porewater metagenome | biome: terrestrial; feature: Opalinus Clay rock; material: porewater; isolation source: Opalinus Clay rock BIC-A1 borehole | place: Switzerland: Mt Terri URL, St-Ursanne ...
GGTGCCGGTACGGGTGCCGGTACGGGTGCCGGTACGGGTGCCGGTACGGGTGCCGGTACGGGTGCCGGTACGGGTGCCGGTACGGGTGCCGGTACGGGTGCCGACGTAGGTGCCGGGGCGGAGCCGGGGGCCCTGCTGGTGTCCCGTTCGCCCGTCAGCGCCATCAGGCTTCGTCGACCGGGGCGTCGTACACGCGCCGGACGCTGGAGCCGAGCCGGGAGATGTCCGCGCCGTAGACGTGGATCGAAATCGCCTTCGACGAGCACGCGTTGCGTACCCGGTGGATGTCCCCGGGCGGGGCGAATCCGCACACCGCGCCGGTGGGGTTCACGACGTCCACGGTGGGCACGAGCCGGGCCGTCGTGCCGTCGGACTCCAGACGGTAGCGGCGCTCGCTCTCCTGGCCCTCGTGCACGCCCGTCACGCACCAGGAGACGTGGTCGTGGATGGCGGTCAGCTGTCCGGGCAGCCAGACGAGCGCCACGATGGAGAAGCTGCCGTCGCGTTCGGCGTGCAGCACGTGCTGCCGGTAGTTCTCGGGGTCGCCCTGCCGCTGATCCCCGGTCAGCAGCCGGGTGGCGCCGAGGTGCGGTCGCAGGCACTCACCGACGAGGCGGGCGGTCGGCTCGGGCGGCAGGCCCCGGCCGACCGCCGCGCGTATGTCCGCGACGAGCCCGTCGAGCCGCTGAGTGTTCCGCGAGGTCCCGCGCGGGGCCGGGGTGTGCCCGGGCGCGTCCTGGCGTGCGGTGGTAGTGGCCATGCTCGTAGCCTCGGGCCGCGCGACCCATTACGTCCAAGGAGGAATTCTTCGCACATCCCAAGCTCCACTTATGGAGGCGGAGGGGATGCCGCCCGGCGGGGCACCCGCAGCCGATCGAGGATCGAGGATCGGGGACCCGGGGGCTCGGGGGGATTCCGGGGTTGGGCACGTCCCGGGCGGTGAAGCCGAGACCGGACGACGACCGGAGGGGGATCGGGCCCCGCGCCGGATGCGGCTCAGCAGCCGACCCGTGCGCCCGCCACCGTCTTCAATTCCTCGAGCACCAGCGCCGTGGCCGGGATGCGCAGGTGCTCCCGGTGCACATACGCCGAGACCTGCCGCCGGGTGTGCGGCTCCAGGGCCCGCCCGGTGACCTTCCGGTGGCAGAGGAACGACAGCACCAGGGCCGGCATCATCGCAACACCCACGCCCGCCGCGACAAGGCTCTGTACCACGAGGTTGTCGTCCGAGGTGAAGGCGATGTCCGGTGAGAATCCCTCGTCCGCGCACGCGTGCAGGAAATTGGCGCGACAGCGTGGGCAGCCCGCGATCCACCGCTCCTCCGCCAGATCCGCCAGCCGCACCGCGCGCCGCCGGGCCAGCGCATGGCCGGTCGGCAGCAGCACCGTCAGCAGGTCCTCCATCAGCGGGATCTCGGTCAGCTCCGGCGGCACTTCGGCGCGCATCCCCGGATAGGTGAAGGCGAGCGTGATGTCGCATTCGCCCCGCGCCGCCCAGTGCAGCGTCTCCGGCGGCTCCCCTTCGAGCAGCTCCACCCGTACGCCCGGATGGTCGGCGGCGAGCCTGGCCATCACCTCCGGTATGAGGGTGGCGCTGGCGCTCGGGAAGGCGGACACCCGTACGAGACCGGCGCGCAGCCGGGAGATGGCGTCCAGCTGCCGGCGAGCCGCGGTCAGGCTGTCCAGGATCGTGTCCGCGTGGCGGGCGAGGGTCTCCCCCGCCTCCGTGAGCCGTAGTCCGCGGCCCGCGCGGGAGAACAGCGGGGAGCCGACATCGCGCTCCAGCGCCTTCATCTGCTGGGTGATCGCGGGCTGCGTATAGCCCAGCACACGAGCGGCCGCCGAGTACGAACCGGACTTGACCACTTCGTGGAACGTCTTGATGTGCCGCGAATCGAACACGGAAGAAGCATAAGCAGATTTTGGGTATACCGAAGAATCTTCGGCCTGATGCACTTCTCGGCGTACTGCCCGGGCGCCCGTTACGGCACTTTCCGGCGATGGCAGCGTGACCCACTGGGCGAACGCCGCACGTCAGCCGGGCGGGCACAACATGCACAGCGATTCGCCGTCGCATCGTGATCGTTTGCCTCCGTACAGCGACCGTCAGGGCACTCTTGAGCAGATCGACGAATCTGTCCTACAGTCTGCCCGGCAGACCCACACGGCCGTGTGCCCGAGTGGTTAGGGACCCGCCTGCAAAGCGGGTTACGTCGGTTCGAATCCGGCCGCGGCCTCTGTACGGGTGGCCGGACCCCGCCGGGGCTCGGCCCCCTGGTCTCCTCCAAGGCCCCCGCGTCGGCGCTCAGCACTCTCAGCCGAGGTGGTCGTACTCGCCGTTCTTGACGTTCCGAATGAACGCTCCGAACAATCCGGGTGCGGTCGTGACGACCACACCCGGTTCTTCGCTCTCGCGGAGAGCTATCGAATGGCCGCGCAGGGCTATCTCGACGCAGTCGTTATCCGGCCCGTTCCCGGAGAACGAGCTCTTCTGCCATATACCCATGGCCGGTTTCACACCTCTCACAGCTCTTGCAGTACACCAAGGACCAGGCCACGGGACTTCCCGGCCGCCAGCGCAGCCTGCTCCACTTTTGCGAACAAGTCCCGATACGTGGCGAGCTGCGCTTCGGCGTCCAGGAAGACGCTGCCGTGCGCGGCATCGAGCTGCACCGTATCGAGCCGGGCCAGCGGTCCATCGGCGTAGAGCATGGAAAAACCCGAGCCGGCGAACCCGTCCACCTCGAAGGGAACCACTCGCAGGCTCACGCCGGGCCGGTCGGATGCCTCCAGGAGCGCTTCGAGCTGCCTGCGCGCCACTTTCCTGCTTCCCACCTTGATGCGCAGCGCAGCCTCGTGGACGACCACGGAGATCGGCGGCGGTGACTTACCCTCGAGAATGGCGCGACGTCCCAGCCTGAACGCCACAACCGCTTCGAGATAGTCGGACGGCGGCGCCGGGGTGGCGTACGTGTGAATGGCCCTGATGTACTCCTCCGTCTGCAGGATGCCGGGAATGTGCACGACTTGGAGAGTCCGCAGGCGAGCAGCCCGGTATTCCAACTCCGCCAGGTCCAGCGACCGCTTCGACAGCAGTCCGCGATACTCCTCCCACCAGCCGCCCCGGCGCTCCCCTGCCATCGCCACAAGCGCGTCGATGAACTCGATATCTGCACTGCGGTAGTGCACGGCGAGACGCCGCAAGCGCTCCTCGCTCACGCCGATGCGACCCGCTTCGATGTGGCTGATCTGAATCGGCCCCGTACCCAGCAACTCACCCGCTTCCCGAGCCGTCAGCCCTGCGCGCTCCCGCATCTTTCGCAGCTCCGCGCCCAGCCGTTCCTGACGGGCGGTCGGGTCACTTCTCGGCGGCATGGCGCCCCCTCTCGTACGGCCCTGCTCCGGCACTGAAGTCTGCCGCGCAACCTTGTCACGCTCCACTCGATCGGGCGTTTCTTGGGATAAGGGTTGCAACGGATCAAGGCTGCAACCTACTGTGCGTGACACGGCACTTACACAACGCCTCTCCGGTCAACCGGAAGCGCACTACCGCTCATACCCCTCGTGCAGGTCGGGGCCGCGTGGGCGGTGGCAGGCCACCGCGGAGATTCTCGTGTCCACCGTGTCCACCGTGTCCACCGTGTCCACCGTGTCCACCGTGTCCACCGTGTCGCCCCCTGTCGACCCGCTCGCTCCAACCAGAGCCACTCGCGCGCACTGGCGCGCGCACCGATTTCTGTAGGAGGTCCCCGATGACCCTGATCTGCCCTGCTCCGGCTTCCGACCCGTTCGCGTACCGGCTGCAAGTGCCGCACGACCCCCGGGCCGTGGGCGTGGCCAGGAGCACGCTGCGCGCGGCACTCGCCGCCCATGACCGGCCGGAGCTGATCGAGCGGGCCGAACTGCTGGCCAGCGAGATGCTGACGAACGCCATCGTCCACTCCGACGGTGAAGCCCAATTCGGCCTCCACTTCGTACGGGAGGCGTTGCGCATGTCCGTGTGGGACACCAGTCCGAAGCCGCCCGACCTCCGTCCGGCCGGCCAGGACTGCGAGGGCGGCCGAGGGCTCCAACTGCTCCAGATCCTGGCCGACAGATGGAACCACTTCCCCGTGCGGACCGACCGGTTCGGCACCGTGTCCAAAGTCGTCTGGTGCGAGATCAGCAGTCTCTGAGGACCGTCGAACGGTGCTAGGCCGCGCTCGAAGGACTCGCGGCCCAGCGCTGGTCGGACTCGTCATCTGCCGGGCGCAGATCCAGCATGCTGCCGGACGCGGGCACCTCGGGGGTCAGGGCGAAGTCCGGGGCGATGTACGGGCGTATCGTCCCGACCCCGTCGATGATGAAGCGCAGGTTGGCACCGCTGTCCCCGCCCGCCGAGGAACAGGGCCAGATACCGACACCGCGGTCGGTGTCCCCGCGGGAGTCCAGGCAGAAGTCGCGATCGGCGTACGAGTGCACCAGGCCCTGGTCGTCCAGTTGCCAGAGCTGCGTACCGGTGCCGTCGCAGCGGGCCATGACGACGTCCGTCCGCTTCTCGAACTCCCCGCCCTCCACGTCCAGGCAGAGGTTCGAATGCGCGTTGACCACCTGCGTGAAGCCGTACTGCAGCGCTGGGGGCGGCGGTTTGGGAGACGGTGCGGGGTCGGCCGCGGGCGGCTTGCTGGTACGGGTCGGCGCGGGCGTCCTCGGGGGTGCCTTCGGCGGCTCGGAGCCGACGGAGCGGGAAGCCGAGGGGGTGGGCGCCTCCGGGGTGGTGATGGTCTCCACCGGCGGGGCGGGAACCGCCGACGCGGCACTGCCGGACGGGTCTCCGTCCCCCGATCCGGCGCCGGTCAGCAGCAGGGCGGCGACGATGGCGGCCGCCGCCGTACCGGCCGCGCCCAGGACGACGGGCTTCCCCAGCTTCTTCATCTGCCGACGCCGGCCGCGGTGCAACCGGCTGCGCTGCAGGCTCGCCTGCCACGCGGCGGCACGGGCGGCGCGGGCGGCCGAGGCGGAGGAGAACGCTGTCGAGGTCGGTACGGCCGGTGGCGCTGCTCCCGTGGCCGGCGTCCCGAATGGGCCGGACTGGCCGGGAGGCGCGTTCCATCCGCCGGGCTCGACGGGCACGTTGGGGCCGCTGAGGGCGTGGGAGCCGTGGGGACCGTACGGTTCGGTCGGCTCGGCCGGGCCGCCGTACGGTTCGCTCCGCCCCGTGGGGCCGTTCAGTCCGGCCGGGGCGGCGGGCTCGACCGGGCCGTCCGCGTTCTGGCGTACCGGCTCCGACTCCGCCATGACGTACGCGGGCCCGCCCCACCCGAGCAGGCCGTCGGCCAAGGTGATCCGGGGGTGCCGCACCATCCGCATCAGCTCACCCAGAGCCTGGGTGCAGCCCGGGCACTCGGCCAGGTGCTGATCCAGATCCTCGCTGTGCCGCCCGTCCCCGGGGCGCGCGGCGGCCTCCATGATGCGCCGGAAACCCTGGCAGCGCGCGTCATCGCCGCGCTCCAGACAGGTACGGAGACTCGCGTGCCGTACGGCCTCCGAGGCCCGCTCCTTCAGGCCCGCCACCACATCGGGGGAGGTGCCGAGGAAGAGTGCCGTCTCGGTGTCCGGCTCCTCATCGACCAGTGAGTACCAGACGATTCCGCGCATCCGTTCGGGCAGCCGGTAGAAGCCCCCGAGCACGGCGGAGTCCGGACCGCGCCACATCCGGATGTCGGCGGGGTCCGGATGGCCGGGTGCAGCGGCCGCGTTGTCGTCGAGCCAGCTGACGAGCTCCGGATCCAGCAAGCCTCGCCGATGGCCCGTGGCCCAATTTCCGGCCACCCGCTGCACCAGCAACAACAGATGGTGTCGCCAGACGCCTTGCGGCGCGATGCCGCGACAGGTCTCCTGGGAGGCGAGGGCGAGCGCTTGCGCGGCGAGCTGGTTCGCGGCGGGCCGGTCCTGACCGCAGAGTCCGGCGTACGACAGGACCGCCCGCAGGTGGCGCTGCCGCAGCTCCTGGCTCGCCGGGTACGCGGTCGGCGCGCCCGCGAGGATTCTCTTCGTCAGCTCCGCGTCGGACAACCCGGTGGATATCCGGTCCGCGGCGGGGAGTCCCTCGCCGAGGGCAGTGTCATCGTCGTCGACCCGGTCGAACTCCGTCACTCTCAGACCCTCCGCACCCGGGGCACAGCCCCGCGACACCAGACTCGGCTCCTGCGAGTCAGCACACCGATGTGACCCACTGGTAACAGGAGGCCCATAGTGGAGCAGCGTCTTCCGCAGGGAAAGAGGTACTACGGGTAACCCGCGAAGGTTTTTGCTGACTGGTCTGTCAGTAGCGGCCGTCACCGGAACACGAAGGGGCGGCGGGGGCGGCGGGGGCGCACGAGTTCGATGACGCTACTGGGGCCCCTGACCCCCGTGGTAAGGATACGGCGCACCGGGCGGCGGAGGCGGCGGCGTCGCGCCGGGGTGCGGGGCGGGGTACTGGCCGGGGACCTGGCCGGGCTGCCCAGGGGCGGGGCCGGGGTATTGCCCGGAGCCGGGCCAGGGCGCGGAACCAGGCTGGTACGGCATCTGCATGGGCGGCACCGGGTATTGAGCCGCAGAAACGGCAGCCCGCCGACGCCGCGAGACCACCACCGAAGCGGCAACACCCCCGCCGAGAAGCGCGGCCGCACCAAGCCCCAGAGCGATCCACAACGCGGTATCGCCACTACCACCACCCTCGTCGGCAGCCTGCGGCACCTCACCCTCACCCTTCGGCTCGGACGACTCGGACGACGGCGCGGCCGAAGGGAACTCACCAGCAATCGGATACACATCAGCCGGCCCGGGATCACCCGGACTCTTCAAAGCGACCCGAGGCCGCACAGCCCCATAACCGATAAAATCCGTACGATCCTTGCCACTGTCCGCACCACCAGCAGTATTGATCATCACCCGAAGAACCTGGTTCGCCGACCACTCCGGATACTTCGACCAAATCAACGCAGCAGAAGCCGAAGCAAGCGCGGTAGCGTCACTCGTCCCGCTGGTGATGCAAAGTTCAGAACCACCAGGACAAGCGGAAACAATCTCTTTACCAGGAGCCGCAAGATCAACTTGCGGGCCATGCTCGGACTCCTTTGTCGCACTACCGCTTCGATCCATTGCCGCCACTCCAACAACACCTGGAATAGCTGCCGGATAAAGTACCGGATTGTGTTTATCGCCATCATTGCCGACACCAGCAAATATCAGCTTATCCTTGGATAGTGCGTACTCGACCGCATCAGCCATATCCCGCCGCATCTCACCTTCAACGTATCCGGCAAGCGAGATATTGATGACCTTCGCGTCCGAATCGGCAGCGTACCGAAGCGCCGATCCGACCGTTTTAGAGAACGTTCGCTCATCTTGGGTAGCGTAGCCCTTCCCGCCACCAAGAGGTACACGCAACGGAAGAATCTTCGCTCCTGGAGCAAGACCAAATGCCCCGTCGCCACCGGGCCGGCGACCGGTTCCTGCGATAATCGCAGCCATGCCACTGCCATGCCCTTTGAAATCGTCCTGTTCGTCTCCCTCGCGTTTCGTGAAGTCTTTGCCGTCAAGGATTTGACCGTTCAACTCAGGAAGGTTTGCATCCACACCACTGTCGATGACAGCCACGGTAATGCCCTCACCAGTACTGGCCTTCCACATTTCGTCGGCCTTCATGGCATCCAAATGCCACTGCTGAGACCGCACGGAGTCAGCATGTGCAGGAGTCCCCGCGACACCAACAAGCATCAACCCGAGGCAACTAGCCGCCACCGCAATATGTTTTTTGCCCTTAGTGTCCACCATGCTTGTACCGCACTCCCGTTGTTCCAATATCAGTCGACAACCGGTGGCGTTACACGCCTACCGTCCTGCGACCAGGTCTCCTGGTCCTCTGTCAGATAGCCAGGGCGTTCGGAATTCCTGTCCCCGTCACCAGGCGCTGCGTTACTGGAGCCTGCAACAGGGACCGACCCAGGACGCCCACCAACCGTGCCGCTCCCTGACGGAACGGACCCCCGAACAAGGCCAGCACCGCCAGGCGTGAACGCCTGGCCGGGAACCGCACCGGAGCGGTGAGTTCCGCGTCCAACAACCCCTCCGGGCTCCGAAGCAAGCCTCCGCCCTCCGGCCGATCCCGCTTGGCCGCTCTGCGCTCCGCCTCCACCCATGGCCGCACTCTGCCCCACCCCGCCTCTGCCATAGCCATGACTCTGCTCGTTTCCTACGACTGTGCCCCGGGGGATCGCTCCTGCCGGTCGGCCGCTGTTCGGAGGCACAGGACGTCCACCGGAGATTCCATGCTCGGCCGGTCCTCGGGGGGCCAACCGACCCACCGCACTACCGGGCGTACTGGAACCAACCGTCGGGCGGCGAGCCACGGAGGGCAAATTCCTGCCGCTGCCCATGGCGGAATTGCCATTGCCTGCAATTGGCGGCGGGATGAAATTCCCGGACTGCCCAGATCCACCGCCGGGATTTGCATTGTTCACGGAACCAGCAGAGGGAGCGATGGGTGCGTGGGGTGCCGACACCCCGCCGTCGATATTGGTGGACACCTGATTGTCAGGGATGGACGACTGCACTGACTGGCCGACAAAACCGGCCGGTGCGCTACTCACGGCCGTCGATGAGTTATAGGGACCATTACTGACCGCTCTAGCCCCCTCCCCCCCGGAATCGACGCGTGAATTATCACGGGAAGCGTGCCACCCGTCGTCACGTACATCGACATTTGGGCGAGTGGGCATGAACTCGGCCTTCATCGGCGGAAACGTCGGGCGTTCCTCGTTCTCGATGTTCCTGGAGGACCAGCTGTACGAGCCCGCCAGTTTGGTCATCAGACGCGCCGCTTCAGCGTGGTCCTGGTTCAGGCGGGTCTGGGCGGCGAGGGCTTCCTTCGGGGTCGGGCCCGTCAGCGCACTGAGCTGTCCCGGCGCTTCCTTGGTGTTCGCGACGGTCGCCTGGGAGAGCATCAGCATGCCGCCCGGGTTGCGTTCGAAGTACTCGGTGAGGGTCGCCTGCGTGGCGCTCGAGTGGGGTGGCATCGACGACTTGACGTCGGCCAGGGTCTCCGCGGCCCTGTTCATCCACACGCCCGCGGCGGCACTGAATTCACCGAGCCGGATCGTCGCCTTCGCCACTCGGTCGCCCCAGTCACGGAAGGCGTCGCCGCCGTCGCCCTCCCAGGCGACGGTCCCGATGTGGGTCTTGAGTTCCGTGCCGATGCGGTCGATCGTCGCGGCGGCTTCCACCAGCTTTTTGCCGAGGTCGCTGGTCTTTGCCGGCTGCGCATTCTCGATCATGGACCGCATCTGCTGATGCGTCATGGAATGGAAGTCGGTCTCCACCAGCATGGAGCGCTGCGGATTGAAGAGGCCCCCGCCGTCTCCGGTGTCACCCATCGCTCTCGTGCCTCCCGCCCGTTGTGTGGAGCACTGCGCACATCAGAAGTCCCCGCTGTCGTCGCCGGCGGCCGGCTGCTTGGGGGCCGCCGCCTGCTCGGCCCCCTGCTTCGGCAGGTTCGGGTCGGGGTCCCGCCGCGGGTCGTAATGGTCCTTGGTCTGCTGGTGGATCTGCCACATCCGGCGACGGCTGTCGAGGTCGATTTCCTCGTAGCCGTTGTGCGAGTGGCCGACCGCCATGCTCATGACCTCGATCTGGCCGGAGAGCAGCTTGGAGAGAGTCTCCAGCTCCTCGTGCACCTTGGTGTAGACCTTGTGCAGCCCCGCCGCCTCCGCGAAGCCGGTCCCCAGGTGGTCGGCCGACAGCCGGTTCCCGGCCATGCGGACAGGGGCGGCCTCGGAGTCGGTCAGATCCTTCAGCAGTGCGTCGACACGGAGTTGGAACGTCTTCAGCGTCTGCAGCTCGGTGTACAGATTGGCGGCACCGATCTCGCCGGCCGCCATGCCCGCGCCCAGCCCCGCCGCTCCCCAACCCCCGCCGGTGCCGCCCCCTGCGTCGTCCTGGTCCGCCACGTCGTCTCCCCCGTCGTGCACACGGTCTTCGGTTCTCCCAGCGCCCCGGTCGGCGTCAGACCCAGCCGTGAGGTGTTATCAGGTTACTGTCCGTCGCCGACAGTTGTCCCGGGGGGCCGGGCAATCCCGGTGCGCACCTCATCACACGCCGAACAGCCGCAAGCCTCACCGCCCGCGGCCCCGTCGCCGGGACGCCACCGGAATACCGCCGTCCGCGCCTCAGTCCCGGGCCGGTGTCGCCACCGCCGCCTGGGGCCGGATCGGGAGGCGGTTGACCGGCCGGCCGGTCGCCGAGCGAACCGCCGCCGCCACCGCCGCCGGGGAGGTGACGACCGGGATCGCGCTGGCCGGCTTCGCGCCGAAGGGGGCCACCACGTCGCGCTCCTCGATGAGCTTCACGATGCGGATGTCCGGGGCGTCGAGCGACGTGGGCAGGGCGTAGCCGGTCAGGTTGGGCCGCCGCAGGACGCCCGCCGAGGTGCGGAGGTTCTCGGTCAGCGCCGCGCCCACCCCCTGGGTGATGCCCGCCTCGATACGGGACGCGAGCTGGCGCGGGTTGAGCACCCGGCCGACGTCCTGGGCCACCGCCATCTCAACCACCCGCACCGCGCCCAGTTCGATGTCGACGTCGACGACCGCGCGTACGGCGGCGAAGGCCAGGCCCACGAAGGCGTCGCCCTGGCCGGTCCCGTCGAGCGGCTCGGTCGGGTGCGGCCTGCACTGCGCGGTGGCCCACAGCTCCTTGCCGTCCAGGGTCTCCGCGACCGTCGTGCTGAGCACCCCGTCGTACGACGTGATCTTGCCGTCGGCGATCGACAGCAGCTCGGCCGACATCCCGAACTTGTGCGCGAGCGGCTGCAGGAGCTGGGTGCGGACCATCTTCGCGGCGCGTTCGACGGCGCCGCCCGAGACCCAGGTGTGCCGTCCGTGCGCGGCCGGGCCCGCCGGCGGCTGGTCGGTGTCGACCGAGGCGACGTGCACCTCGTCGATCCCCAGCGTCTCCTGCACGACCTGGCGTGCGAGCGTGGTGAAGCCCTGCCCGGTCTCGACCGCGGCGCAAATGACGGTGGCGACACCGTCCTGCACCTTGACCGTGGCCGTGGACACCTCGTCGGCGCCCTCCGCCCCGAGCATGTGGACCATGCCCAGCGCGTAGCCGACGCCGCGCCGCACCGCGCCCGGTTCGCCCGCGCCCCCGGGGCCGCCGGGCAGCAGCCAGTCCTCCTCGGGGGTGTCCTTGGGGAGCGCGGGCAGCGGCGCGTCCCGTACGGCCCGGAGGAGTTCCGCGACCGGCGCCGGGCAGGTCACGGTCTGGCCGGTGGGCAGCAGATCGCCGGTGGCCATGACGTTGCGGAGCCGCAGCTCGGCCGGGTCGAGGCCCAGCTTGGCGGCGAGCTTGTCCATCTGGCCCTCGTACGCGGCGCAGACCTGCATGGCGCCCTCGCCGCGGACATGGCCGGACGGCGGGTTGTTGGTGCGCACCGCCCAGCCCTCGATGAAGGCGTGCGGGACGACGTACGGGCCGCAGGCGAAGGCGACCG
>JUEG02000337.1_pt1 | contig 11504 bp, 10 predicted proteins | sample 432341 | NCBI WGS metagenome assembly JUEG02 (sample SAMN02953476, study PRJNA257561) | rock porewater metagenome | biome: terrestrial; feature: Opalinus Clay rock; material: porewater; isolation source: Opalinus Clay rock BIC-A1 borehole | place: Switzerland: Mt Terri URL, St-Ursanne ...
TAAAGGGGGTTAATGACTGCCCCTATATAATTAAAAGATTGGTCCATGATTTAGTAAAAATGCGGGTGCGACCCTATTACTTATACCAGTGCGACCTATCGTCAGGAATAGAACATTTTAGAACACCCGTCAGCAAAGGGATTGAAATCATTGAACTTCTGCGCGGACATACCTCCGGCTTTGCCGTTCCTACCTTTGTTGTTGATGCACCAGGAGGTGGAGGTAAAATTCCGGTAGGCCCGCAATACTTAATATCTCAATCCGAAGATAAAGTTATTTTACGTAACTTTGAAGGAGTTATCTGTGCTTATACTGAGCCAGAAGTAAAGAAAACCGATTGTCATCATTGTAACTACTGCCGTCAATATGAGAACCAGCTTCCTACAGGGATTGAAAAGCTTTTTAGAGAGAAAAAACTAAGTCTCGTGCCTAAATCGGACAATCGAATTGCTAGGCGATCTGATATCACCCCTCACCCATAATAACGGTGTTTATTCTACCAGTTGTTGTAACCCCCTCTAATAAACACTCTCCCTTTTCTACTACTATTTCAAGGAATACCTTTACCCTCACGAAATTACACTGTGCACCTGTATATTACAAACAGTCTCATAGAATTCAAGCTTATAATCAATGGTTTTAAGGTTTTCCCTTAAATCGTTCATTTGTTTCAGCACCTCTTTACGATGATCAAGATACATTTGCTTACGGACTTCCAAGGTCTTATCCCCTTGAAGACACCATTCGATATATTGCTTAATTTGTTTGATTGGCATTCCTGTGTTTTTTAAACAACAAATAAGTTTTAGCCAATCAAAGTCAGTCTCTGAAAATTGTCTGTTTCCCGCATTGTTTCGCTCAACAAATGGCAGCAGACCTTCTTTGTCATAATATCGTATCGTGTGCGCAGTAAGATTAAACTTTTCTGCAACTTGGCTGATTGTGTACCTCATCATATAATTCTCCTCTACTATGGTTTCGAAAATATAAATATTACAATACAGAATTCAGCTTAGAGCTAACTCGAAGTCATCTGTAAGTATAAACCGCTTGAAATTGAATTTCAAGCAATTAAAAACCAAAGTATGGTGCATTTGAAGACAAACTAAAAATAGGCCCAGAGGTATAAATCCGCTGAGCCTATTTTTCTTGCCTAGATATTATAGGTACCCTTGTTAAATTGTAACCAACTCATATTCCTTGCTGCCCAGACCCAACTTTACCGCATGGTCGATTGCCACTTTCCAGTCGGTATTTGGGCTGACATCGGTAAAATGGTCATTATGTTCACGGAGGCTTTTCTCAAGAAGACTGCCCGTCATGACAGGCTGAGCGTTAACTGCATCCGCGCAAGCAACATCCAGTGCCACCGGGTCAAAGGAGGCAAACATACCTACATTTGGAACAATGGGCACATCGTTCTCTGAATGACAGTCGCAGAAAGGAGATACATCAATTACCAAGCTAATGTGAAAATGGGGGCGTCCATGCAGTACTGCCCATGTGTATTCTGCTACTTTTTTATTCAAGATTTCATTAGATTCATCCCAAGCGGGTATAATAGCGCCCGTTGGACAAATGCCGATACAGCGTCCACAGCCGACACATTTACTGTGATCAATGGAAGCCTTGAGCTCACTGACATCAATAGCACTGTGGGCACAGATCTTAGTGCACATGGCACAGCCGATACATTGTTCATGGGAAACGCGAGGTTTTCCGCTACTGTGCATCTCCATCTTCCCTGCACGGGAACCGCAACCCATACCAATATTCTTTAGCGCACCGCCAAAACCAGTCATCTCATGTCCCTTGAAATGATTCAGAGAAATTAATACATCAGCATCCATGATAGCATGGCCGATTTTTGCTTCCTTGACGTATTCACCGCCTTCAACAGGAACCAAAACATCATCCGTACCTTTCAATCCATCGCCAATCAGCACGTGACAACCAGTGGAAAAAGGAGAAAAGCCATTGACATAAGCAGAATTCAAATGGTCAAGTGCGTTCTTTCTGCCACCGACATATAAAGTATTGCAATCTGTCAGAAATGGCTTCCCACCCAACTCCGTTACAACATCCACCACGGTTTTAGCATAATTGGGGCGTAGATAAGCCAAATTACCTGGCTCCCCAAAATGAATTTTGATAGCAGCATATTTTTTATCAAAATCAATTTGACTAATCCCTGCTGTTCTGATCAGACGGCTTAACTTCTGCTGCAAATTTTCTTTCATTGTAACGTGAAAATCTGTAAAATACACCTTAGATTGTTCCATTACTAATAACCTCCAAAATTAAAGAATGATAAATCTTTTACTTAAATACTATATTGCCCTTTAATAGCTTATACCTTAGAGTTCACTTTAAGTCAAGTGGTTTCTGCTGAATTACATTTAAAGTTCATGCTCTGCCCTATGCATGGACTCCGTTCGGTAACCGACAGCAGCAGTGCCAGGTGTGATATTTTCAATCAGACGTAAGATGCTCATTCGGTGCTCGGTGATAGAGTTTATTAGATGGCTAAATTGTTAGATTATTTTTCTGAGTAGCAACTGTTCCATCATCAAACCAAAGACTATAGACTACCGGAATAATTACTAGGGTCAGTAACGTTGAGACTGTTAAACCAGACATAATCACCACCGATAATGGTTCAAACAGGTCACTACCGGAAAGAGCTAAGGGAACCAAACCGATAACTGTGGTCATGGCGCCAAGGAAAATTGGTCTGTAGCGTTTACTGACGGCATCGAAGCAGGCATCCGTGACGGACATCCCCTCTCTACGGGCATGGTTTATAAATTCAATTAACAGAATGGCGTTTTTAATGACAACTCCCATTAGGCTGACGACCCCCACCATAGCAGTAAAGGATAGAGGTTGACCAAAAGCATACAGCCCTATAATTACCCCAAACAGCGATAGAGGGATCGTGATGAAAATAACGAACGGCTGCAAGAAGGAACGGAATTGGAGCATGAGAATGATATAGATCGCAAAGAGGGCAAACAGAGCTGCTGTGCCTAGATCGCCAAAATTATCATTGATATCTTTCGCTTCCCCTTTATAAGCAAGGGTAATCCCTTTTAACTCGTCCGGGTTCTGGGCGAGTATTTGTTTGAGGTTATTTTCAATCGCAATGGCACTGGCACCCGGTTTGATTTGGGAGGAGACAGTAATGGCCTGCTCCCGGTCGTATTTACGGATCGTAGGAATAGATGCTTCCAGACTAAGGGTGGCTAGTTGTTTTACAAGAGCTTTCTGGCCGGAGATGGAGGATTTGATGGCCAAGTTTTCTAGGTCCTCCTTGGACTGTATATCACTCGTGACCAAGATGGGATATTCATTGCCAGCTTTGCGGAAAACCGTTGCTTCCGTCCCTTTTAGCGCAATATTGATCTGGCGCTCCAGATCATATTTCGTGATACCCAGTTGAGCTGCTTTGTCATTATCAACCTTAACGGCAAACTGGTATTCGGCACTGTCTTGGTCGTCGACCACATTCAGAGTGCCGGGGATCGCGCTCAGTTGATTATGGATATAGTCAACTGCCTGAGTCAGAGCCTGCTGATCGTTACTGATGACTTGAATACCTATCGGGGTGCCCGGGAAGGCCTTCTCCAGTAACTCGACCCGAGCTGTTCCTCCGATCAAGCTTTTGTTCAACAAATCCTGCATATAGACAGCCATATCCTGATTAGATGTAAACTGCCCCCCTTTGGACAAGTCCACTTTCAGCAGGACCTGGGCAAAATCTTGCGAAGGAGAGGATTTACCCACTGTTAGATAGAACTTAGGAAGACCTTCCCCTACAGAGGTGGTATACATGAGGACCTCTGGCTGTGCAGAGACAAGTTTTTCTACTTGCTGAGCCACTCGGTCAGTACTGTCGAGGTCAGCTGAGGTTTCAGCATAAACATCAATATAAAACATATCGACATCCGCTTTGGGGAAAAACGTTACCGGCAGCCTTATGGCCATGAACATGGTCAGCACAACCAAGCAGAGAGATAACAGTAGCGTCAGTTTCTTATATTTCATGCCAAACGCGAGAAAGCCTTGATAGAAGTTTTTCACAGGGGATCGCCTAGACAATTTTTCCGCTTTGAGCTGGTCGAAGAAGATATAGGCTAGGGTTGGAGTGACAAAAATAGCAACAACAAATGAGGCGGAGACTGCCAAAATGACGACCTGAGGCAAGGAATGTAGGAATTCTCCAGCCGGACCGGGTACGAAGAGCATCGGAGAAAATGCTGCAGCAGTGGTTAATGTCGCTGTGAATACCGGTAGGAGAGCTTGTTTTGTGCCTCGTACACAGGCGTCCATTTTCTCCATGCCCTCGTCGATCAGGACCTGTATAGAATCAATGATGACGATGGCATCATCGACCAGCATACCTAAAGCAATAATCAGCGCGGCGATGGAGATTTCGTGTACTCTGATTTCTAGGAGGTACATGACACAGAACGTAATCAGGATAGAGATGGGTACGGCTGTCGATGCCACAATGGCATTCTTGAGGCCCATCCCTAGAAAAACAACCACTAGGACTAGGGCTATCCCTTCGAGCAGATTTTTAAAGAAATTCGTCACACTTTTGTCTACATTAGCTGGTTGGTAGGTAATCTCGTCAACGATTAAGCCGGGGGGCATTTGCTGCTTAAGCTGATTTAGCTTTGTCTGCACGTCGTCGCCTATTAGAACGATATTATTATTGTCGGAGAAATAAGCACTTAGCAAAATGGCGTTACGTCCGTTTTCTCTAATCCGACTCGTGGAATCTTCCAATTCCCAAGCGACAGTGGCGATATCTTTTAAATGCACGATAGCCCCGGTATTTCCAGAGACCGACACCACGCAATTTCCAATATCTTCTAGGGTGTTTATACTACCCTGGATACTGACATTGATCCTCGTATTTCCATTACTCAAAGAACCTGAAGGAATATTGACATTTTGGATTTTCAAGGCATTGACGATATCTTCTAACGATAAGGCATATTGATTCAACTGAGCAGAATTAACTTCTACCCGGGCTTCTTTATTTTGTACCCCGTCTACCTCAAAACGGGATATGCCGTCGACTTTGCTTAACTCAGATTTAAATTGATCGGCGAAATCGGAAAGCTGTTCATAAGAATACTGATCACCGGAAAAGCTGAGAATCATGCCAGGAGTGCCCGATAGATCGGTATCAACTTCGATCTTTTGGGATTCAGATGGCAGACGGCTTTGGAGTTCGTCCATATAGTTCCGTAGATCGCTCCAGGCTTTATCGACATCAGCATCGTTTTGCAGTTCTAACACAACGATGGAAATGCTGTTGCGGGAATAAGAAGAGGAAGTCTTGTAACCAGGAACTTCGATGATCTTATCTTCGATGACTTTGGTAATAAGCTTTTCCACATCCGCGGGTTCTGCTCCTGGATAGATTGTCTTAATAAGGGCATAAGGTGCGTTCACATTCGGGCTTTCCTGTTTAGGTAGGATGTAGTAACTGTACAAACCGAGAAGCATTACCATAAATGTGAAGAAAAGGGTAAAACGGCGGTTACGGATGACTTGATAAATCAAACCTTTTTCCATCATCATCCTCCTGCCGTTGGTTCGATCGTTACTTTCATGCCCTCATTTAACTGTTTCATGCCTGAGGTGACCAGACTGTCTCCCGGATTAAGCCCTTCGACTCGGACATTAAAACCCTGACTGTCTTTCAGGCTGATATTCTTTTTAACAGCTCGGTCACTTTGGACAATAAACACATAATCTTCTCCATCATTCATCACCGCAGAAATAGGAACCCAAATGCCATTCTCTGCGCCGATAGCCAGGGAAACATCCGCTGTAGCACCAATCAAATAGGCCTGAGCCGGAATTTCACTCGATAGAATAATATCCGCGTTATAGGTGCGAGTCACCGTATCCGGCACTTGATCAATGCGGTTTACCTCACCAACTCCAGTATAGCTGCCGATTTTGACCTCAGCTTTAGTCCCTAGCTTAATCTTCGCGGCATCCGTCTGGTCGAGACCGACATTAATCACTTGTTTTTGGCTACGGACAACGATTACAGGATTGCCTGCGGCTAGATTTTCCCCTTCCTTATAGAGAATATCTGTTACATAGCCGTTCATATCGGAATAAAGCATCGTATCGGTTAATGCATTTTGTTTAGCTTCAACCTCCACTTGAGCCTTCTGGTAATTGGACTCCTTCACATCCATATCCAGCTTGGCTTTATCAAGATCTATCTGGGCCATCACTCCGCCCTTTACGAGTTCCTGATAGGTGGAGTATTGGGTTTGGGCGTCCTTTAAGACGAGCTCAGCCTGGGAGAGGTTGAGTTGCGAATTGCGAAGGGCTAGGGAAAGATCGGACTGATTCAGGTCAGCGAGCAGCTTCCCTTTCTGGATAGCGTCGCCAATATGCACCTTCAGATGAGCGAGTTTCCCTGGAACTTTAAAGCTGTATTTCTTTAATTCACCCGCGCCGATGACTCCTAAGTACTTCAATTGGACCGACTGGGATTGTTCTGTAATGGATGAAATCGTGACCGATCGGGTAATCTCCACCGTGGTGGTGTCCGTCGTCTGAGAACTGCAACCGGTTAAAAAAGCGGAAAGCAGCAGAAAGGTTATCAAGGCAGTTGTCAGTAGTTTGTTACGCATCATTATTCCAGAATCCCCCCTCAACGATTTAAAATGCCGTAAAACAAGAGTTTTTTCATCTGTTCTATGAGTTGGTTAATGGTGATATCATTAGCATTTAAAAATTCGTCTTCCATGGGAGACAAAAGCGTCTTAGTTAACGTCAGCAGCACAATGGCAGGATCCAGATCATCCCGGATCTCACCTTTAGCAATACCCTCCTCTAAGACGGCCATAGCCATCTGTTTCCGGAAACGGCGTATTTCGTCAATTGTCTCCTGTTCGGCAGGAAAATAACGCTGTAACTCATTGATGACGCGAATAGGAATGGCCGGATAGGAGTACACGGAGAGGATGGCATTGAGCTTTTCAAACCAAGTCGTACAGCGATCGATTTCTTGGAGAACCCTTTGTTTTTCGATTTCTGCGACCTTTTGCACAATTACCGAGATCAGTTCGTTTTTAGAGTTAAAATATTTATAGAGGGTCTTCTTACTCATACTTAGTTCAGCAGTGATGTCATCCAACGTAAAACCTCTTAATCCGTATTTTTTAATTAATTCAGTTGCAACCTGAATAATTCGATCGCGCATGCTTTACCCCCTAAATCCATTATATCTATTTGCAATCTGTTGATTTTCTGATTAACCATAACCGCAAAGCTGCTTGTATACCTTTACTTTAATAAAACCTCACTTTAAAGTAAGGAATGATTATAGGCACCGAAGGAAACTATAAGCGTATCTTTAGTTTACTATTAATCGTTTACAGAATCAAGGGGTAAAACCGTTATACGATTTCGTCAGCGGTTCTAGGAAAAGCCTCACTTATGATAATTATTCACTTTGAAATAATAGTTATTCAAGTTATAGTTCAAGGTATTTTAGCTTGGATTTTAGGAAACCCTGCATTTACAACTGACAATAAGGAGTGTTTAAATAAAATTTTCACGCGGATCCATTGTCTCTCCAGGGGTATGTAACAATTATCTTGACATATAGCGCTATAGTACTATAATACTTAACATATTTTGATATGGTATAAAGGCAGGTAACTATTAATTATGGAAAAGGTTGATGTACTGATTATCGGAGCCGGAGTGGTTGGCTTAGCTGTTGCCGCTGAACTATCTAAGCAATTTGACAATAAATCATTAGTCTTGCTTGAACGACATAGTAAGTTTGGACAAGAAACCTCCAGCCGCAACAGTGAGGTAATCCATGCCGGTATTTACTATCCCTCAGGAAGCCTAAAAGCAAAATTGTGTGTTGAAGGAAACCAAACCCTTTATCAGTTTTGTAAAGAATGGGAAATCCCGCATAAACGGATTGGGAAATTGATTATTGCTCGTAATGAGCAAGAGCTCCCCGCTTTAGAATCGGCTTTGGCTCAAGGACGTAAGAACGGAGTTTCAGATTTAGAACAACTCGACAAAGATCAGATTTCAAAGTTAGAACCTAATATACTTGCTGTCGCTGCAATATTGTCTCCCTCAACAGGGATTATTGATTCACACAAATTGATGTTAAGACTTGAATGGATGGCACTAGAACAAGGCGCAACAGTAGCCTACAATCATGAAGTCATTGGAGTTGAATCGACAGAAAATGGCTATTGTGTAACTTACCGAAATCCCTCTGGACAGCTCGAGTCGATTCATTGTCGCTGGTTAATTAACTGTGCAGGATTGAGTTCTGATCAAATCGTCTCATTATTAGGGATCAACATTGATGATATCGGGTACCGCATTTACCCCTGTAAAGGCGAATATTTCAGTGTATCAAGCAGTCAATCAGCGTTAGTGTCACGACTAATCTATCCACCTCCGTTAAAGGAATTGAAGGGTTTGGGGATTCATGCTACCAAAACACTGGATGGCCGCTTGAGATTTGGTCCAAATGCATTCTATGTAGACCAATTAGATTATGATGTCAATCAAAATCATGCCCAAGAATTCTACACCGCCGTTAAATCCTATATGCCTTTTCTAAACCATTCAGACTTTCATCCGGATATGGCCGGTATCAGGCCGAAAATTCAGGGCCCCGGTGATCCTTTCCGTGATTTTATTGTATGTCATGAAGTTGAACGTGGATTTGAGGGCTTAATAAATCTAATCGGCATTGAATCGCCTGGCTTAACCTCGTCACTTACTTTGGCTAAGATGGTACGAGAGCTAATCTCATTTGAATAGAAGCTTAAAGAACCCTTCCAAAGCCGGGACTTGTTTCGGTAAATTATTATCTTTTAGCTGATTTTGCATCATAGAGTGTGTGCTGTGGAACATAGAAAAAACCGCTCCCGATTATGGGTGCGGTTCTATTAGTTTAATGGAACAGATAGGGTTCCTTGGGTTCACATTTTTCCTAGCATTTTCTTTAAGTAGCCTTCATTGAGCAGATGAACTGTTTTGAATTCCCCGTTGTGAAATACAGCCCAGTTATTAAATACACAAGGCACATTCTTTGCCTTTTCGAGGGTATCAACCTTTACTGTGTTTATCTTAACCCCATTAGCATCACAATAAGTAGTTACCTGCTCAATACAATTTGGGATATAAGGGCATTGTAATCCATAATAAACCGTCAATGCTTGCGATTCGATCCTCTGCTTCTTGGCATTTTCATTAAATCTTGGGCTGCTACCATCAAACGAGAGGGCTAACAGTTCATATTCGGGGCCAATCCTATCGACCACCTGGAAACCCTGCTTCTCCATAAATTTTTTATCAGCTAAAAACGGCATTTTCTTTTTCGAACTGATTATACATACGCCAGATTTCTTTCTATCCTTTGCTTCGTTAATACAATACTGTAACAAATCCTTACCATAGCCCTTGCCTTTAAAACTTCCCGATACCCATAAGCAATATATGTATATATAGTTAGCCGCTTCTACAGGAACCCAAGCGGTTTCAATCGGTGCATATTCAATAAATACTTTGCCCTTTTGATTTAGCTTTCTGAAAACATGTCCCTCTTTGATCCTCGCTTGAAGCCACTCTTTTTTGACATCGACACCTAATTGATGTTTCTTATCTGCAATTGCACAACAAAGGTGTTCAGTTTCGATGTTTTCTAATGTCAGATTGATAAACTGTCTTTGCATGTTTATAGCCATTCCTTTCGATGGGCTCAAGGCACAAAACGTTATGCAAATTTCTGAACCGATTTAACCGGCTGCTACAAGTCTCATTCCTCGAGCTCTATGGCAGTCTTCAATAATCCCGTATTACTTTGTTTTATCGATTGCCATATTAACTTTATAGTTTCCGTACATTAAGATGCCATCAAGCAATTTATTGAGCTCTTTTTGATTAGCAAGATTAGCTTTAAGCCAATAACAGCCCTCACCCGTTACGCGATATGCTTCTTCAATATCTTGACTGTTTGATAAAAAGCCCTGAAAGCTGAGATGATTAGCTGAACTCATATAAACTGTAATTAAGGCACAGATCGGCCTACCTAACTTCTCATGATCGAGATTCACTGTAAATGCTTTGATAATACCCTCATCTTGCATACTTCGAATGCGGACGGCAACGGCTTGACCAGTCAGATGGACAGCTTTCCCAATCTCTTGCCATTGCATGCGTGAATCCTTCTGAAGAAGTTGTAAAATCTGCTGATCTGTGTGGTCCATTATATTTATTTCCTTTCATCACGTAACTAACTCACGATATCTTCTTTCATCAAACAATCGGATTATAAAAACCGAAATGATACAATACCATTAACAAGATTCCTAGGAGGTATTTGCAATGAGAATTCAATTACTACGAAATGCTACATTACTAATAACCATCAATGAAAAAAAGCTCTTGGTCGATCCCATGTTAAGCCAAGCCGGTGCCATGACTCCCATAGATAATTCTCCAAATAACCGTCGTAATCCTCTTGTTGAACTGATTGCTCCGGCAAATTTTCTCCAAGAAATTGATGCAGTACTAATTACCCACACCCATAGAGACCATTTCGACGATGCTGCAATAAACCAACTTCCAAAAAACAAACCCATCCTCTGCCAACCAGAAGACAAAGACCTATTAACGAGCTCTGGGTTTCTCGAAATATATCCAATTAACAACACATTAGATTGGGAAGGTATAACATTTACTCGTACCAGCGGACATCATGGCACAGGGGAGATCGGTCTGCAAATGGCTCCGGTTTCAGGCTATGTCTTGAAATCAAAGGATGAACCATCATTATATATTGCCGGGGATACAATCTATTGTGAAGAAGTGGAAAATGTTCTAACTATAGCTCAGCCTTCTTTAATAATAGTTAATGCAGGTGGAGCACGTTTTAATAATGGTGACCCAATTATCATGACTACAGGGGATGTTGCTAAGGTTTGCCAAAAAGCCCCACAAGCCAAAATCATTGCAGTTCACATGGAGGCTATCAATCATTGTCTCTTGACAAGGGCGGCTTTACGCAGCCATCTTGAACAAGAAGAATTATCAGATCAAGTATTCATTCCTTTAGATGGGGATATGCTCGAGTTCATGTCATAGTCAAAAATAACTTAAGGAACTGTAAAAAACCAGGAGCGCATTGATATGCTCCTGGTTTTTGACAATTCCTCATCGGACTGTTGCTCCCATTTGTCCTATTTTGGGAGTTTAGCTAAATACTTATAAGACTCCTGTAAATCAATATACAATTTCTTATACAGCTCGTAATAGTCTTCATACACCTTTCGTGTCGAAGGATTTGGCTTCTGAATACTTTTGTTACTAACTAAATTGTCACAGGCAGCTTCGACAGAATCATAGATACCTGCTCCAACTCCTGCCAGTATTGCTACACCCAAGGCAGGCCCTTCATCCGCTTTGATCGTGCTAAC
>JUEG02000726.1_pt1 | contig 11447 bp, 11 predicted proteins | sample 432341 | NCBI WGS metagenome assembly JUEG02 (sample SAMN02953476, study PRJNA257561) | rock porewater metagenome | biome: terrestrial; feature: Opalinus Clay rock; material: porewater; isolation source: Opalinus Clay rock BIC-A1 borehole | place: Switzerland: Mt Terri URL, St-Ursanne ...
ACTTACTCCTTTTTGAATCCACTGAAATATCTGTTTTCCCCTATAGGATGCTTCTCCAATATTTGATAGGTGCTCCTCTAATTCGTTAAGTGTACAATTCTTTAGATTTATCTTTCTTTTCAATAAGAATCCTCCTCCTACCGTAATATCCTGGGTATAAATAAAACCTTAGTAATCACCAAGGTTTATTCATAGTTGGATCTATTGCCCACAATAACTCCCAATACCCTGTCCAATTCTTTTCTATGGGTATCTAAAATAATATTTAGAGTTCTTTCCATTGTAGTTTGATTATCAGTAAAATCAAAGGTTATTTCCCATGTTGGATTATAAGTATCATCCAGTTCATCAAAGGATAATAGATGCTCCCCAAACACTTCAGGATTGTATTCATCGTAAATCGCTGAAAATTCCCAATCCTCCACGTCCTTTTCTACTGTAATTCTCATATGTAACACAGCCTTTTCATCCTCTTCGATTAGAAAGAATCCCTCTATAAGATCACCATATTTTTCGACGGTATAGCTTCCTACTTCCCTAACGAGTGTGCCAGAACCCGCCTCTTTTTCCATGAGCATTATAACCATGGCATCCATTGGATACACCTCTTCTCTATTCTTCTCCAAACAAAGATTCATATTCCTCTAAAACCATTTCAAACTCCTCATCATCCTCCACAGGAACATACTCTTCTTGACCATCTTTCTCTACGATCTTGTAGACAAAGGCATCATCTTCATCCTCTAACGGTGCTAATAGGGCATACTTGCTTCCATCCATCTCCAAGGTTTCTACAACCTCAAATTCCTCAACTTTACCATTTTCATCAACAAGTTTTACTCTCTTTGTATCCGTCATTTATAAAACTCCCTCCATATCAGTTCTTTATCTTTTATCAGTTTATTATATAGCGTTTGAGCGATTACTAATCAGTTTTCAACAACCTTTGGTTGTTCCAATGCCTTAAGACGAGTATTAAGATATACTCCGGAAATGATTATTGCTGCACTTAAAAGCTTAAATGCTGTAATCTGTTCTCCCAGTATTAATCCCGACAAAATAATTGAAAAAACCGGTACTAAATTGATGAATGCCGCAGTCCTACTGGGTCCAATTTCCTTAATTGACATTTGCTGCACCAAGTATCCTATCACTGATGGAAAAATTGACATATAGAGAACTGCAGTCCAACCCCTCCAAGTGGTACCACCCATATACGTTACGGGGTTTTCCATGATTACGAATGGAATCAGGACTATGAGACAAACCAAAAAGCTATAGGCTGTAAGTAAAATTGGAGAATACCTATGCATTACTCTCTTGCTGATTACACCATAAATTGCCCAACAAAGGACAGCAGCAAGCATTATCAAATCGCCTGTATTCAATTCCCAGTTTGTTAAAGTACTCAGATCTCCTCCAGTTAGTGTTAGGACTACTCCTAAAAAGGCAATTCCTATGGCCCCTAGTCTCTTTATACCCAATGGTTCCTTCAAAAAAAACGTAGCTAAAATACTGGTGATTAATGGATTAGTAGCTCCAATCATGGAAGAGTTAATGGCAGTAGTATATTGTAGTGCTGTAAAAAATAAAACATGATAACCAAACATCCCAACGATACCTAAAACTATAACGGGTACCCAGGCACCTTTTTTCAGCTTCCAATTTGACTCATACTTTAACATTATCCCAAAAATAATTGCAGTTGCAAAAAAAAATCTAAAAAAAGCTAATGAAAATGGGGGAAACTCTTGTACTCCTATTTTTCCTGCAATAAAAGCTCCTGCCCAAAATACGGTTGAAATTGTCATTAAGGCATAAATGTTTCTAGTCTTACTACCCATGAATTTTTCCCTACTTTCCAAATAAAAAAGCTACTAATATCTGAACTTTTAGGATCTAAAATTAGTGAACTGTAATTCCACTCCAAAATCCTTACCCCTTAACATCTGTATTGCTTCCTGTAGATCGTCCTTATTCTTTCCAGTGATTCGAACCTGATCGTCCATAATTTGTCCTTGTACCTTTAATTTTGATCCCTTAATCGTTGCCACAATATCCTTACCCTTTTCTTTAGATATCCCTCTTTGAACCTTTATCAACTGTTTTACCATAGCACCACCGGCAGGCTCAATTTTTCCATAATCTAAGGATTTTAAAGGCACCTTCCGTTTTACTAGTTTCTCTTGTATGATATCTATAATATTTTTAATCTTAAAATCATCTTCAGCAATGATTTTTATTTCATCCTTGTCTAAATGTATTTCTGCTTTACTACCTTTAAAATCATATCTTTGACTTATTTCCTTTTTGGCTTGATTTATTGCATTGTCTATTTCCTGAAAATCCACTTCAGACACTACGTCAAATGAACAATTACTTGCCAAAGGAAACACCTCCTTATTTTCATATATTATAAATCATTCTATTCCATTTAGCTGTTTTTACAATGATTTTTCTCTATAACAATTCTTCATTTACGGTAATTTCATACTGATCTCGTAATTTTTCCGTATAACTTTTAAAGCTGTTATTTTGTTTCGTTTGAAGTAAATAATCCTCAATTTGTTTTTTTACTTGAGAAAAAGGGATTACACTAGAAGCTTTCTTTTCCTCTACTTTAATAATATGATATCCAAATTGGGTTTTTACGGGTTTACTCAATTCTCCGATATTCAATTCAAAAGCAGCTTCTTCGAATTCTGGCACCATTTTCCCTTTCTCAAAAAAACCTAGGTCTCCTCCACTGGTTTTTGATGGACATTCAGAATATTCTAAGGCAGCCTCCTCAAAATTCTTACCACCAGTTATTTCTTCAAGTATTTTTTCAGCATCCTTCTCATCCTTGACCAAGATATGCTTAGCTTTGACGCTATCCGAAGTAACAAACTGCTCATTATTCGAATTATAGTATTCTTCTGCTTCATTTTCTCCAATAGAAACATTTTCAATTACCTTTTTTATTCCGTATTGCTTCAACAAGTTTTCCTTGACAGCATCTAGTTCTCTCTGAAATGCCTCATCCTTTTCTAAACCCTTTCCAACGACATCTAAATAGACCATTTCTTGAATAATCATTTCATTTAAAAGATGCTTCTTTCCTGTGGATGAATTCAATTGTTGAGCATGTTCCTTAGGCATTTGAGACAAGGCTCTATTAAAGTCCTCCTTTGTAATTTCTCTTTCTCCAACTTTTGCTAAAACTTGTTTATTCATTGATACTCTCCTTTTAATGGGTTATTTTGCTAATATAATATCATACAATAGGAAGTACGTCTAATGCAAGGGTATGTGACTATATTATTTCATTAAAAATCCCTTGCTTCTCAAAAACCCCCTCATGTGAGGTCGTATCTCCTTATTCATTTTCTCAGCCATTTGCTGTGTCCAACTATCATTTCTCTTCCCTTTTGTGCGCGATTGATAGTATGTACTGATTTGCTCATCATACTCTTTAATTCTTTCCATGTCTTCATGGTTTTGATAAACATCCCTTTTATAAACCACCTGTAAGGGAAGTCTCGGCTTATTTTCAGGATTTTGAGCCGGATAACCAAGACACATACCTACAACAGGGTATACATAGGAAGGAAGCTTTAAAAGGTCGCTGACCTTATCTGGGTTATTCCTTATTCCACCAATATATACTCCCCCTAAACCCAAGGATTCTGCAGTTAGCATGGCATTCTGGGCAGCCAAGGCAGCATCAACTGTAGACATTATAAAGGACTCTGTGTATTCACCTACCATGACCGTATTTTGTACCTCACAGGCTTTTTCCAATCTATGTAAATCAGCACAAAAAACAAGAAATAGGGGGCATTGGGCGATATAGGGTTGTTCTCCACATAATAGGGATAATTGCTCCTTAATCTCCTTCTCTTGAACTCCGATAATGGTGTACGCCTGAACAAAGGATGATGTGGATGCCCATTGGGCGGCCTCAACGATTTCACTTATCAATTTTTCGTCGATCGGTTTATCCTCATACTTTCTAATGGAACGATGCGCCTTAATTAATTTTATTACTTCATTCATCAATAGATCCCCCTGAAATTTTGTATTAGTACTATTATATACCATCTCTAGTACCTGTAGGAGAGAATTCATTCTTTCCCGGCTATTATCAATTTAGTTTAGATGTTTTTTTGTTAACCTCGTCATAAAACATTGTCATACATCCCGCTGTAGTTCTTGCTGCTAAGGGCAAAATACATTTTGTAATGTGATAATACCGTTGTTCATCCTCTTCGATCCTCTTAAATCTTTTATAGACCTTCATTGCCGTTCTTGCATTGAACTTAATAAATTCCACATATTCATCGAATAACACAGTTCCCTTTTGAGTTCTAAACTCATGGATATATTTATAGGTTCTTTTCACGAAGGTTTCATATTGTCTATGGTTATCAAGTAGTCTCACATTAGCATGCTGTGGAATTGTCATATCCTGAATTATATGAAGAGCTGCGCCAAAATAAAATAAAGATTTTTCGTACTCTCCAATCTTCCATAGCTCCAAGGATTTTGTGTAATATCCTACCCCTAAGTCACTGGCATTTTTGCGACCATACATTCCTTTATTTGAGTAGGGGTTATAAAAATGCTGACTGCTCTTAAAGTCCTGATCTGCCCATACAGCCCCTTCATTAAGAGGCTCAATGAAGTTCCTATAAAAGTTGGCTTCCTCACTGTACCCATCATTCTGAAGAATTGTGATGGCCTGTACATTAATATGCTTGTGCACATTGCACTGAGTTCTAATAACAATTTTTTTGAAAGGGTTTAGTACTGCAAAGGATAGACGTAAAAAGCTTCCGTAGGTTTCTTCGATAAAATTCATTTCCACACCTTCTTCTATTGTTTTATAATCCTATTATTTGTTTTTAGAAAGAAAATAGACAAAAACTTCTACATTTCTGTGAAAGTCTTTGTCTTATCAGTAGTTTCTAAAAAATCAATCTTACTAGCTGTGATATTTCCGTCGTTATTTGTTTTGTATGGAGAAAAAAAACCAGCTTCTCATATTATCAAAAAAATTTGAGTATCAAAATAAACATCTCTGATGCATATGATAATACTATAGTCTAATTTTTATAGAAAACAGGCATCCTTTTTCCAACTCTAGTGACAACTTCAATGGATATGGTACCTGCTTTTAATCCAACTTCATCAGCTGTAATCCTTTCATCTCCCTGTTCGCCTACAAACACAACTTCATCCCCTATTTCTACTTCATCTAGGTCTGTAATATCCACCATAAATTGGTCCATACAAATGGTCCCTACCATAGGACATCTTTTGCCCCTGATTAGTACTTCTCCTTTATTTGCCAATTGTCTAAACACTCCATCTACATAACCCATAGGAATAATCCCTAGAACCGATGGTTTTTTAGTGACAAATTTTCCTCCATAACTGACAGCTGTACCCTCCCGTACTGGTTTTATATAGACCAGCTTAGCTTTAATTGACATCACTGGATACAAATCTATGGTGGGATTCAAAGCCATACTAGGGCTTGGATACAAACCATATAGTGAGGTACCAGGACGAACCATATCTAAATGCATCTCAGGAAAATTAATTGTTGCTGCACTATTGGCCATATGCCTTATTGGAATATTGATGCCTTCATTTTCTAAATCTGTGAGTACTTCTTTGAATTTTTCAAATTGTTTCTGTGCATAATCATTATTTATTTGATCGGCAGTAGCTAAATGTGTAGATATTCCTTCTAGAAAAATATTCGGCATGGAATAGATCCTTTTGATATCTTCGATAGATTCTTTCGTTGGCAAAAATCCCAACCTTCCCATACCCGTATCAATTTTCACATGGGCTATTGCTCTTTTATTCATGTCATGAGCAATTCTATTTAACACTGTAGCTTGAGCATATGTATAGATAATGGGAGTTAGACCATATTCCACTACCATTGCATAATCTTCTGCTTGAGTATGTCCTAAAATTAGTATTGGCTCTGTAAATCCATTTTCTCTTAACTCAATTCCCTCTTCCAAAATAACGATGGCAAAACGTTTTACACTTTCTTGGTCGAGTACTTCTGCAAGCCGAACCGCTCCATGCCCATACCCATCTGCTTTGATAACTCCCATAAACTCGACATTTTTAGCAGTACAGCTTTTTAAATTTCTTATGTTTTTTCTAAAAGCATTCATATCTATCTCTACCCAAGCAGGGCGCATTCCTATTCCCTCCCCTTTAATAAATATCAGAGGTGGGATTGCCTCGAAACCCACCTCTGATATAACGTTATATCTTTCATGTTTATTTAGCTTTTGCTTTGTTTATATCCTTTAAGTAATATTTCTCTGAGGTGAAAAATTCTTTAGTTAGTTCAAGAACTTCCTTATTTAGCAATAAAAGAGCAAGCATGTTAGGTATTAGTATTATCGCTAAGGATATATCTAGGAATTGCCAAATAATTTTCGCACCACCCACTGCACCTATAGGAATAGACAGTACATATACATACTTCATTATTTTTGAGAATTTTAACCCGAATATGAACTCTGCTTGCTTTTCACCATAATATATCAAAACGATTAATGTTGAAACCACAAATAGTAATAATGATATGGTTACAATTGCACCACCAATACTACCAATGCTTTGTGTAAATGCCATAGCTGACAAGGCGGAAGGATTTTCAGCAGCACCTTCAAGTTTCCAAACTCCTGAAGTCAATATTGCAAAAGCAGTTGCTGATGCAATTATTATAGTATCAAGAAATACTTCCATTATTCCCCACAATCCTTGTCTAACTGGATGATCCACTGTGGCAGTAGCATGGGCTATAGGAGCCGTTCCTAATCCCGCCTCATTTGAATACAAACCTCTTGCAAATCCCCAACGAATACTTGCTGCAATAGCCGAACCCGTAAATCCACCAACCGCTGACATTGGTTGGAATGCATAAGCAAATATCATTCCAATTGCACTCGGTATTTCTGTGATATTTATAAGTGTAACGATAATAGCTGTACCAACGTATAACAAAGCCATTCCCGGAACAAATTTTTCTGTAAAGGTTCCTATCCTTTTGATTCCGCCAATAACTACCATTGCAACTAAAATCATAGTAGCAATTCCTGTTACCATTGGATTTATTTTAAAAACTTCTGCTGCAGAGCCTGCTAAAGAATTTGCTTGAACCATGGTACTAGGTACAACTTCAAACATTAGTCCCACAGCAAATATCATGCCTAACCATTTCATATTCAATCCCTTTGTCATATAGTACATGGGACCGCCAACGTACTCTCCTAATTCATTCTTTTCCCTATATTTCAGGGCAAGTACAACCTCTGCATATTTCAAACTCATCCCTAGTAAGGCTACGAACCACATCCAAAATACTGCACCGGGACCACCAAGCATTATGGCGACTGGAACACCTACTATATTTCCAGCACCCACTGTAGAAGCAAGAGCTGAAGTTAGCGCTTGGAATTGGGTTACTGTGCCTTCTCCCTGTGTGCTTTTATCAAACATCTTACCAATTGTCTGTTTGAAAATATATCCTACATGTTTAATATGAAAAAATCCTAAACGAAAAGAAAAAAAGATTCCTCCAAAAACTAAAAGTCCTAAAAGCGGTAGTCCCCAAAGCCAATTTGATATTGCAGCGATCACTCCTAAAAATCCTTCCATACCGTTTCCTCCTTAAATTTAGACTGTTTTAACTTCTCTTTTCTTGCATTTTAGTGGATCACTCACCCCCTTTCTTTATCCTTATATATAATATCATTATCTGCACTAAGCATTATTTATGTAGATAAGTGGGCATTGTTAGAATTCTAGGTCATTTACAAATTTTCAATTAATACTCAAATATTATTACGGTTAAGACTTTCTAGTATTCAAATATTCTAGGGCCCCTCTTATATGCATTTCCACACCGATTGGCAGAGCATCTTCGTCGATATTGAAACGTGGATGATGATGGGGATAATCTGTCCCTTTTTCCTTGTCTGCCACTCCAACAAAGTAGAAGGCACTGGGCACTCTTACGCAAAACTCGGCAAAGTCTTCTCCAAGCATCACACTTATTTTTGAATCTAAAACATTTTCCTTTTTTACTACTTCTTCGCCTGCTCTTTTTACTAACTCAGTCATTTTTGGATCATTACTTAGTAAAATATTTCCGCATTTGAATTCCAATTCATAGGTTGTTCTATGGGCTTCACAGATACTCTTAATAATCTGTTCAAAACGTTTTTGTACTTCTTCAGTTCCGTCATGTAAGCATCTTAAAGAGCCTTCAATTTCAACTTTTTCTGGAATAATTATTGGAGATGTTCCACTGTTAATTTTACAGAATGTGATTATTGTTGGCTCTAACGCATCTAGCTCCTTTGTCTGCATTGTTTGTGCTGTCTGCATGATATTTATAGCACAACTTATCGGATCTATTGCTGTATGAGGTGCTCCACCATGTCCTCCCTTTCCATGAATAACCAGTTTGAAATAATAGCTAGAGGCCATAATTGGTCCTGGAACGATGCCAATTTTCCCTGTTTCTATTGGCGACCACAAATGGATTCCCAATGCAGCGTCGACCTTAGGGTCCTCCAAAATACCTTCACCTATCATAATTTTTGCACCAGCATCCTCTTCATTGGGTTGAAATGCAAACTTAATATTTCCCTTTATTTCCTCTCTATTCTTAGAGAGTATTTTTGCTGCTATCAACAGCATGGACATGTGTCCGTCGTGTCCACACGCATGCATGATTCCTTCATTGATGGATTTAAACGGGAGATCGTTTTCTTCTAATACTGGCAAAGCATCCATATCTGATCTAAGAAGTATTGTAGGTCCTGGTTGGCTTCCCCGTATTAGTCCTAGGACTCCTGTTTTAGCAATATTTCTTTTAACTTCTAATCCACATTCTTCAAGATAATTAGCAATAATCTCAGAGGTTCTATACTCTTCAAATCCCAGCTCTGGATATTTATGGAAATCTCTTCTTAAGCTGATTAGTTCTGTTTTTAGATTTTCCACTTCATATTTAATGTTCATTTGATAGCATTTTCCCTTCAATTAGTTTTTTCTAACTATTCGTTTTTCTTTGAATATTTGGTATATATTCTTTCAGCCTTTCAACTGCTTCTTTTAAATCTTCATCTGAGTTAGCAAAGCAAAACCGTACGTACCCTTCCCCCATATGTCCGAAGGTATCTCCACCGACTGCAATGACCCCTGCTTTTGTCAACAAATCTTTTGTAAATTCAAAGGATCTTCTATCAAATTCTTTAATATTTGCAAAGATACAGAATGATCCTTGAGGTTTAGCGCATTTCAGTCCTGGAATCTCATTTAACCCTTCAAATAGAATATTACGCCTTCTTTCATAACTATTTTTCATCTCAGCAACTACATCCTGTGATCCTCTAAGAGCAGCAATCGCTGCTTTCTGAACAAATATGGGTAAGGTTGATGCCACCGCCTGCTGAAGTTTAAACATATTGGCCAATATTTTTTCATCACCAACCACATATCCTACTCGCCATCCCGTCATGGCATAGGTTTTTGAAAAGCTATTAACCACTAAAACCTTGTTTCTTATTCTAGGAATCTGGGCTAGACTAAAGTGCTCTCTATCATCAAAAATAATTTTTTCATATACTTCATCTGAGATAACAATGATATTATGTCTTTCTATTACATCAGCAATTTTTTCAGCAGCTTCCTTAGTTAATATAGTCCCAAGGGGATTATTAGGATTGGTAATAACCAGAGCCTTTGTCCTAGGAGTAATGACTCTTTCTAAATCCTTAGGTTGAAGTATAAATCCATGTTCTTCATAAAGCGGTACCCTCACCACTTTTCCACTTAACATTTGTGCTTGCCCTAAGTAGCAGGTATAAGCTGGATCTGGAATGATCACTTCATCTCCAGGGTTTAAAAGCGTCATGAAAGATAACAGTATTCCTTCTACTCCCGCTACCGTAACCATTGTATTTTGGGGTTTATGCTTTATACCAAATTGATTCGTGTATTTATCTGCTATGGCTTCTCGCAATTCATATAGTCCAGGTTCCGTACCATACTTAGTAAATCCATCTTGAATTGCTTTAATAGCCGCTTGTTTAATATGCTCTGGAGTATCAAAATTTGGTTCTCCATTCGTTAAATTGATTGCGTCAGGATATTTTTCTGCTAAATCATACATTGCTCTAATACCAGAGGCAGGATAATTTTTTGCCAGATCGGAAATATATTTCATCTTCTTTGCTCCTTCACCTTAGAAGAACTAACCTTAAATCCTATTCGGATTTATTTAACAACAACTTTCTCTAGATATCAAAACCTAGTATTGCTCTAACCTATAGCCGTTTTTTCTTTCACTCATCATCTCCTTTTTTATAATTACATTTCTTTTCTTTTTTTAAAACCACAATGTAATACTAAAGCAAGTTCTATTCCAGAACTTCAGAATAGAGAATTTAATTTGTTGTTCTTTCACTGAAAAATATCACAACCCCAGAGTTTGAACGAATCAAGACACTTCTCTTCTCATATTAACGTTTTTTTTAAATTGATTATTTTTTGTGCCCAATGAAAAAATACACATTCAGTCATTTTTGACTTAAATGTGTATTTTTACTCGAAATTGTGGTTATTGTTCAACTCATCATTGAATTATTAAGTCACAAAAGACTTAATAATTTACACGATATATTCTCTGATTTTCCTATTTGCCGTTGCCTGACTAATTTTTAAAATTTTTGCCACTTTATAGCTGCTTTTATATTTTTCATATGCCAGTTTAACGAGTTTTTTTTCTATTTCCCTTTTTGCTTGTTCTAAGGGAATAATATCTTCTACAAAATTTGAATGGCTGTAATAATGGTTACCAATATTAAAATTGAACACTTCACATTTATTATTCTCTTTTTCAATTACCACAGAGGGATTGGTAACCACGAGACGTTCTATGGCATTCTCTAACTCACGGACATTACCTGGCCAATAATACACTAACATCATATCGAGTATGCTTTTTCCAATCACTACATCCTTGTTATATTTTTTATTGTATTTATCTAAAAAGTAACTAGTCATGTGGATAATATCCAATTTTCTTTCTCTTAAGGCAGGTATATTTATCGGAATTACATTTAATCTGTAGAATAAATCCAATCTAAACTTTTCCTTATTTACCATTTCTTGCAGATTTTTATTTGTTGCAGCGATAATTCTTACATCTACTTCTATTGGTGTGATTCCTCCAACACGCATTATTTTTCTCTCTTGGATCACTTGAAGTAGCTTAACCTGTAGTTGCATAGGCATCTCGCCAATCTCGTCCAAAAAAAGTGTTCCTTTATTTGCCAATTCGATCAGACCAGGCTTCCCACTTTTATTCGCTCCAGTAAAGGCTCCTGCCTCATATCCTAAAAGTTCTGATTCCAATA
>JUEG02001159.1_pt1 | contig 11420 bp, 6 predicted proteins | sample 432341 | NCBI WGS metagenome assembly JUEG02 (sample SAMN02953476, study PRJNA257561) | rock porewater metagenome | biome: terrestrial; feature: Opalinus Clay rock; material: porewater; isolation source: Opalinus Clay rock BIC-A1 borehole | place: Switzerland: Mt Terri URL, St-Ursanne ...
ATGTTGACCGGGTTGTCCCCGGGGGCGGACCCGGACCCGGCGGTCGCCAGCCTGCTCCGGGCCCCGAACGCGGAGCTGGCCCGCACCGCCGAGGTCTTCCTCGACTGCGCGGGCCAGGCCGGCCGTGCGGCGACGGTGCTGGGCATCCACCGGCAGACGCTCTACTACCGGTTGTCCCGGGTGCAGAAGCTCACCGGTCTCGACCTGAACGAGGGCGAGGACCGGCTGCTGCTCCACATGGCGCTCAAGCGCTCCCGGCTGTGACCCCGGTGGACGGTGGTGCGGGGCCGGGTCCGGCCGGCGGATCCGGGTGATGCGGCGGACCCGGTTGATCCCCGGCACGCGCCGGGGCCCGGCGCCGCGGGATGCGGAGCCGGGCCCCTGGACGTACGGCCGGACGTACGGCGGAAACGGTCAGTCCGTGAGGTTCACCGCGCGGGCCGAGGTGGCGCCGATCTCGTCGGCGATCTCGGTGAGCAGGCTCTGCGGGATGGTGTCGTCGACCGTCAGGACGACGAGCGCCTCGCCGCCCTGCGCGGCGCGCGAGACCTGCATGCCGGCGATGTTGAGCCCGGCCTCGCCGAGGACGCGGCCGACGGTGCCGACGACGCCCGGCCGGTCGGCGTACTTCAGGAAGAGCATGTGGTCCGCGAGACCGAGGTCCACATCGTGCTCGCCCACCGCGACGATCTTCAAGAAGTGCTTCGGGCCGGCGAGCGTGCCGGAGACCGAGACCTCCTGGCCGTCGGTGAGGGTGCCGCGCACGGTGACCACATTGCGGTGGTCGGGCGACTCCGAGCTGGTGGTCAGCCGGACCTCGACGCCGCGCTCCTGCGCGAACAGCGGGGCGTTGACATAGGACACCGTCTCGTCGACGACGTCCTGGAAGACGCCCTTGAGCGCGGAGAGCTCCAGCACCTTGACGTCGTGCTGGGTGATCTCGCCGTACACCTCGACGTCGAGCCGGACGGCGACCTCGCCCGCCAGGGCGGTGAAGATCCGGCCGAGCTTCTCGGCGAGCGGCAGGCCGGGCCGTACGTCCTCGGCGATGACGCCGCCTTGGACGTTGACCGCGTCCGGGACCATCTCGCCGGCGAGCGCGAGGCGCACCGACCTGGCGACCGCGATGCCCGCCTTCTCCTGGGCCTCGCCGGTGGAGGCGCCCAGGTGCGGGGTGGCCACGACGTTGTCGAACTCGAACAGCGGGGAGTCCGTGCAGGGCTCCTTGGTGAAGACGTCCAGACCGGCGGCCGCGACCCGGCCCTCCTTGAGGGCGCTGGCGAGGGCCTCCTCGTCCACGATGCCGCCGCGGGCGGCGTTCACGATCCGGACCTCGGGCTTGACCTTGTGCAGCGCCTCGTCGCCGATCAGGCCGACGGTCTCCGGGGTCTTCGGGAGGTGGACGGTGATGAAGTCGGCGACCGCCAGCAGCTCGTCGAGCGAGAGCAGCTTGACGCCCATCTGCGCGGCGCGCGCGGGCTGCACGTACGGGTCGTACGCGACGATCTTCATCCCGAAACCGGACATGCGCTGGGCGACGAGCACCCCGATCCGGCCGAGGCCGACCACGCCGAGGGTCTTCTCGGAGAGCTCGACACCGGTGTACTTGCTGCGCTTCCACTCGCCGTTCTTGAGGGCGGTGCTGGCCTGCGGGATGTTGCGCGCGGTGGCGACGAGCAGACCGCAGGCGAGCTCGGCGGCGGTGACGATGTTCGAGGTCGGGGCGTTGACGACCATGACGCCGGCCTTGGTGGCGGCGGAGACGTCGACATTGTCCAGACCGACCCCGGCGCGGGCGACGACCTTCAGCTTCTTCGCGGCGGCGATGGCCTCCGCGTCGACCTTGGTGGCGCTGCGGACGAGGATCGCGTCCACATCGGCGATGGCCGGGAGCAGCTCGGCCCGGTCGGCGCCGGAGCAGTGCCGGATCTCGAAGTCGGGGCCGAGCGCGTCGACCGTGGCCGGCGAGAGCTCTTCAGCGATCAGTACAACAGGTTTCGGGCTCACGTGGTCCTCAGTCCTCACTTTTCCGTTGGGGCCCCCGCCCGTGCCGAGAGGGTTACGGGGAAGGACGGCCGTCCCGACGGCCGAAGGCGGTGAAGGGGGCAGCCGCGTGGAAGACGCACGACGCTGTGAGCCTGACGCGCTTGTTACCTGCAGTGTATCGGCGCACGGGAGTGCGTCCTGCGCCCCACCGGGGGGATCACCCGGAAGAACTGCTCCGGGCCGGCCGACAGGGCCGCGGCGCCGCCCGCGGCCCTGTCGCGCGGAGACTCAGGCCTCGTTGTCGACCCAGCTCATGAGCTTGCGCAGCTCCTTGCCGGTGGTCTCCAGCTTGTGGTCGGAATCGGCCTTCTTGTACTCGTTGTACTTCGGCAGGCCGGAGTGGTACTCGTCCATCCAGGTGCGGGCGAAGGAGCCGTCCTGGATCTCGGCCAGCACCTTCTTCATCTCGGCCTTGGTGTTGTCGTTGATGATGCGGGGGCCGGTGACGTAGTCGCCCCACTCGGCGGTCTCGGAGACCGACCAGCGCATCTTGTCCAGGCCGCCCTCGTACATCAGGTCCACGATCAGCTTCAGCTCGTGGAGGCACTCGAAGTACGCGATCTCCGGCTGGTAGCCGGCCTCGACCAGCGTCTCGAAACCGGCCTTGACCAGCGCGGAGGCACCGCCGCAGAGGACCGCCTGCTCGCCGAAGAGGTCGGTCTCCGTCTCCTCGGTGAAGGTCGTCTTGATCACGCCGGCACGGGTGCCGCCGATGGCCTTGGCGTACGAGAGGGTCAGCTCGAAGGCCTTGCCCGACGCGTCCTGCTCCACGGCCGCGATGCACGGCACGCCGCGGCCCTCCTCGTACTGGCGGCGGACGAGGTGGCCCGGGCCCTTGGGGGCGACCATGCAGACGTCCACGTTCGAGGACGGCCGGATGAAGTCGAAGCGGATGTTGAAGCCGTGGCCGAAGAACAGCGCGTCGCCGTCCTTGAGGTTGTCCTTGACGGACTCCTCGTAGACCTTGGCCTGGATCGGGTCCGGGACCAGCATCATGATGACGTCGGCCTCGGCCGCCGCCTCGGCGGGGGTGACGACGCGGAGGCCCTGCTCCTCGGCCTTCGCCTTGGATTTCGAGCCCTCGTGCAGGCCGACCCGGACGTCGACGCCCGAGTCGCGGAGAGACAGCGCGTGGGCGTGGCCCTGGCTGCCGTAACCGAGGACCGCGACCTTGCGGCCCTGGATGATGGACAGGTCGGCGTCGGCGTCGTAGAACAGCTCGGCCACTTCGGGTATCTCCTTGATTCTCTTGCGTTTCTCTCGCGAGGAAATCGCAGTGTGCGTCCCACCGTATGCCGGTGAGGCGGCGGAGGGCTGACGGTCTCGCTATGCGGTCCGGTCGAGCGCGCGCAGCGACCGGTCGGTGATCGAACGGGCGCCGCGGCCTATGGCGATCGTGCCGGACTGGACCAGTTCCTTGATGCCGTACGGCTCGAGCATCTTGAGCATGGCCTCCAGCTTGTCACTGCTGCCGGTCGCCTCGATGGTGACGGCCTCGGGGGCGACGTCCACGGTCTTGGCGCGGAAGAGCTGGACGATCTCCACGATCTGCGAGCGGGTCTCGTTGTCGGCGCGGACCTTCACCAGGACGAGTTCCCGCTGGACGGCGCCGGCGGGCTCCAGCTCGACGATCTTAAGCACGTTGACGAGCTTGTTGAGCTGCTTGGTGACCTGCTCCAGCGGCAGCGACTCGACGTTCACCACGATGGTGATGCGGGAGATCTCGGGGTGCTCGGTCACGCCGACGGCGAGGGAGTCGATATTGAATCCGCGGCGGGAGAACAGCGCGGCGATCCGGGCGAGGATGCCGGGGGTGTTCTCCACCAGGACGGAGAGGGTGTGCTTGGTCATGGGCTCGGTCTCTCTCTTCTTCTCCGCGTCCCGGAGTCAGTCGTCTTCGTTGTCGCCGAAGTCGGGGCGGACACCGCGGGCCGCCATGACCTCGTCGTTGGACGTGCCCGCCGCGACCATGGGCCAGACCATCGCGTCCTCGTGGACGATGAAGTCCACGACCACGGGGCGGTCGTTGATGGAGTTGGCCTTCTCGATGACCGCGTCCAGCTGGGCCGGGTCCTCACAGCGCAGCCCGACGCAGCCCATGGCCTCGGAGAGCTTGACGAAGTCGGGGACCCGGGTGCCCTTGGGCGCGCCCTCCGGACCGGAGTGCAGCACGGTGTTGGAGTAGCGCTGGTTGTAGAACAGGGTCTGCCACTGGCGGACCATGCCGAGCGCGCCGTTGTTGATGATCGCGACCTTGATCGGGATGTTGTTCAGCGCGCAGGTGGCCAGTTCCTGGTTGGTCATCTGGAAGCAGCCGTCGCCGTCGATCGCCCAGACCGCGGCGTCGGGGCGGCCGGCCTTGGCGCCCATGGCCGCGGGGACGGCGTAGCCCATGGTCCCGGCGCCGCCGGAGTTGAGCCAGGTGGCGGGCTTCTCGAACTGGATGAAGTGCGAGGCCCACATCTGGTGCTGGCCGACCCCGGCGGCGTAGATGGTGCCCTCGGGGGCCAGTTGGCCGATCCGCTGGATGACCTGCTGCGGGGAGAGGCTGCCGTCGTCGGGGAGGTCGTAGCCCAGCGGGTAGGTGTCGCGCCACCGGTTGAGGCTGTCCCACCAGTCGCGGTAGTCGCCGGTGCGCCCCTCGTCGTGCTCGGCCTGGACGGCGACCACGAGGTCGGCGATGACTTCCCGGGCGTCGCCGACGATCGGCACGTCGGCGGCGCGGTTCTTGCCGATCTCCGCCGGGTCGACGTCCGCGTGCACGATCTTGGCGTGCGGGGCGAAGGAGTCGAGCCGGCCGGTGACCCGGTCGTCGAAGCGGGCGCCGAGGGCGACGATCAGGTCGGCCTTCTGGAGCGCGGTGACGGCGGTGACGGCGCCGTGCATGCCGGGCATCCCGACGTGCTGCGGGTGGCTGTCGGGGAAGGAGCCCAGCGCCATCAGGGTGGTGGTGACGGGCGCGCCGGTCAGCTCGGCGAGCACCCGGAGCTCGCCGGTGGCCCCGGCCTTCATCACGCCGCCGCCGACGTACAGCACCGGGCGCTTGGCCTGGGCGATGAGCTTGGCGGCCTCGCGGATCTGCTTGGCGTGCGGTTTGGTGACCGGACGGTAGCCGGGGAGGTCGGTCTGCGGCGGCCAGCTGAAGGTGGTCCGCTTCTGCATCGCGTCCTTGGCGATGTCCACCAGCACCGGACCGGGCCGGCCGCTGGAGGCGATGTGGAATGCCTCGGCGATGGTCCGGGCGATCTGCGAGGGGTCGGTGACGAGGAAGTTGTGCTTGGTGATCGGCATGGTGATGCCGCAGATGTCCGCCTCCTGGAAGGCGTCCGTGCCGATCGACGCGGCGGCCACCTGGCCGGTGATCGCGACCAGCGGGACCGAGTCCATCTGCGCGTCGGCGATCGGGGTGACGAGGTTGGTGGCGCCGGGGCCGGAGGTGGCCATGCAGACGCCGACCTTGCCGGTGGCCTGGGCGTAGCCGGTGGCCGCGTGGCCGGCGCCCTGCTCGTGGCGGACGAGCACGTGACGGACCTTCGAGGAGTCCATCATCGGGTCGTAGGCGGGGAGGATCGCACCGCCGGGAATGCCGAATACGGTGTCGGCCCCGACTTCCTCGAGAGAGCGGATGAGGGACTGCGCGCCGGTGACGTCTTTCTCGACGATGGCGGGTTGGTGCCCGCCGCTACGGGGCCGCGGCTGCGGGTGCTGGGCCCCGGTGGCCTGCTCGGTCATCAGCATCTCTTCTCGAGGTGAGGTTCTGTGTGGGTTTGGCAGTATCGGTGCAACAAAAAACCCCCCGTGCCGTGAGGCAAGCGAGGGGAGCGCGTCGGTGCGGTCAGCAGGTGTGACACAGGAACCTGCTTCAGCCGACGCGCTTTCCAATTACGAGAATTCGGGTGCGCATGGCTCCGACTTTCTCCCCGGCGTGGCACGGGTGTCAAGTGGGTGGGACCGGAGTCTCACTATTCGAGCGCAATGGAGGACGGGACAACGGGCCGTGGCCGGCGTCCCACGACTCCCCGGAGAGCGGGGCGGCCGTGCCGCCCTTGGCCCGCCGGGGCAGCGCCTCCCGCCGGTCGGGAATGCGGACGGGCAGCGCGCCGCCGCCGGCCAGCACGGCCTCCCTGAGCCCGCCCGCGTGCGGCACGGGATAGTCGCCGCGGGACAGGGCGCGGCGCAGCCGGTGCTCGTCGAGGGGTCCGGAGAAGGCCATTCCCTGGCCGTGGGTGCAGCCCATGCCTCGCAGCGCCACCACTTGCTCGGGCCGGTCGACGCCGTCCGCGACGGACTGCATGCCCAGATCGGCGGCGATCCGCAGCAGCCCGGCGGTGATCTTGTGCAGCCGGGCCGACTCGACAACGCCCTCGACCAGTCCGCGGTCGAGCTTGAGCACGTCCACGGGTAGCCGGCGCAATGCGCTTATGGCGGCGTAACCACTGCCGAAGGCGTCGAGGGCGATCCGTACGCCGAGGCGGCGGAGGCCGGACAGCCGCCGCTCCAGGTCGTCCAGCGGGATCTGCGGGTCGCTCTCGGTCAGCTCCAGGAGGAGCCCGGCCGGCGGCAGCCCGTGCCGGGTGAGGAGGGCCTCGACGGTCTCCTGGGGCATGGTGCGGTCCATGAGCCGGCGGGCGGAGAGCCGTACGGACACGGGGGCGGGGTGCCCGGCGCGGTGCCGCTCGGCTGCCTGCTCGACGGCGTTCTCCAGCAGCCAGCGGCCCAGCTCGGCGCCGCGTTCGCCGCCGTCCCCGCCGCGTTCGCGCTCGACCACGCGCAGGAACTCGGCGGGAGTGAACAGGATGCCCTGGGCGGACCGCCAGCGCGCCTGGGCGGCGACCGCGGTGAGCTCTCCGCCCGTGAGCTCCACGACGGGCTGGTGGAGCAGGGCGAACTCGCCGTCGTCGAGCGCGGCGCGCAGCCGGCCGGCGAGTTGGGCCCGGCGGACGACCTCGGCCTGCATCTGCGGGGCGTACAGCTCGACCCGGTCCTTTCCCGCGGCCTTGGCGCGGTACATCGCCAGATCGGCGTTGCGCATCAGATCACCGGGGGTGGTGCCGGGGTCGGCGAAGGCGACCCCGATACTGGCGGCGACCCGGACCTCGGTGCCGGCGACGTGATAGGGCGCGGAGAGGGCCAGGCGGAGCCGGTCGGCGATCTCCTGGACCCGGACCTCGCGGGCCGCACGGTCCCGGCCACCGTCGCCGAGGATGAGCGCCGCGAATTCGTCACCGCCGAGCCGGGCGGCGGTGTCACCGGCGCGCACGGACTCCTGGAGGCGGCGGGCCGCGTTGACCAGCAGCTCGTCCCCGGCCTGGTGGCCGACGGTGTCGTTGACCGCTTTGAAGCCGTCCAGGTCGATGAAGAGCACGGCGGTGCCGGGGTCGGTGCTGCGCCGGCCGCCGATCGCCTGGCGGACCCGCTCGGTGAACAGGGAGCGGTTGGGCAGGCCGGTGAGCGGGTCGTGTTCGGCGTTGTGCCGGAGCTGGGCCTGGAGCCGCACCCGCTCGGTCACGTCGCGGCTGTTGAAGATGAGCCCGCCGTGGTGCCGGTTGACGGTCGACTCGACGTTGAGCCAGGGGCCGGCGGCGGTACGGCCGCCGCCTGTGCGGAACCGGCATTCGATCCGGGTGATCGGCTCCGCCTCCGGCGCCGCCGCGAGGAACCGGCGGACCTCGTGCATCACCCCGCCGAGGTCGTCCGGGTGGATCAGGGCGGAGAGCGGGGAGCCGACGAGATGCTCGGCCTCGACGCCGTAGACGCCCGCGGCGGCCGGGCTGACGTAGCGCAGGCTGCCGTCCGGGGCGGCGATCATGATGACGTCGCTGGAGCCCTGCACCAGGGAGCGGAAGTGGCTCTCCTTGTGCGCCAGCTCCTGGGTGAGGGTGATGTTGTCGAGCAGCATGATGCCCTGCCGCACGACGAGGGCCAGCACGACCGTGCAGGCGGTCAGGATCACCAGCCGGTCGACGCGCCCGCCGTCGACGACGGTGTGCAGGATGCTCAGCGTGCAGACGGCCGCGGCGAGATAGGGCGTGAGGGCGGCGAGCGAACCGGCGATCGGTCGGCCGGCGTGATGCCCCGGGCGGCCCGCGTGCGTCCCCGGGCGGCCCGTGTGGTGCCCCTGCCCCGGACGGCCCGCGGGCGCCGGACTCTCGGCCGGCTCCCGCCGGCCACCCCACGGCGCGTACGCGAGCAGCAGGGAGCCGGCGAACCAGCCGGCGTCCAGGAGTTGGCCGGAGCGGTACTCGTCGCGGAACAGCGGCGAGGTGAACAGGGCGTCGCAGAGCACCGTGAGCGCGAGCGCGGCGATCGCGGTGTTGACCGCCGAGCGGTTGGCGGACGAGCGCCGGAAGTGCAGTACGAGCACCATGCTCACCAGGGCGATGTCGAGCAGCGGATAGGCCAGGGTGAGGGCGGCGTGCGCCACGCTCTCGGCCTGCCCCTCCGCGACGTGCGCGAGCGCGAGGCTCCAGGAGAGGGTGAGCAGCGAGCCGCCGATCAGCCAGGCGTCCAGCAGCAGGCAGACCCAACCCGCGCGGGTGTGCGGGCGTTTGGCGAGCACCAGCAGGCCGACGATGGCGGGCGGCGCGAAGAGCAGGAAGCAGAAGTCCGCGGCGGAGGGGCTGGGCACCGGCATTCTCCGCACGATCTCGTACCAGCCCCAGATGAAGTTCCCGGCGCCGGCCATCGCGGAGGACACCGCGAACAGCAGCCAGGCCGGCCGGAACCGGTCGGCGCAGGCGCGGGCGTAGCAGAAGCAGGACACCGCGGCGACGAAGCCGGCGGCGCCGAGGCCGAAGTCACCCATGATCAAAGCGAGTTGACGGGAGCCCCAGCCGAAGGCCGCGCCGATGGCATAGCCGCCGCAGGCCAGGGTCAGCAGGAGTTGGGGCAGGGGACTCGCGCCGCCGGGTCCGGGCCGGCGCGGGACCGTCGCCCCGGGGACGGTCACCGGACCGCCCGGGGCGGTGCCGTCCGGCGTTTCCGGCCGCGCCCGGGAGCACGGCGGGGTGGTCGGCGGCGGCTGCACCCCGTCGGGTCGTTCGTCCATCGGCCCTGCATGCCCGTCGCCCCCCTCGAGTCACGGTCCTCCGCTGCACCGCCGCACTGACGGCGGCACAGCCCCCGGTTGGGGACGATACACCAGTCTCGTCACACAGCGACATAGTTTCTCTACACAGCGTGACAGCATGCGCCGACTCGTGCACGCTCCGCGCTCGAACGAATACTCAGCGTACGTTTCCGGAGTGACCTACTCCGCCCCGGGGTGCCCGCCCGCCGTCGCGACGACGTTGTCGAGCGGCCTGCCCTCGGCGAACCGCTTCAACTGGCCGGCCAGCAGCCGCTTCGCGCGCGGCAGGAAGGCCGACGTGGGGCCGCCGACGTGCGGGGTGATGAGCACACCGGGCGCCTGCCACAGCGGGTGACCTGCGGGCAGCGGCTCGGGATCGGTGACGTCGAGTGCCGCGCGCAGCCGGCCCGACTTCGTCTCGGCGAGCAGCGCCGCGGTGTCAACGACCGCGCCGCGGCCCACGTTCACGAGCAGCGCGCCGTCCTTCATCCGCGCGAGGAAGCCGGCTCCGGCGAGGCCGCGGGTCTCGTCGGTGAGCGGAGTGACGAGGACGACGACATCGGCCTCGGGCAGCAGAACGGGCAATTCGTCGATCGGATGCACAGGGCCGCGCGTGGTGGTGCGGGCGGAGCGCGCGACGCGCGCCACCCGCGCACACTCGAAGGGAGTGAGCCGGTCCTCGACGGCGCTGCCGATGGCCCCGTAACCGACGATCAGGACGCTCTTGTCGGCGAGGGCGGGCCGGAAGCCGGTCCGCCACTCCTCCGCGTCCTGGCTGCGGACGAAGCCGGGGATGTCGCGCAGCGAGGCGAGGATGAGTGTGAGAGCCAGTTCGGCCGTACTCGCTTCGTGCACACCGCGGGCGTTGCAGAGCAGGGTGCCCGGCGGAAGCCCGGGCACCGCGGGCCGGACGTGGTCCATCCCGGCGGTCAGAGTCTGCACCACCCGGACGGACCTCATGTCCGGCAGCGGCCGGACGGCCACACCCGGGCTCTTCATGTAGGGCACGCCGTAGAACACACAGCGCGCCGGGTCCGCGGGGAAGTCGGGAGCGCCGTCCCAGTGGAGGTAGCGGAAGCCGCCGGGAAGGCCGTCGATCTCGTCGGGCGGTACGGGCAGCCATACGTCGGAAGTCATGGTCAGGAGGCTATGCCAAGGCTTCGAACACCAGCAGTTACTGTCGTGGGCCGGGGGCGGACGGCCCCCGGCCACGACAGGGGTGCGGACCCGGCGGGGCGGGCCTGATGCGCCCAGGAGGGGTGCGGGACCAGGTGAAGCGCAGGACAATCGGCGCGGGGGCGCTGTCGGTGGGGTCCGTCGGCCTCGGCTGCATGCCGATGAGCTGGGCGTACACCACCTCCCAGCAGAGCGGCGAGGGTTCGCTGCGTGCCGTGCACGCCGCCCTGGACGCGGGCGTGACGCTGCTCGACACGGCCGACATGTACGGCCCGTTCACCAATGAACTGCTGGTCGGGCGGGTACTGCGGGAGCGGCGCGGGGACGTCTTCGTGTCCACCAAGTGCGGACTGCTCGTGGGCGACCAGCACGTCGTGGCCAACGGCCGTCCCGGCTATGTGAAGCGGGCCTGCGACGCCTCGCTGCGGCGGCTGGGGACCGAGGTGATCGACCTCTATCAGCTGCACCGGGCCGACCCGGAGGTGCCGGTGGAGGAGACCTGGGGCGCGATGGCGGAGCTCGTCACCGCGGGCAAGGTGCGGGCGCTGGGCCTGTGCGCGGTGGGCGCCCGCGCGGAGCAGCAGTCGGAGCTCCGTGTGCAGCGCGCCCGGCGCCGGGCGCCCGGGGCCGTACCGCGGGGGATGCACGACGCGACGCTGCGCCAGTTGGACCGGGTGCAGCAGATATTTCCGGTCAGCGGGGTGCAGGCCGAGCTGTCGGTGTGGGCTCCGGAGGCCCTCGACACCCTGCTGCCGTGGTGCGAGTCGCGCGGCGTCGGCTTCCTCGCGGCGATGCCGCTGGGCAACGGCTTCCTGACCGGCACCCTGACGCCCGGCCAGGGCTTCGAACCGGACGACGTACGGGCCCGTCATCCCCGGTTCACGGCGGAGATGATGGCGGCCAACCAGCCGATCGTGGCGGGGCTGCGCCGAGTCGCCGACCGGCACGGGGCCACCCCGGCGCAGGTGGCGCTGGCGTGGGCGCTGGCGCAGGGGCGGCATGTGGTGCCGCTGCCGGGCACGAAGAAGGAACGCTGGGCGGTGGAGAACGCGGGGGCGGCGGCGGTGCGGCTGACCGACGGCGACCTCGCGGAGATAGCGGGGCTGCCGCCCGGACAGGGGTCCTGGGA
>JUEG02001268.1_pt1 | contig 11405 bp, 10 predicted proteins | sample 432341 | NCBI WGS metagenome assembly JUEG02 (sample SAMN02953476, study PRJNA257561) | rock porewater metagenome | biome: terrestrial; feature: Opalinus Clay rock; material: porewater; isolation source: Opalinus Clay rock BIC-A1 borehole | place: Switzerland: Mt Terri URL, St-Ursanne ...
TAATTGCCATTGTTGCAGCCACAGACACTAAGGCCGCTGCAAAACCCTGCGGGTACCCTTTCTTCTTCATTTCTGGTATTAATACACCGCCTAGTGCAGCAGCCCCTGCAACAGCAGATCCAGAAATCTCGGCAAAAATCATAGACGTTACTACGGTTACTTGTGCTAATCCTCCGACCGCAAAACCAACCAGACTCCCTGCGAAATTAACCAGCCGTTGGGATAAATTTACAGCACCCATTAGCTCTCCAACCACCATGAATAGCGGAATAGCCAGTAGTGGGAAATTATTCGTACCATCAAACAAAATAATCGGCAACATATCCATTGGAGCTCCGGTCATGAAAAACAGCGTTACCCCGATGACTGCTAAAGCAAAACCTATTGGTAGCCCTAATAGAACTAACCCCACAATCCCTCCGACAAGTACAGCTGCAATCATTGACTATCACCTCTTTTAAATGAATGTAATGACTCTGACAAAAGGCCTATGATTATAATCGCACTACCTATAGGAAGGATTAAATATGCCATTCCTTTACTGATCGGAAGGGATACTGTCTCAGCAGTCATTGCACCCATTGATAATTTAAAGCCTGTAATCATAATGAGTGCAAAGAAAATGAGCATCATTAGATTGAATAGCGTTTGGATAACTAAGCCGATTGAATGCGGAAGCATATCAAACAATGATTCAAAGCGAATATGGGTTTTTTGGAAAACTGCATAAGCAGATCCAAGAAAGGTGATCCAAACTAACGAAAATCCTGAAAATTCACCTGTCCAGGTTGCTGAATTTTGCAATATATAACGTGTGAATACTCCCCAAAACACACTTACCGTAATTGCAGCCATAAATATGACGAGTGTCCATTTTAATCCGGCAGTTATGGCTCGATCCATTCGACTTAGGAACTGCATGTGATTCTACCTCCTTAAGCTTTATCAATTTAATAACTCATGTCCCTTTATTCTAAGGTAAATCAAACGCTACAATAATAGAAGAAAGGAACATGAGTTGCCTCTTATAACTATAGTTTCTTGACTACTCTTTGGCAGCTTTCACGACTTTATCAACGAAGGCAGGATCGATAGATTGTTTGAGCAAATCGATGATCGGTCCTGTTTTGGCTTGGAATGCCGCTACATCTGCTGTGTTAACGACCATCCCTCCTGCCTTAAATTTGGCTAGGAGCTCATCCCCTACTTTTGATCCATATTCGCGCGTATAATCACCTGCGTCCACCGCTGCTGTTCTTAAGAGTTTTTGTTGCTCGGGCGTTAATTTGTCAAACCAAACCTTACTAGCAACTAGATACGTTGGTGTATAAGTATGATTTGTAAACGACAGATATTTTTGAACTTCGACAAAGCGTCCGGATTCAATTTGAGTTAATGGATTTTCCTGTCCGTCAAAGACTCCCTGCTGTAAGGCTGTAAATACCTCACTGAAATCGGCTGTTGCTGGATTAGCACCGAATTCTTTAAACATGGCTACTCGAAGTTTGCTTTCTGGTACACGGAGTTTAATTCCTTTTAAATCTTCTGGGACGTTAATAGGACGTTTGTTATTCGTAATTTGGCGGAAACCATTTTCCCAGAAACCTAGGCCGACCATACCATACTGCTCAAATAATGGCTGAAACTCAGTCTCCCACATTGGCCCATGGGCAAATTTCTCAACTGCCGCTGCATCTTTAAATAAGAACGGGATATCGAAAACTCCAAATTTAGGATCTATTTGGGCCATGACCGTTGAAGGTAGGGACATTTGGATTGATCCAGTCTTATGGGCATCAATAGCAGCTAGGTCTTTTGCCAATTGACTATCTGGGAATACTTGAACTGCTATATCTCCCTTGGAGCGCTCCTCTACGAGTTCTTTAAACTTAAGTCCCCCTTCAAAATGCGACGAACCTTTACTAGCACTAGAGGAAAGCTTAATCGTAACACTCGGCTTTTTAGCAGCATCACTTGCGGGTGCATTATCTGCAGGCTTAACCGCTGCAGGCGTTCCACACCCAATGAGTGCAATAGAGATTACTGACACGAGTATTGCCCCAAAAATACGGTTTTTCTTCATCAAAATAATTATTCCCCTCTCTTTTTCCAGTTTTCATCTGAACAAGTTCACTTTACTGTCACTCCGAACAAGGCACAGTGTTCCGCAATTAATTCTGACGCTCGTACCGGATTAAAAATACCGCATTGACATGGTTTAGAAAGTTCAATCCCTGCTTCTTCTGGAGTGATCTCCCCTTTTTTAATTTTACGAATTAGTCTACGAACAAGTCCTTGGGAAACCATAGCATGACCGCACATTGTCGTTAGCTGCGAGATTTCCTCTTCAAGGAGTTTCGACGTATTGCCAAGCACACCTAAAGAGTGTTCCATAGCATGAGGGGTGATTCCCGCTCTAGAACAACAAGAAAATAGTTTGTCAAAAAGGCCCGATGCAGTAATCGACATTCCTAGGTCTTGTTCGTTCAATTCCTGGAGTACGGCGGCCAAATCATCCTCACTCGTGAAAACAGCATGAGTTATCGTCCCTAGATGTTCATGCATGTCTTCGTAATCTAAACTGAATTGGTTACCGCGTTTTCCGTCTCCAAGATTTACTGGATTATGCCTCCGCGCGGTATCCAAAAAACCTTGTAATGCCGGTTTGCAATCTACATGATTAATGCCGCGAGCAGGCATCGAATGAACCACGAAATCATGAGCAAGATTATCCAGTGTACCCCGTCGATGTAATGTATGGGTCATGCTTATACCTCCTTTGCCAGTGGTCGTCCCAGACCATTATTAACTTTACCATTTGGCGGCACCGGCCAATTCAGCGATTTCAAGATTGGTATTGTCGGTATGGATCCATCCTCATTAAACCGTGTAATTAAATCCACGCTAAATACACAGTCAACTCCTGATGCAGCAGCCCGAATCGTTTGCAATATTATTTCAGCACGCTCAATAGGCACAATCATTTCAATAATGGCTGATAGGACTTTCTCATTAAGGACTTCATCCTTAAATTTCCCGGTTGATGGATCTGCCATGACCTGAGTGCAAGGATTATTAGGTTCAAATTCAACACCGAGTTTAGCTAAAGGCATGGCAACTTTTTCAACGTCATAGAATCTCGCGCCAACTGCAGGACGACCCATCTCACAGGCAATCCCTACAAAACCACGTTGAATCCGACCGGTAACCTCGTTGGTTTTCATTTCTTCAGTCCCACGACCCGGTACTCCCGTATCAGGATGAACCACTAATGGATCACTAAAATTTGCTCTAAGCGTCCGCGGCCATGTGTACTTCGGCATAAATAGTGCATCTGTAGTACAGACACTTGCCCTCAAACAAACACCACAATCAACACATTCATCCTCGTTGATTTCATAGTACAAATGTCCAGTACTTTCATCCCGCCGACAAGAGGATATATTACCTAATGTACAATATTCGACGCACTGCCCACACGCCGCACACTTCTTCTCGTCAATACGCATTCGCAACAACCCCCTTTTATATAGCTAATAAATCAGCGAAACTAAATGCCGATGAAAGCGGCCTATCTATTTCGGATTCTGCTTGCCGGATTAGCAAATTGGCCAGTACTCCAGCCTGACAGATGTTCCCTAGAAATAATACGCCCCGGACGGTTTTACCACGCATCACCACCTTTTTATAGTTGGTGTCCTGATGATTGATCAGAATTTGATCGTGGCTACCTCCTTCAATATCTCCTACAGATATAAACGGAATGTCCGCGATTTCAACTGAATTCATAGCGGCAGTAAAGACGAAGGGCTTATCGAAACCCAACATATTCCACGCGGCAAGCTGACCATGTTCTACGGCAACTGGCCAGATAGCTGGAACGACATGAGATTCACTACCGGAATCATACACTTCGGCAACATCACCAGCTGCATAAATATCAGGTATCGATGTCCTCAAGTATTCGTCTATTACAATACCGCGCCCGACTTTAACTCCAGCCGAAGCAGCCAGAGCTGTATTAGGGTTAACGCCTACTGCCATAACGATCAAATCACACGTTACCATTTCATCTTCCAACTTGACACCGACAATTTTTCCTTCACACACTTCGATCTCTTCAACACCAGTACCAATCCGTAGATCAATCCCCTTGGCCTCAATCTGTCTTTCGATAATACGTGCAGCAGTTTCATCGAGTTGGCGTGGTAGGATATAAGGCAATTTCTCAATTACCATAACCTTCAAACCGCGCTTGCGAAGTGCTAGCGCAGCCTTTAGACCAATTAAACCAGCTCCGACAACAACAGCTGCTTTAGCCTCAGTGGCAGCGTCAATTATTGTGCGCGTCTGCTCCATTGTCCATAGCACGTGAACTCCGCGAGCATCGGCACCTTTAATCGCCGGTACTACTGGTGAAGAGCCAGTCGCTATCAGTAATTTGTCGTAGGGTATCTTTTCACCGGATACTAACAAGACTACTTTTTCTTCTGCTAAAATTTCTTGAACGGTCTCGCCCATCCGACATACAATGCTTTTCTCGGCAAACTCTTCCGCCGTTTGACGAATTGAATCCTGAGGGGAATACTTACCACTGAGAATATCCGGCAAATCAATGCGACTATAAAAGAAATCGTGTTCATCCGTAATCATCGTAATGGGAACTTTACTATCCAAACTTCTTAGCGTATTGGCGGCAGCTGTTCCCGCCGCCCCCTGACCAATTATTACATACATTTAAATCGCCTCCACTTTACTTGGTGGCAGCAACTTCTGCTAAACTATGTGGGATCTGCTTGAAATCCGACAGCGGTAGCAATTGCCCTCCTGATTTAGCCATCATAGTTTCACCAAGCAAGGTAGCCATTTGGCTATCTGACCATACAGATTCAATTCCGACAAAAGTCGTGATGCCTGATGTAGCAAACGCAACAGCTGTGGCTAAGGTCTTGTTATGAGCTAATTCCGGCAGAATAGCAAACACAGGCATGCCACAAGAAGCAACACTTTTTGCCATCGCCAGAAACTCACCGGCATCATGGCAAGAACCAATATTTAATACTGGGGGGGTACCAGAGGGCAGAACCTTTTTCAATCCTTCATGAGTCCTTGGGTAATTTCCGTTACACAGGCCGGCTTTTGCCAGTGAAATCCCAGCACAGCCAGCGCTAACTACCATATATCCTTGACTAATTAGGTCAGTAGCCATAGCAGTTACTCCCTTATCTTGAGTGGCGCTAATATTACCGCATCCTCCAACATATACAAGACCTTGAACAAGCCCCTGATGATATCCTTGATTAAGTGCTTCAAACAATTCAACGCTGTTGGTTGCTGTATGACCTACCGCCATAACCGTTTCGATTTCAGGGATATCGACATGTCTGCCCGCCCTGCGGTTAAAGGCCTTTACTGCCAAATCAATAGCCTCCGTCATGTCCTTAAAGTCATTTACAGTTGCATACACTACAGGAATATCTAACTTTTTGGCAAGGTTAACCACAGCCGGCATGACGCATTGACTACCCAGCACCAGCAAGTCAACCACGCCGGTAAGCAATGGAGTTTCCTGTGAATCATAGTTAGTAACCACCGGTAAATTGAACTCTCCACTAAGTTCGTTTCCACACATGGCTACAACATTGACAGGTTCACCAGTTCTTGCTACAGCAGCGATTACATCTTTAGTTACTTTGGGTGCGACGTGTCCGTGTATAACAATATTAATACGATCAGCTTGTAGTACTCCCATATTCACCGAAGTATCATCCACAACGGCATTTCCATACTCTGTTGCTTTCGCTTGACCAATCGCTTGCAAAGCGGTGGTAGCACTCTGTCCGATGGCAGCCAGCCTATCGGCAGTATCTATTGCCATCATGGTATCCTTTACTGTCATTACCTGAATCATTGTATTATTGTCAATTTCCGAACCAAATTCTAAAGCTAGCTTAACGAGCGCAGCGGAACCATCCTCAACGCGTTGCAGAAAATAATTTACCACTAACTCATGCTGATCACGACCACAAATAGTAAGTTGATCTTCGGTAGCAAAGGGATTAACCCGACAAGGGCCTTCTTGACAATCATTACAGCAAATTGCCATTCGTCCAAAACCGCATTGTGGTTGCATTGCTTCCGCCCGGTCCCAAGCTAATTCAACGCTTTTGCGATGAGCCTTAATCAGCATTTGGTTTACAGCCGAGTCGGCAGATTTTTTACGTACTTCTTTCATTTTGACTCACACTCCCGTATAAAATCCACGCTTATTACGTCTGATAAATTTGCCGTCGGAACAGCTGAAGCAAACACGGCAAAACGACCGCGTCTTTCAATAAGTACTTTGATATACACATCCTCTTCACCATACACCAAAGCTCCCGTGGGACATGACTCCACGCAGGCTGGCGCTTCCATATGTGCACAAGCATCACATTTTACTGCGACTTTATAAGCAGGAGAGGGTGTAATCACCCCAAACGGGCAGGACATAACACACATCCAGCACCCTCTACATTTTCCTTGATTTACAAAAATCGTATTCGTTTCCGTATCCCTCACCATCGCGCCTGACGGGCAAGCACGCAGACATAGGGCATCCTGGCAATGGCGACATTGCAATGGAAAGCTAGCTCCGGTAATACCAAAAACTCCAACCCTTGCAACAGGTTTTGGACTTTCCTGCATCGCCCCAACGAGCGTCTTTGATACCGAATCTCGTTCTACTGCACAACTCAGCTCACATGTTTTACAGCCAAGACATTTTTCCTTATCAACCCATACACGCTTCATAGCGATCCTCCTTGTACCTAGTGCCGCTTTAAATAACAATTGTCGCGACGTTTCTTCATTTGTTCTTATGAGTGAGCATTCTCGATGCAATAATCACCGCTTGTTCAGTGGCATCGGGATTGGCAATACCTTGCCCTGCTATATCAAATGCAGTACCGTGAGCAGGAGTTGTTATTACATAGGGAAGGCCACCAGCGACAGTTACTCCGAATTGAAAACCCATTAATTTCAAAGCGATTTGCCCCTGGTCGTGAAACATGGTTACCACAGCATCATACTGCCCTTTAAAAGCATTAATGAAAATGGTATCCGAAGGATAAGGCCCCATAGCTACTATGCCTTCCTCCTTGGCAATTTCAACAGCCGGGGCTATGATTTCGATTTCTTGTCGACCACAAAGACCACTTTCACCACCATGAGGATTAACTGCAGCCACAGCAACACGTGGATTTACAATACCTGCCTTTAGAAGAGTTTGGTGGACCATACGAATTGCTCTTAAAATTGTATCGATGCTTAGATTAGCGCACACACTTTCCAACGGAATATGACTTGTGACCCGTGACGTCCAAAGATTATTCAAAACATTCATTTCACCAGCAGGCTTATTCCACTCTAAGTAATGAGCAATTAACTTTTGCTCGTCTTCAAAATCATGACCACCGAACCTTAAAGCAGCTTTATGAAGCGGAGCATAGACAAACCCATCAATAAGCCCATTTTTCATAATTTTTACAGCGGTGATCAACATATCGCCAGTTACTTTACCGGACACTTTGTTAATTTCACCAAGTTTTAGGTCTGTTGGATCAAAATTCTTTTGATCCAACAAAGGAAACGCCTTACCCCATTTCGCCTGCGACACTTCTTCAATAATCTCGACCGGAAAGTCTACCTTTGCAATTTCCTTCCCCATCTCCAGTACCCTTGCGTCTCCAATTAACACTGGCCGACAATGTGCTTTAAATTTATCTTCAGCACATAACTTGGCTATAAGCTCTGGTCCAATTCCTGTGGCATCACCTAACAAAATACCTAAAATTGCCTTAATAATCATCCCTCCTAATCTTTAAGAGAATTGCAACACTTAATTACATCGTTGACTTACGCGTACGACCTATGGTATTGCAATATTCATGCCTAATTAAAGTCCATTTGGAAACAATAAAAAACTAGCTAAGAGCTCTCTTATTAGGGCATTGTCCAAATGTTCACATAATTTTTACGAATCTTATAGCTTTGTTACTTGTTCATTCTGTTCACTATTGTTCATTTCGTTCATATTATGAGGTCTTCACCTATCTCTTTCAGACGTTTCCATAACGTAGTGCGACTTATGCCTAATTTTGCAGCAGCCTTACCATAATGGTAGTCTGTTTCTTCCAATACCTTAATTAAATATTCTTTGTCGAGTGGACTACTCTTTAACTTGACAACGACACTTTTTTGCGCCCCTTTAGGACGAGCCAACGCAACTTCTATTTCCTGAAGGTCGAGAACACTTCCTTTGCTAAGTACTGCCAACCGTTCGGCAATATTTCGTAATTCACGTACATTCCCTCGCCATGCATGTTCCATTAACTTATTTTGAGCCGCCTGACTTATCTCTTTACATTCCTTATTAAATTGAACGCAATATATTTTAAAGAAGTAATTCATAAGCAGCATGATATCCTCACCACGTTCCCTTAGAGGCGGAATAGCCAGTTTTAATATATCCAGACGATAATATAAATCCTCGCGAAATACGCCTTCCTCCATAAGCTGAAATAAGTCCTTATTTGTGGCAGCAATTATCCGAACATCTATAGGTATTACCTTATCATCGCCGAGGCGCATAATTTCGCGTTCCTGTAACACTCTTAGCAGTCGACCTTGCAACTTCGGTGCAATATCAGAAACTTCATCGAGAAAAATAGTGCCCAAGTGGGCAAGCTCAAATAAGCCAATTTTGCCACTTCGTGCCGCCCCTGTAAAAGCGCCTTCTGTGTATCCAAATAATTCACTTTCCAGCAGGTTTTCGGGTAGCGCTGCACAATTTACTGCCACGAAGGGTCCTTTACAACGGTTGCTCCCATTATGAATACTCTGAGCAAATACCTCTTTCCCGGTACCTGTTTCTCCCACGATAAGTACATTAGAGCCCACTTTACCAAATTCGCGAGCAATGTTGATGGTGTCTTTAATTATTTGAGCAGTACCAATAATATCGCTAAATTGCGACTTGGCGATATGTCCACGGCGATATATCTTCTCGCGGATTTTACCTTCTAGTTCTCGAAGTTCGGCAACGGGTTTCAAAGTTATTACCGCCCCAGATGTTTCTCCAGCGATAACGATTGGCACCTTATTAATCACGATCTGGTGGTTGTTTACCAGCTGTATTTCCCCAATCTCACCACGTCCAGAAATTAACACTTTACCTAAATCGAGTTGCGGTAAAGCTTTCTTGATTTTCTTCCCAATTGCTCCATCCTTAAGACCTGTTATCTTAATTGCGGCCATATTCACCAAGTTGATTTCCCCTTTGGCGTCTACAGCAATAATCCCTTCATCTGAATAGTCTAATATGGCCCTAAATTGTTCTGCACGCTCTTGTTCCTGACGTCGTATTGTCGCCACTCGCTTTGCTTCATTTAAAGCATAATAAATTGCTTCACGCCCTGATTCAACGTATAGGCTATTCATACCAAGACGTTGGGCGATTTTGCAAGACACTACGCCACCAATCACAGTATTAATTCCTTGTTGTTTAAGCTTCAATATACTTGGCTCAGCCTCATCTTCATCATTTACTTCAACAATTGATAATTCAACATCCATGAGCTTTTCAATTCTCTTGGCTCCGTATAACATATGATATGACCCAACTAAACCAATCTTCCGATCATTAAATCGTACTGCACATTCTTTTACAGAATGCATAATATCATAACCACTTACTGGAAGTTCCACAACTTGGGTATTCGATAACCTGTGTTTTAGAGCGGCAGCTGTAACTCCCCTGGCGATAATTACATCCGATTTAATGTCTCGGCCTATAATAGGCCGAATTCCGATACTAATAATAGTTTCAAATTCCCACATGCTATCGTCTTGCTCTTGAATCATACTTACAATTAACTCGGCCATGCTTGGATAGGGTATAACAAAAATAATCTTGCCCATTTCATCACCTCAAAATATAAAGTAACCAGAGTCGCTTGGCGTTTGACTAAAGCTCACTGGTCACCTTTTTATTTTCGTTACTTGTTAAGCCGCTTTCTTTGCTTGTTTAACCTCAATTAGCACCGTAATACGGACTTATATTCCTATTACATTACGGAAGGTAACCAAGTACTAATGATTGGTATGTAGGTAATCACCGCTAAAATCCCCAACATAACTGCTATATAGACTTTTAGATACGGAAATGTCTGAACTAAAGGAACATTTCCCACGGAACACGCTGTCAGTAAAACAGACGCAACCGGTGGTGTTTGCTGACCAATCCCAAGGTTTATGGTTATTACGATCCCGAAGTGAATCGGATCAATACCCAAGGTGTGAATCAATGGCATTAATATCGGAATAAGCATAATTATCGCTGCTGCAGAATGCATGAACATCCCTACGATCAAGAAGAATACGTTTAGGATCGCTAAAACGGCAATTGGATTACTTGTTATTGTCGTCACCCAGGTAGCTAAACTCTGAGGGATTTGCTCACTTGTTAAAAACCACCCAATCACTGCCGATGCCGAAATAATAATCATCACAACGGCTGTCTGATTCGCAGCTCTCAGTAATAGTTCCGGGATATCTTTCAGCTTTAATTCCTTATATATAACCGTACCGATAAATAATGCGGCAATAGAGGCGACAGCTGCCGCTTCCGTCGGGGTAAATATTCCGCCCCAAATACCACCGAGAATAATAAAAGGGATGGTTAGTGCCCAAAATGCTTCTTTAAAGGTCTTTCCAACAGCCGGAAAAGAAAATGTAGAAGCGGCTTCCCATTTATGTTTACTAGCAAAAAAGTGATTTACTGTCATCAATACAATTCCGACAATCAATCCCGGGATAATACCCGCGATAAACAAATCCGATACACTGACACCCGCCATAACCCCATACAGAATCATTGGAATGCTAGGGGGTAGGATAATTGCCATTGTTGCAGCCACAGACACTAAGGCCGCTGCAAAACCCTGCGGGTACCCTTTCTTCTTCATTTCTGGTATTAATACACCGCCTAGTGCAGCAGCCCCTGCAACAGCAGATCCAGAAATCTCGGCAAAAATCATAGACGTTACTACGGTTACTTGTGCTAATCCTCCGACCGCAAAACCAACCAGACTCCCTGCGAAATTAACCAGCCGTTGGGATAAATTTACAGCACCCATTAGCTCTCCAACCACCATGAATAGCGGAATAGCCAGTAGTGGGAAATTATTCGTACCATCAAACAAAATAATCGGCAACATATCCATTGGAGCTCCGGTCATGAAAAACAGCGTTACCCCGATGACTGCTAAAGCAAAACCTATTGGTAGCCCTAATAGAACTAACCCCACAATCCCTCCGACAAGTACAGCTGCAATCATTGACTATCACCTCTTTTAAATGAATGT
>JUEG02000180.1_pt1 | contig 11380 bp, 9 predicted proteins | sample 432341 | NCBI WGS metagenome assembly JUEG02 (sample SAMN02953476, study PRJNA257561) | rock porewater metagenome | biome: terrestrial; feature: Opalinus Clay rock; material: porewater; isolation source: Opalinus Clay rock BIC-A1 borehole | place: Switzerland: Mt Terri URL, St-Ursanne ...
TATACGTTCAAATCGCGTTACATTGTTCCCAAACCGGAATTCTCCTTGACTGATTTAATCCATAAATCCGTGGAAGGGATGATGGAAGAATCCTCGAGACTTTCCGTCTTATGCGCGAAGTTGGCATTAGAGGACGCAGGATATCAGATTAGTAAGGCTGAAAAACACATGCAGGTTAAGGGATTGGAAAACTGTCCTATCATCATCGGTACTGGCATGAGCAGCCTGCAAACCGCTCTGGAATCCTACTCAGCTCATATGGTTGGAGTAGAAATGTCCGAGTCTGAGTCTAATTCTGAGTCTAGAACTGGTTCTAATCCTAATCCTAGAACAGCCGGATCTGGAACTCGGTTCAACAGAATGGTTATTCCCATGCTGATGACTAATTCGCCTGCTGCCTGGATTTCGATACTATTTGGACTGAAAGGGTTCAATTATACGCTCAATGCCGCCTGCGCCTCAGGGACGTTTGCTCTTGGTGAAGGGTATAGAACTATTTTATCCGGCAGAAGTGATGTGATCTTAGCAGGTGGGGTCGAGGCCCTAGTAGAAAAGAATGGGGCCATTATGAGAGGGTTTGATATGCTGTCAACCCTTACCAGAGCTATGGACGGAAGGCCTCAGCCTTTTTCTCAGCAGAGAAGCGGGTTTTTATTCAATGAAGGGGCAGGTTGTGTTCTCGTTCTTGAGGAGCTGGAAAGGGCTCGGAACAGAGGGGCCGACATTTATGCGGAGGTCGTTGATTACAAAGCGTGCAGTGATGCTCACAGTATTGTGCAGATGGAGCCCTCCGGGGACAGTATCACTGGGCTTTTTCAGAAGGTGACCCAGGGGATCCGGGTTGACTATTTAAATGCTCATGGTACGGGGACCTTGGCTAATGATGACATTGAAGCCCAAGTTATACAACGGATCTTTGGAGCTAAAAGCACTCAGCCGTACATTAATTCTACTAAAGGGATCCTAGGTCACAGCATTGGAGCCAGCGGAGCCCTTGAGGTGGCAGTAACGGCCTTATCGATCAAAGAGTCGAGAATCCATGGGAACCTAACGTCTGAGCCGATGGATAATCTGAATCTACCACTAGAGACAATTGAGACTCCAATTGACTATGCACTATCTGCTTCCTACGGCTTTGGGGGGCATAATGCCCTGATCCTACTGAAGAGGTATGAAGAGAATGAGTAAGGTCATGATTACTGGAGCCACAGGATTTATCGGTAGTCATATTGCTAGGGCCTTCTGTGAAAGCCAGGTTAGTGTAGGCTGTTTGGTAAGAGAAGGCAGCAGCCTGGTCAACCTTGAGGGTCTGCCTGTCGAGATAAAGACTGGAGATATTAAAAACATAGAAGATTTAACTAAGGCTTTCGCTGGCTATGACTGGGTGATTCATAATGCTGCCAAAGTATCCGACTGGGGGAATTATGATGAGTTTTATCAGACTAATGTAACTGGCACAATCAATGTACTAACTGCTTGTGTGCAGGCCGGGATCAAGAATGTCCTGATAACAGGGTCCAATTCCGTATACGGCGAAGAGAACACCTTGCTCGTAAAGGACGAAACGTCGCCCTATAATTCGCATTACCAGTACTTTGGAGACCGTTTTTTCCCCTGTAAGTTAAATTTCTATCGCGATACTAAAGCCCTGGCTAAAAAAGAAGCCCTCGAATTTGCAGGCGCGTTTGATTTAAACCTGACCCTATTAGAGCCGGTTTGGGTGTATGGTGAGAGGGAATTAAACGGGGGATTTTATGAATACCTAAAAACAGCCATGACTAGAATTCCCTTGGTACCAGGAGCAAAGCAGAACAAATTCCATGTCATCTATGCCGGAGATCTGGCCAGAGCTTATGTCCTAGCCTATACAAAACAGCTCACAGGTGTAAATTGTATTCTAGTTGGCAACGAACAGGCGGAAAGCATGGACAGAATTTATGGGTTATTTTGTTCCGAAGCAGGACTTAAAAAACCCGGGAATCTTTCTAAGAGCCTGAGTTATCCCATTGCTTTGCTGATGGAGCTTTTATACACTGTGGTTAAAGCTCAAAGTCCCCCACTTCTAACCAGGGGGCGGGTTAACATGTTCTACGACAATTTAGAGGTTTCAGTGGCGAAGGCTGAGCGGCTTCTAGGGTTTAGAAACGCCTATAGCCTTGAGGAAGGCATTAAAAAAACGGTCCTATGGTACAAAGAACAAGGTCTGATCTAAAAGGGATATGAAATGGGGTAGGCCTGTGATCAAGATAAGAAATGTTACTGGCTGGCAAAAAACAAGGTTTAACCTGAAACTGAAAATAAGCATCTTTTTTCACTATATCCCGGTGCTTTTCAAAAGAGAGATTACCTTTACAGGGTTTATCCTGCTCTTAAAAAGGCTGTTGCTTTTTGTGTCTAAGATGCAGCACAATAAATTTGTTAATATCGACGGTAAGACAAGGTTAGGTCTCTACGTACCAGGTTATCCATCCCAGGCTTTTTACACTGCCTGTCATAAATTCAGTCAGTTCACTGAAAAAATGCCCTGCACCACAGTCTTGTTATCGATTACCTCCGCCTGCCCCTATCATTGCAATTACTGTTATCAGAAGTTAGATAAGGGCAAGGATGTCGAGCTAGAGACGTTGATCAAGACCGTAAGAAAGCTGCAAGAGATGGGAATTGCTTTTTTCAATATTGAAGGTGGAGAGCCCTTTATTGTTTATGAGCGGTTAAAGAGCCTTTGCTCAGCTATTGACGCCAGATCGGAAATCTGGATCAATTCCACGGGCGCTGGGATGACTCCAGAAAAGCTTGCAGAACTTAAAGTGTTGAACGTGACAGCCATTATGTTTTCTCTACACAGTCCCGATTCTGATACGTTTAATCAGTTTATGGGGGACGATTCTGCCTGGGATACTATGGAGAAAGGGGTTAAGATGTGCCACAAGACGGGCCTGGCGGTGGCGTTTAATACCTGTCTGATGCGAGACGACTTTTATAGTGGTAATTTTGAGAGGATTATGGAGGCGGCCAAAGGCTTTAGGGCCTGTCTTATCCAGATCATTAAGCCAAAACCTGCCGGAGGGTGGTTGGAAAAAGGAAATATCGAGTTTACCCCTGAGGATCTTAAGTATATTAAGAACAGGGTGAATCAATACAATTTGGAAGTAGAGTTCTCTGAGTATCCTGCAATCTCGGCTCAGATTATCGAGGAAGATAAAGCGGTGTTCGGCTGTACGGCTGGAGGTACGGATAGATTTTATATCAACGCCAAGGGGGATTTACAGCCCTGTGAGTTTCTCAACATATCTTTTGGTAATATCATGGTGGATGAATTTGAGGATATTTATCAAAAAATGCGCAATAGCTTCGCCTGGGGTGGAGAATGTCATCTATGCGAAAGTTGCTCAAAGGAGATTTATAAGCTATATCTAGGAAATGATTTGAAATCTCTTCCGCTTCCTCCTGCTCTTTCAGAGAAGATCTACAATTCTTGGGACCGTGGAAAGAAAACGGATTTGTATGAGAGGTTGGAGAAGATGAAGTAGTGAAGTGAGTGGATATGTTTCCGTGAACGATGCATGTTGAGACCGTAATCCTGTTGCAGAGGCGGAATACTTGATGAATAGCGGGTTTGCGGGATTATAGATGGAATCATGTTTTGATGTGAAAGGATGCTTTCACGTCTTTTCTTTTGTAGAATATTAATAGGCTTGCCCATTTTATATAGATGATGAAGGAATGTTGATGAAAAATGTTAGGATTATACCGGCTATTCCTAAAGAAAATAAAAAGCTTAGGGTTGCCGCCTATTGCCGGGTCAGCACATTTGGGCCGGCGCAACTGCGCAACTGCGCAGCTTGGAGTTTCAGATGAAAACCTATACGAAGATGATCCGAAGTCATCCCGATTGGCTTTTTGCCGGAGTGTTCTGTGACGTCGAAAGCGGACTGCGGCGAAGCGGCAGAACTGGGCTGGACAAAATGCTCATGAAAGCGGCAAAGGGTAAAATCGATTACATTGTCACCAAATCAATCAGCAGGCTGTCAAGAGATACTCTGGAGGTTTTGAAAGCCTTCTTCTTGGAGCCAGGGGAAAGTAATCTGGATACCACAAGCATAAGCATGATGGAATTCGTATTGTACTCAAAATTCTCATGCCTGGACTTATTCTTAAAAAAAACGTGCAGACCGAGTTCGTGGCAAATCTTCAGGATTGCGGCATAACCGAAGTTTTTTCTGTTGTCGGTACCGGGAGAAAGCTTCTCGTTCATATTGATTGACAAGGTTACCTTTTTCTCTATTCAGCTATGCCGTTAAACTAACGAGTAGTTAAACTGTACTGTGTCAATGGTGAAGTCATTATTCTATACTTTTGAACATTGAATAAGGTGAGAAACCGATATATAATAACAGTGAAAAGTGCAGGTTGGAAAGAATTTGCAGGAGGAAGAAGCCGTTGAAAGAGAAAAATGATTTTGTAATTTGGTCACTGGCTTTCTTCTTTGGTTGGGTTCTCGCTTTTCCTTATTTCGGATCGGTTTTAGCAGCTGTGGCACCTGTGGCTGATCAAGACAGGGCGTTTTTGGTATCCATATTTTTATTATTCCACGCCTTGGGCTATCTTACGGGATCTTTCGTGCTTAGGGAACAGATGCTCTGGAAAAAAATCATGTTCCGGGCCCTTTTGGCTATGCTCACTGTCAACACAGCCTTGTGGTTTTCTCCAGGGGGACTATGGCTGCCGGGTATGGCTCTTTTAGGCTTCGTTTCTTCCTTTTACGTGCTGGGATGGAGCTACCTTATCAGGACCTATGCCGATTCCAAGGAAATATTGAAAGTCATTATTAATATGATTATCAGGGCGAACCTGATTACCATACTGCTGATCTTTCTTTCTACAATCATTACTCCCGCCCTGGTCAGAATAATGGTCATTATCCCCTTACTTGCGGCATTATGGTTGCTTTGGAATACTTCCCCGACAATCAGCCCCCGATCATTACCCTGTGCGGAAACAAAAAAGACTTTCCCCTCAATCCTCACCCTATTACTGTGCCTGCTTATTGCCGGACTGTATCTGAATACCGGCTTTATGTTCGTTATTATTCACTTTTCTTATCCTGTAATGGGATCATTCCCCCTTTTTTTGACCTACTACAAGTACGTCCCTTATCTCCTGCTATATTTTGTGTTATTACGTTTTCATGAAAGGATTCAGCTTCGCTATCTGATTTACGTGGGCGTATCCTTGCTTGGCCTTTCTTTTATATCCTTTGCACTTTTGGGAAATACCATAGGAGGGTTTTTTCTTACAATTACTGCTAATGAGGTCGCTTTTGCCCTCATTAACATTTTTATCTGGACTCTCCTGGGGGAACTCTCTTATCATTACGGTTATCCCTACCGCTTCTTCGGCTTTGGTTTGTTTGCCAATATCGCCAGCACCTTTACGGGTGGTATGATCGGCAGCTACCTGCTTCATGACGGTCACTCCCCGAGAGTATTTACTGCCATGTTTGCGGCAACCGCTGTTTTTCTCACCTTGATCATTATACCCTGGTTAAATGAACGGGTGATGAAAGACACCCAAGGGATAGAGCCGCCGCAATGGCCGGAATCCGATGAAAAACTAATTGCGATGCTCTCCCGGGAGGCCGCCCTTACACCAAAAGAAACGGAGATTATCGCGTTGCTGTTAAAGGGCCTCTCCAACCGAATAATTGCCGGCCAGCTCTACATCAGTGAAAATACCTTGAAAACACACCTGCGCAATATCTATCGAAAATTTGGCGTAGGACAAAAGAGAGAACTCCTTTCCCAGGTTGTCAGCAGGCAATCCATGGGAGGCGGTACAGGACAAAATACTCCCCCGTAAGAATTCTCCGAGTGAGATATTACTCCAGAAAGCGTTCACCCTTAAGGGTGATTTTTTTTATTTCCACCTAAATACCCCATAAGGATGATAGATGACAACGCTACCCGGTGTTAGTCTTGAAAACACACTGGATTTTAAAAGGAAAGCGATGATTGTATGGACAGGGACACCCGGAAAGTCCTCCTGCTTACTTTTTTTGTTTACCTAGCCTTAATCGCGGCAACTTCCTACCTGCTGATTTTTCGCAACTTCTGAGTTAAGCCCGATGAAACTGGATTTAAAAAAGCAGACTTGAGGAGTGATGCTAAGCAGGATGGTAACTGTAACAAAACACGGAGAGCACCGGCTTCTTGAAAGATGTTGATAGTATTCTGTGTATATCAAAAGAACGGCGCGTGAAAAACGGGATGGATTCTTGTTAAGGGAACTTAGGCTTAAAAAATAGGAGGGGTTTTATGTATTGCCGGCAATGCGGTGCTCTTTTATCGGAAAATGCAAGATTCTGCGCTTCCTGCGGACGTGGTGCGCAAAATCAGCAGACCCAAACCGCGAAGCCAAATTTTGATCAGCGTCTCGTGGGTTTTAGTTCGAAAATAAGCGAACCGGCGTTTGCAAAATACATCAAAAACACCAACAGGTGGTCTGTCATTTTTACGGTTATTTTAGCCGTCGCCGCCATCGTCGGATTTACCATTGCCGGTGAGATGGGGGTGGATGGCATGGGGAATCCCGAGTCCCTTTATATAGGGCTTGCCGTCGGCGGGATGTTTGTTGTCATCGCGATGGTCCAGATCATCGGCAGGAAGCGGAGCAAAACCTGGGACGGGACGGTGGAGGATAAAAAGATTCAAAAGAAAACTGAGCGACAATATCATGGGAACAACGATTACAGCATTGTGGATTATCTTGAGTATTCAGTCATCATTCGTAGCGATCATGGGAAAAAGCATGTAATAAAAGCAAAGAACGACGACACCCTCTACAATTATTACCACGTCGGCGACCGGGCGCGCCATCACGCTGGGCTGCGTTCCTATGAGAAGTATGATAAATCCGGAGACAAATTCATCCCGTGCAACGCTTGCGCGAGTTTAAATGACATTCATGACGACTACTGCTTCCGTTGCAAATGCCCGCTGCTGAAATAGGCGGCAAAGTGATGATTCTATATTTCTGAAACGGAGGGTCAAAAATGAGCAAATTCTGTAAAAACTGCGGCGCACAGCTTGCGCCCGATGTAAAACTCTGTGCTTTATGCGGGACAAAAACGCAAACATCCGAACAGCGGCAGACCGGGGTGGCGGGAGACATGCCGGCCGCCGGTACAACTCCAGCCGCAGCGAAAAAGCGAGGGCTTCCGGTAAAAAAGATATGGCTACCCATAGCTGCCATAGTGCTTGTCGTTGCACTTGCAATCGGCATCCTACCGGGACTTTTCGGCGGCGGTGATTCGGTCAAAGACGGGATCGTGGTGGAAAAAAAGATAACAGCACAAAAGGAGACTCAGGTAGGCGATATCGCAAAAGATGGATGGGAACTGCAAATTTTCCCCGCTACATTTGATGAGGACGTACAGCTTGCCATGACCGTTTTGTCGGAGGAAAAAGCAAGAGCCCACAGCACAGACGGCTTCGTATTCTACGGCAGCCCGGTGGAGATTAAGATCTCCGGCAAGGAAAATGTGCGTCTGGGGGAACCGGTTCCCGTAACAGTGAAAATACCGAAGGAGCTGCTGAAGGATATCGCAGCGGAAGAGTTGTTCTTCGCCTATTATTACGACGGTGTGTGGGAGTATTACATGCCGGACAATGTAAATCTCCAGGATGGCACGGCAACCCTTAACGCCCATCACTTCAGCTTCCTGGGCTTCGGCAGACCTTCCGAGGACGAGCAGATCAAAACTTATGCCAAAAACTACGCCGCCTTGCAGTGGGAGAGTGAACAAAAGACGAAGAAGCTGACCGACGCCTTAAGCCGCCAGTTCGACGACCTGTTCACTTCCATGGGAGTGAACAGTAATTCAGTGCGTAACCAACTTGCTGCCGATGTCATCTCCTATCTTGAAAATGCGACTATAGAATCCGGTGGCGTAGCCCCTATTGATGCCCTTGCCCAGATGGCCAATGCGGCCAGTAAAGGACAGGCGGGGATGCAGGATTTTCAGAACAAGCTTCTGGAATTCACTGGAAAAGGGTTGGCTGTCTGCCTGGAGAAGATACAAAATGCTCCTGGCGAATATGTCGACAAATTCGCCTCCGACGTCAATATCCTCGGCAACCTGTCCTCGGCGCTGGGATTTTTAGTGGAGGGAGACAGTGAGGGTGCAGCGGGATCCATAGCCAATATGCTCAAAGGTTTAAGCCCTGTTGTGACCTTGGCCGATTCCGCACTGAATTATATCAAGGAGAGTGCCGATAGTGCGATTGACTATTGGACCCAGGGAGAGATAGAAAAGGCCTACCAAGTCTATATTGGCGGTGGTGCCGGTAAATACGGCTATGAAAGCGGACTTGAGGGAGATATCAACGGCATATTCACCACGCTAGGAGGCGGTGAGCGGATGATGAATATCAAGATGATAAAAAAATACTGTGAAAAATACGGACTGAAAGAGAGCGAGCTGACCCAGGCCGAAAGAAACCGGATTATTGCTAATGCAATGACCGTCCTGCAAAGAAACTTTGACAATCGGAAAATCTCAGAAGCAGAAATAGAAAAGAAACAACAAGCCGAAGAAGCCTTTATTGCCCAATTGAAACAAGAGGGTCTACTCAGTGCTTCAATCTATCAACAATTCTTCGGTGTCGATAAAAACCTCCGTAATTTCAGTATAGGTGATCGACTAGCCCGTTTATATAAGCTTAAGGCTACCGTTCTTAGCATCATGGATCAAGAGGTTGCAGAAGGCATATCCGATGAATTCCTGGCCAAGGCTATAGCCCAATGGATTTACTGGAACGAGAAAGGTGATCGCTCAGGGTTTTACAAATACATGAGAGATATGGGATATATAAAGGAACCCGTACCTTTAGAAAAGCCGCCCGTACAATCCGAAAAAACAACTGATCCGCCTTTAGAGGAAGAAAAACCGGGAACAACCGATCCGGTCAAACTGGATTCTGATAGTGATACTGTGCCGGTAGCATCTTCAGGAAGTTTCGTCTGCAAGACCTGGATAAACACCAGCATGGACTCATTTGCGGTGGGAGGCGGTACTCTGACCGGCGCGAACTGGGGCTCCAGCAGAGGTTACCGCAGCTATAATCTGACAGGTAATTGCAAACCCGGTGAGACGGTTTCGTTGAATATTTCTGCTACGATGGGAGCAATGGGATATAAGATGGAGCATAAAGGGAACAATCTGATAATGTATTTGAAGGTTTACGACATAAGTGGCAAAGAAATAACGGGCGCAACACAGAAAATTGAGATTTTAAAAAGCGGGTCCAAATCGCTGTCCGATGCAGTTTCGAATGCCGTGCCTGCTAATGCATCACGGGTGGAAATGTCCGGTTCTTTCAGTTGCAATTGGGTTACACCTAACGCTGCTGCCAGCGAAACAGTTGCAGTCACGGTAAAGTTGAAGGTAGCCAAATAACTGATGTCGGAATGCGGTCAGGCAGAAGGAAGGCGATAAAATGAAATCCCGCCCCCTGAAAAAGATAATGGATTTAGCACAGGTTCCCATCGCTGTCATCCTTATTATGATAGGAATCGGGCACATAGCTCTTACCGTCGCCGGCAGGACGGTCACCGCCCAAGTGACCGGTTATGAGCAGCGGTATATTATAAACAATGACGACTCCACGCGAAATCCCAGCCGCTATCAGCTGGATTACCAGTTTGCCGTAAACGGCGAGCGTTATACCGGCTCGGTGACAAGGGTATTTGAAGGGGGCAGTCATATGAGACAGACCATTCCGGTGCGTTATCTTCCCTTTTGGCCCCATGTGAACGCGGAGGACAGCGGCGGTTTAAGCCTCGTCGGGCCGATTGTAATCGGAGCAGGTATCTTGCTGCTGGTGTTTGAAATCAAGAGAAAACGAAGTAAAACAAGGTCTGCTTTGGGGGCTCGGTAAATCTCAACAAGAAAAACTTCGCGCGGGCATTTCTGATTTTAGGCACCATCTCGCTGATTATATGGATTGTCGCATGGACATCTATCGGGGGAGCCTTAAGCAGGATGCTGGATGGCCTGTATCAAGGAGGCCATTAATGGGAGGTGGCAAGTTGAAGGGCAGGAGTAATGCGTATGAAAAAATTGAATGGCAAGTCAGTGTGCCGATCTTTAAGAATACAGTCATATTAAAGCAATTGGGGATTGCCGTCGGTATCCCCTTCGGCCTTGTCGCACTGGTGATCGGGTTGGTGTCGGGCAGGAGCGTCTATACGCTCTATGGGCTGGGATTGATTGGCGCGCTGCTGCTTTTCACATGGCTTTTTATAATGGCGGTATACCGGGGCAGATACGAGGCGGAATTCATGCTGGATTATAAGGGCGCTTTCTGCCGCACACAGGCAAAACAGGCAAAAAAGAACCTGATCGTCAACGTTCTGACGGTTGTATTGGGACTGTTTTCCGGTAAACCGGCCGTCGCGGGCGCGGGGGTGCTGGCGCAGTCGAGACAGGAGGTTTTCCTCAAATGGAGCCACGTCAGAAATGTAAAGTATAAGCCCCGGAGCCGTACCATTCTGCTGCGGGGCGGCTGGACGGAAAATATTGCACTATTTTGCACTGAAGAAAATTACCTGCTGATAGAGCAGGCTGTAAAAATTAAAACCAAGCACTTGAAAGGCGGTTGACTATTGTGAAAAAAGTAATGCTCGTGATATTGGTGATGATAATTTTAACAGGGTTGCTTGGCGGATGCAGTAATGGCAGCAGCGGAGCAGATCCCACACCGGCGGATAACACGAAAACAAACGGCGAAGCCATACCAACCCTTGACGAGGTTATCAGCGGCACATGGAAATTATACGCCGGATTTGATCAGAGTGGCAACCTGGTGTATATATCATCCGAGTCGGCGGATTTTACTTTTACCTTTGATGCCAACAATGGCTTTTCCGGCGTTTATCGCCAAGGTGATGGATATGTCGATGCTTCTTTTACAGGAACATATGACGTTACAGATAGCAAAGCAACGGATAAAAACCCTTATAATTGGTATTATTACGCTAAAATCGACAATGACAGCATCGTGGATTCAGGGTCATCCACCTTGATTGGCAGATTGGGTGGCGACCATGGGCTTAATTTTATCTTCAAATTCAGGGAGTTGGATGGGGAGAAAGTGCTTTATGAAGAAATGCAGCGCCTTTATTTTAAAAAGTAACAAGGAATGAGGCGGATCATGGATAATCCAAATGTGTCTAAGGTCATGTAAGCTCGAAACTTGTAACGGTAATCGCCTTGAACAAGGATAAATTAATATGAAACACAGTATTATTGCTCGTATATTGATTACGCTGCAGGGTATAGCCCTTGTTCTGATGGGTGTATCCCAAGCAATTCTTGGAT